>JAABUS010009157.1_pt1 | contig 10546 bp, 8 predicted proteins | sample 5560161 | NCBI WGS metagenome assembly JAABUS01 (sample SAMN10711885, study PRJNA513376) | rock metagenome | isolation source: Antarctica rocks | place: Antarctica: Victoria Land, Trio Nunatak nord | collected 2016-01-04
CGATCACCAACTTCGCCGCTTCCTCTTTATACTCCGGAGTAAAACTCCTGCGCTTCCTCGACATATTCCCATTCCTCCAGATCCCAATCTTAGTGGGTTCGTAATCCGGGGGATGCGGGGCGCTCCAAAGCGTTCGAACTGGGCAGGTGAGGTGATCTGCAGGATGGCGCGCGTTGCACACCGCCGCTAGGGGTTCGGCTCTTGCGGGTCTGAAGTGGTTGAGACTGTGCAGATGAGGTGGGCCACCAGCGCAGTCCACCCTGTCTGGTGCGACGCTCCCAGGCCGGCTCCGGTGTCGCCGTGGAAGTACTCGCTGAATGTCGGGTGCTCGCCCACTGCGGTCCTGTCCCCACGTCGCGGGGGTCGCTCGGCCGTCGTCCGTCGCCGCCGGGCCGGAAGAGCCCCACGAGCCGGTCCTCGATCCGGTTCGCGACCTGGTGCAGCCCGAGCCGCTCCCCGGACCCGGTCGGGAACTCGATGGTGACCGCCGAACCGGCGCCGGTGGCATAGGTGTGCAGCGCGTCGAGCAGCAGGGTGTTGAGCGGGAACCAGATCGGGCCGCGCCAGTTGGAGTTGCCGCCGAACAGTCCGGTGTCGGACTCTCCTGGCGTGTAGTGCAGCGACATCTGCGTTCCTGCCACGTCGATACTCACGCCGTCGCGGTGCGCCGCGGAGAGGGATCGGATGCCGTGCGAGGAGAGGAACTCCCGTTCGTCGAGCAACGTCTCGAGCAGCCGGATGACCCGGGTGGGGTCGACGACGGCGAAGGTCAGGGCTTCACGGTCGGCGGGATTCGCGGAGGTGAGGCTGGCGCCAGCGAAGCAGCGCGAGCGCCTGGGGTTCATCTCGGGGGATTGAAGCGCAGCCATGGGATGTGGGATCGGGCGGACTTCCAATCAAGCTATCAAGCCGAAGGACCCGGGTCAGCGTCCTCCGCGTTCTCGGCGTAGACGACCGCGGTCAGTCGCTGCACCGCGATGACCTCGTCGGAGGTCCGGGTGAAGAGTTCGGCCTTGCAGTGGAAGCACCGGTCGGGACCGTTGGCCCGGTCTGCCGGGTTGTCCCCTCCTGGGGCGCCACCTCGACGACCGGGTGGCCCCGGATGAACGCAGCCACGTCGCGCGCAGCAGTCCGCTAATCCGCGGCGAGGGTGGGGAGCCCCCGAGGAACGCGACGACACGTTGGGCGCGGAGCACCTCGACGGCCAGGGCCAGCAGCAACGACGAATCCACTAGAACGCGACACCGAGCCGCTCGACGCCCACGAACAGCCAGCCGGACCCTCGACCACCTGCAGGAAGTCCGTGATGCTTTCTGCCGCGCCGGGGCCCGGTCGGTCATTGCGATGCCATGTGACATGTATCCATGATCCCTTGTGACTTCGACCGGTCCAGCGGAAGTCGAGGCAGTCGCCTTGACTCACGGCATGGACGGCGCACTAATGTTGATGACCTAGTCGGGACGGATCCTGCCACCATGTCAACCTGAGGAGTGCCCAGTGACCGGGCATGGACTTTCTGGAGATGAGCCGGTGCCGCTTCCCGGAGCGAACGGTGTGCAAGGTGGTGACGCGGTCGCGCAGGTGGTGACCATTCTTGGCGCCGGTGCGATGGGCACTGCCTTGGCGACTCCGCTGCGCGAACGTGGCCACGAGGTTCGTGTGTGGGGCACGTGGCTCGATGACGACCTGATTGACGCTGTTGAGGCGGGACGTAATCTTCGCACCGACGTCCCCGTTCCCGCTGGCACGATGTTGTATCGCGCCGAGGAGCTGTCGGCGGCGCTTGACGGCGCCGGCTGGTTGATCATCGCGGTGGCCTCGGCCGGCGTTGAAGCGGTCGCCCGGCGGGTCTGTCAGACGAGATTCGACTTGGCCACGGCTCAGGGTGTGCTGCTGAGCTCGAAAGGCTTCAGCAGAGAGTCGGACGGGACCGTGCATCTCCTGACGGATGCGGTCCGATCGGTGGCAGCCGAACATGCCGTCGGCGTCGTCCCCCTAGTCGCAATTGGCGGACCCTGCATGGCCAACGAGGTCGCGGCGGGCCGACCGACGGCGGCGACGTTCGCCTCCGCCCACCGGAGATGGGCCGGCCTGGCTGCGGCGCTGATGGGGACCGCGGTCTATCGGCCGTCGGTCTCGGAGGATGAGGTGGGTCTAGAGGTTGCCGCGGCGCTGAAAAACGTGTACGCGATCGCCTTGGGTTTCGCGGATGGCCTTTCTCAGTCCGAACCGAACCAGCTGCCGTACCATAATCTGCGGTCGGCGATCTTCAGCCGTGCCACGGCGGAGATGGCATTCATCGCGCAGGAGTTGGGCGGCCAAGCCGCGACCGTTTACGGATTGCCCGGAGTCGGCGACCTCGAAGTGACGGGGGTCGCCGGCCGGAACGCGATCTTCGGGCGTCGTATCGGTGGCGGAGAGAGCGCGGGAGAGGCCCTATCCGCGATGAAGGCAACAGGACAGGTGGTCGAGGGGGTCCCTGCCACGCACTTGGCAATGGTGCTGATTAGACAGCGCCTCCCCGCGCACGCGGATCGGCTCCCGCTCCTACAAGCTATCGCCGCAGTCGTCGACGAAAGGGCCGAACCTTACTCTGCCCTCATCAACGCTGCGCTGAGCGCAACCGTGACGAGCGAGGTCAAAACCTAAAACAGCTATGTTCACACATCCATGCTGCCGAGCGAGCAAGTTCCTCGCACGCCCGGCAGAACCGGCTGGGAGGGCGTAATGATGGACACTGTCGTTCTTCGCTCAAAGCGAGATGTGATCGACTTCGTCAACAACCATCCAACAGGAAGCCGCCGCGGACGAATCATCGCGTGGATCGCTCTTGGTTCGATCTTCATTGACGCCTATGACTTCACCAGTCTGGCCATTGGCATTCCGTCTCTGCAGGCACAGCTTGACCCCACCCCGTTCCAACTCGGGACCGTGACGGCCATGATGGCCTTCGGTGCCTTGCTCGGTGCCCTAGTGGGCGGGTATCTAGTCGACAGGCTCGGCCGCTACAAGCTGCTGATCTTAGATCTTATGCTTTTCGTCGTCGCAGCGCTTGGGGCCGCTCTTGCGCCCAACCTGGTGGTGCTCGTGATTTTTCGGTTCTTGCTGGGATTCGGCGTTGGTGTCGACATGCCGGCTGCCTTGAGCCTTATTGCTGAGTTCAGCCGCCGGGAAGACAAGGGAAAATATGTCAACTTCTGGCAGTTGGTGTGGTATATCGCCACCGTTTTTTCGGCCCTATTCGTGCTCCCCGTCTTCCTTCTCGGTGCGGGGGACAACCTGTGGCGCTGGGCTGTTGGCTTCGGTGCGGTGCCTGCCCTGATCATTCTCATCTTGCGGTTCATCTACGCCGATGAGAGCCCCATGTGGGCTGCACACAACCTCGGCGTGCAGGAGGCAGCGAGGATCTTGCAGAAGAGTTATCCAGTCGAGTTCGACGTCCAGAGCGACGGGGCGCCTGAGTCGGTCAGGCGAGTGGCAGTGCTCACGATATTCAACCGCGCCTACCGTCCGCGCACGGCTCTTGTCTCGATCATCTCTGGGTTTCAATCAATGGAGTACTACGCGGTGGGCTTCTATCTACCGGTGATTGTCGCGCTTATCTTCGGTAAAGGGGTTTTGGCAATCATCACAGGCACGGTCATCCTCAACCTGTTCGGCATCGTCGGCGGTGGCAGTCAGCCGTTCTTTACCGGCACGTTGGGCATCCGTAAGCTGGCTGTCATCGGTTGCATCGTCGCAGCGGCCGGGCTCATCTCGGTTGGGTTACTCCACGGCCACGTATCCGCATACATATCGGCGCTCCTGATCGGGATCTTCATCCTCGGCCACTCGTTCGGGCCAGGCTCGCAAGGAAAGACCATGGCCGCGCTCTCATATCCCACCGAGTTCCGCGGAACCGGTACGGGGTGGGCGGAGGCAATGTCGCGGGTGGGCACCATCCTCGGCTTTTACGTCTTCCCGCTCGTTCTGGCCATCGCTGGACTGTCGCACACGTTGCTGTATCTGTCCGCCATCCCGCTGGTCATGCTGCTGTCTCTCCTACTGATCCATTGGGAGCCAACGACGAAGGACATCGAAGGCGACTAGAAGTGTGTAGATTTCGAAAGCTACGCCAAGCAAGGGCGGCCATTCCGCTGACGATGTGACGCCACAATCATCAATGGTAAGTGCGTCCGCGTGCACCACCATCGCAGGTATCAAACTTAGTGCGCGAAAGAGGGAACTTGAATGCAGGTGCAACTCGAGTACGGAGACGGTCACCTCGACGTGGAGATCCCGAACGACGCGGTTGTCGTGAGCTCGGAGAACGCGACCCACGAGCCGCCGCCATTGCGGGACCCCGTCTCCGCGACCAGAGACGCGCTCGAAGCACCCCTTGGCTGTGATCCGATCCGGGGCCAGGTCAGTCCGACTTCGAGGGTCACGATTGCCTTTCCTGACCGCGTCAAAGGCGGCACGCAGGCGACGGCGCACCGCAAGGTCGTGCTCCCCCTGATCCTCGATCAGCTCCAGGAGGCCGGAGTCCGACCAGACCACGTCCGTCTGACGTGCGCCATCGGTCTGCACCGCAAGAACCGTCGGGATGAGATCGTCGACTACCTCGGCGCCGAGGCGGTGAGTCGGGTTCCGGCAGGCAACATTGTTAACCACGACGCCGAAGACCCGGAGGGAATGGTTGACCTGGGCCGATCCGCCGTGGGAGACATCGTGCAGGTCAATCGTGCGGTCATCGAATCAGACCTCACCATCTCGATCGGGCACACTGCCGGAAACCCTTACGGTGGATTCAGTGGCGGCTACAAGATGCCAGCCACCGGCCTGACTTCTTGGCGCTCCATCGCATCTCACCATTCCCCGGGCACCATGTATGGCGGCGACTTCGTACCAGCCACGACCTCGAGCCGATTCCGCGATCAGCTCACCGCCATTGGAGCCAAGATTGAGACGGCGATGCCCCGTCCCTTCTTCAGCGTCGACGCCGTCCTGGACTCACGCTCTCGCCAGCTGGGCGTGTACGCCGGCAGCATCCCCGAGGTAGAACAGGCTTCTTGGCCCCTTGCCACCGCACGCACAGATCTGCGCCTGGACATCGAGCCGGCCGACGTCCTGCTCATCGGCATACCCCGCAACTTTCACTACGGCGCAGGGATGGGTAGCAACCCCATCCTGATGATGCAGGCGATCGGGTCGAGCGTGGTGCGGGCCAAGAAGGCCCTCGTCGACAAGTTTATCGTCATCGCAGCATCCGTATGCGACGGATGGTTCAACCGGTCCGAGTTTCCCCCCTACGAGGAGGCGTACGCCATGCTGCAGACCTGTCAGCGCCCAGCAGACATGCGCGAGCACGAGGAACGCTTGGCAACGAACCCGGAATGGATTTACCAGTACAGACACAACTTCGGCTACCACCCATTCCACGCTTTCTCGATGATCTACATGGGCGGCATCGCCCGGGAGCACACCAGCGCCGTCTACATCGCCGGGGCCAAAGAGCCGAGCTTCGCGAGGGGCATGGGTGCGCGCACGACAGCGACCGTCGAAGAAGCCCTCCATGAGGCGACGGACATCCTCGGACATAAACCCAAGGTGATAGCAGTGCCAGAGCTGTCGAAGCCCGCATTCCACCTGACCGCCACGCGACCATGAGCGGGCTGCGTAGTGCTGTTGCGTTTCCGGGCTTCGCGCGCCTCATTCGTAGCGACGGAATTTCAGAGCGCGTACATGCCAACTCCGAGGCGCTGCCTAAGACGTCACTGTCCACCGAAGCGGCCGAGGAGGCTTCGTGACCAGGGTCGGCGTCGTCGGCCTCGGAATCATGGGACGGCGTATCGCCACCACGCTGGCCAACGCGGGCATGTCCGTGACGGCCTTCGACGTCAGCCAGGACGCCATGGACCGGGCACGCGACGCCGAACTCCAGCTTGAGCCATCCCTTGCCGACCTCGCTGCAAAGTCAGACGTCGTCTTGCTCTCCCTGCCCACCCCCGCCGTCGTTCTCGATGTCGTCGGCCAGATCCAGTCGACCGGTCATCCGGTGGTGGTGCTCGACACCAGCACCATCGACCCAGACACCGCTCGAGCCTGTCGCGACATTCTGGTTGCGGTCGGCATGGACTACGCCGACTGCCCGATATTGGGCCGCCCCGATGCCGTGGGGCAGTGGACAGTGCCAGTGGGCGGATCCGTAGACGCCGCTGCAACCGCCAGCGAGGTCTTGGCACCACTGGCGCGGGCGGTGCTGCCCGTCGGTGAAGTAGGTGCTGCGTCGACCATCAAGGTCCTCAACAACCTCATGCTGGGCACCATCAACGCCATCACCGCCGAAGTACTCCTGCTCGCTGAGGCGGCAGGAGTGGACCCCGGTGTCTTCGTCGATGTCGTCATCGACTCCGGCGCCGCCTCGGTCAGTGGGCTGTTCACAGACGCCGCCGCACGGGCAGTAGGCGGCGACTTCACCCCCACGTTCTCCCTGCGCCTCATGCACAAGGACAATCGCCTCGCCCTAGCCATGGCCGAAAGCTACGGGATTCCGCTGATAGTCGGAAGCGCTGCCCAGACACTCAACACGATGGCCCTCGCCTCGGGCCACGGTGATGAGGACTCCATAGCAGTGCTCAAGGCGCTCGAGGTGCTAACAGGCCTACAGGCGCGCAGACATGCCAAGTCTCCCGAACATAAGAGAACACGACGGGGTGAATCCGGTTTCTCCGACCCAGCCCCGTGGGTCACGTGATGGCAAGTCGACCGGGCAGATGAGGCCGACTGTAGCCCGGTCAGCCGGCCCGCGGGTGAACCGCCCGACATGTCCGGAGACTCTGAACCTTGGGAAGGTTGGGGTTATGCCCGGGAGATACGAGAAGCGGTACCGGCTGAATTGAAGGAGCGGGCGGTGCGGATGAAGGCCAAGATCCCTGCGGATCACGAGTCGGAGTGCGCGGCGCGATGGCCAAGGTCAGCGAGCTGCTGGGAAATCGGGACGCTGAGACGACCGCAAATGGGTCCGTCAGGCCGAGGTGGACGGTGGCCGCCGGTCCGGGACGACGTCGGAGGAGTCGGCTGAGGTGCTCCAGGCTGCCCCGCCTGAGCTCCAGAACGACCGGACGCGGCCAGAACCCCACCACTATGGATAGCGGTGTCAGTCCTTGCTTTCGAGGGTTGTGTCGCGCAAGCGCGAGGAGTAGCCGAGCGCGTCGTTCGGCGTCACCCCACCTTGAAGCGCCCAAGGCCACCAGCGGGATCAACCCACGGTGACGCGGTCATCCCCAGCCAGGCTGGCGGTCAACAACGCCCTCGGGGGAGGTGAGTTGTGTCTGTGCATGCTGCCCCGTGACTGCTTCTACCTTGGCTGCGGCGGTAACTGCCCGCACTGCGACGAGAACGCGTCGATTGACCAGATCCTCGCCGCGGCCCCATGATGACCTCACCGGCGACCGCCGGAGAACACACCGTCTACCAAACCCGGGGCGGTTCACAGGTGCTTGTCTGGTACGAGCCGGTTGAACAAGACGTGTCGACGCACAGGATTACGAGTTGGCACCAACGCCGCCTCATCTATCCCTGACAGCTTGAGGACTTGTTATATGACAAGGCAAGAGGCCCAATATGGACCGAACACCCTGATCGGCTTCATCGGCGCGGGAAACATGGGCGGGGCGGTGGCCCGGCGGCTGGCCAGTGGCAGTTGGCGACTGCGCGTATACGACCCGGACCCGGCCGCCGTCGAGCGCTGCATAGCCGCCGGGGCCATCGCTGCCTCCGACTTGCAGGACTCGGCACGAGAGGCGCAGGTGGTGATCACCAGCTTGCCCACCCCAGAGATCCTGGAGGCGACGATCGAAGGGATTCTCGACACCGTCGAAAAGGGAACTACTATCCTCGATATCTCAACAGTAGATCCCAACACTGCGAGCCGAGCCGCCCAACGAGCCCGCGTCGCGGAAGTCCACTTCGTGTCCTGCCCGCTTGGGAAAGGCCCAGCGCAGGCAGAACAGGGAGACATCCCACTGTTCATCGGGGGAGAGGCAGCCGTCGTGGCCCGGCTGCGACCGCTGCTAGACCGGATGGGATCGGCTGTGTACGACATGGGATCGGTCGAGGCGGCCACCACGTTCAAGATCGTTTCCAACCTAATCGGGATGACCAATCTTGCGGTGTTGGCGGAGGGTTACGCACTGGCCCGCCGCGCCGGCATCCCCGACGAAACCTTCGACCAAGCTCTTAAGGACACTGGTGGGGCGTCATACCAGCAGAGGGTGCGGCTTCCGTGGATCACGCAACGTGACTGGTCCCCGCGATTTGGAGTGGACCTGGCACTAAAAGACCTGCGTCTTGCCGTCGACTCGGCCTGGCGATGGAAGATACCCGTCCCGGTTGGCTCAGCCACCCTAGCACAGCTGGTGGCCGCATCCATTCAGGGCATGGGGTCTGAGGACGTGGTGGCATTGGCAAAGGTAATCGATCCAAGCCTCAATCAGGCAAATACCCTATGCCTGGCCAATGATGACCAGCATTCGCAGGGTCCAGGTTTGGTGTAACCGTTCAACGTCAATAGCCCGAATTGGACCTTAACCTCGATCGTTCACGGGTTGTGACCTGACACGAGCTGTGGAAACGCGAAAGTGCCTGTCCCGTAACGAAATACTGGACTTGTCGAGGGTTCAGTAGTCTCATCCGGAAGGCACTTCGCAGGTGAAGCATACGTCGTGGTCCACAGGTCTGTCGTTCTCCGCTGACGGAACCGGGGTGGTGGCGCACGCGGGGAACGTGGCGACCCGGTTGCTGGCTGATCGGGTCGGCCTGACCGATGCCCTGTCGGGCGCCCTCGCGCGGCGCGGGTTCACCCCGACGCACGACCGGGGCCGGGTCTTGGTCGATGTCGCGGTCCTGATCGCTGGCGGCGGGGAGGCCATCGCCGATATCGATGTCCTGCGCCACCAGGGCGAGGTCTTGGGTTCGGTCGCCTCGGCTCCGATGGTGTGGCGCACCTTGTCGGAGATGACACCGGTCGCGATGAAGCGGATCGAGAAGGCCCGAGCCAGGGTCCGCGCGCACGTCTGGTCCCAGCTGCCCGGTGGCCTGCCGGCCTCGAAGGTCGCCGACACCGACCTCGGCGACACTGTGGTCCTGGACGTCGACGCCACCCTCGTCGCGTCGCACTCAGAGAAGGAAGGGGCCGCGGTCACATTCAAGAAGGGCTTCGGCTACCACCCGCTCGGGGTCTGGTGCGAGAACACCCAGGAAAGCATGGCGCTGATGCTGCGCCCCGGGAACGCCGGCTCGAACACCGCAGCCGATCACATCGCCGTCCTGACCGCCGCTATCGCGCAGGTCCCCGCGGCGCACGGCAAGAAGCTCCTGATCCGCGCCCACGGCGCCGGGGCATCGCACGAGCTGCTGGCCTGGATCACCGGCCTGGACGCGAAACGCGGCCGTTCAGTAGAGTACTCGGTCGGGTACGCCGTCACCCAGCACGTGCGCGACGCCATCGCCAGGGTCTCGAAGACGGCCTGGAAGCCCGCGGTCACCGCGACCGGTCAGCCGCAGGAGCACGGCGACGTCGAGATCACCGGAATGCTTAACCTCAAGAAGTGGCCGGTCGGGATGCGGGTCCTCATCCGCCGTGAGCACCCCCACCCGGGTGCGTCGCTGACGCTGTTCGAGCACGCCGACGGGTGGCGTTACCAGGCCGTGGCGACCAACACCCCGGTGGCCACCGGCGGTCAGGTGGCGTTCCTCGAGGCCCGCCACCGCGCCCACGCGCGCGTCGAGACCCGGATCCGGCACGCCAAAGACTCCGGCATCGGCCGGTTCCCGTCCCGCGAGTACGACATCAACGCCGCCTGGGCCATCGCTGCATCCATCTCCGCCGACCTCATCGCGTGGCTGCGGCTACTCGCCCTACCTCCCGGGTTGAAGGCATGCGAGCCCAAAGCGCTGCGCTACCGGTTCCTGCAGGTCCCCGCCCGCCTCACCAAGCCGGGGCTCCTGGCGCGGATGGAGTCGCAGTGGAAGCTCTCACGCGGCATGGGAATCGCCAACCTCATGGTCATCCACCGGCTCTCCGATCTCGACGCCGTCGGCAACGCCGACTCCGAGGCCCGGGCTCTCGCGCAAGGACTTCTCGCCGACTGCTCGACCAAGATCATCTACCAACAGGAGACATCCGAAGCGCCCCACACCGCCAGCCTGATCGGCCTCTCGTCCGCAGAGCGAGCCCAGCTGCCAGACCTCCAAGTCGGGGAAGGACTCTGGCGCGTCGCCCAGAGAGCCTTCGTTGTGCTCCATCGAGGCGGCGTGGAACACCGGCCGCCACGTCTTGACAGACAGGGAGACCCGGCTCTTCGACGCGAACTCGAGAATGTTCAGGCAGCCGGTTGCGTCCGATCGAGTGCCTGGTGCGGAGAGACCTGCCTCCACGATCCTCGGCACGACCCGCCCGGGCCTGACCGCTTCCGAACATGGCTACACCGCACCGAGTCCGAGGTAGATGGTCTTGCTCCAGGTGTAGAAGTCGACTGCCTGGGGCCCTTGTTCGCGGAATGTG
>JAABUS010009158.1_pt1 | contig 10545 bp, 8 predicted proteins | sample 5560161 | NCBI WGS metagenome assembly JAABUS01 (sample SAMN10711885, study PRJNA513376) | rock metagenome | isolation source: Antarctica rocks | place: Antarctica: Victoria Land, Trio Nunatak nord | collected 2016-01-04
GTCGACTGGGCCGAGATCACGGCTGATCGCGTCGAAGGCCGACGCGATCGACGGTACCGATGCCACGTCACAGCGGATCGTCCGGTGACCGTCGCCCGCGAGCTGGGCGCGCGTCCCGTCCAGCCCGTCGACCGAGACGTCGAGCAGCGCCACCCGTGCCCCTTGGCGGGCCAGCAGCGTCGCCGTTGCCCTCCCGATCCCTGACCCGGCACCCGTGACGACGGCCACCTTGCCGACGAAGGTCGCCGTTCGGTCGTCCGGAACAGATCCCGGCTCACTCATCACGCCTCCCTCCCCTTCCTTCGAGTTACGACCCATAGTCGGCCGAACCGGACCTAGAGCATGACGTCTCCACCATTCGGCCCGAGCACCTGGCCGACGTAATATGTCGAGTCGTCCGAGGCCAGGAAGACGGCGGTCGGCGCGACTTCCTCGACGGTCCCGGACCGCCCGAGCGGGAGCTGTCCAATGACGTCGGTCCCCTCGGTGCCGGGGACGTGCGATCCGGGTGGGACGATCTCCGTGTCGATCGGCCCCGGCGCGATGCAGTTGACGAGGACGCCCTCGCGACTGACCTCAGAAGCCAGCACGCGGGTAAAGGCGATGATGCCGGCCTTGGCCGCTGAGTAGTGCGACCAGCCGGGCCGCCCCTTGTAGGCGAGTTGCGACGAGATGTTGATGATCCGGCCCGACCTCCGCTTCAGCATTCCCGGCAGCACCGCGTGCGTGACGAGGAAGGTCCCTCGCAGATGGGCGGCGATGATGTCGTCGAATGCCTGAACAGGCATGTCGACCACCCGGTAGAGCGTCGCGAATCCGGCATTGTTGACGAGGACGTCGATCGGCCCAAGCTCGGCGGTCGCTCGCTCGACCATCGCATTGACCTGGTCCTCGACCGCGACATCGGCCTGGACGACGACTGCGCGTCGCCCCATTGCCTCGATCAGGGCGACGACTTCCGCAGCCTTGTCGGGGCTCCGGTTGAAGTTGCAGGCGACGTCAGCACCCTCCCGAGCGAAGGCGAGCGCGATCTCACGGCCGATCCCGCGGCTGGCACCGGTGACCAGGGCGACTTTGCCGTCGAGCTTTCCCACTGCGGCTCCCTCCATGGCTGATCGTTGAAGATGTCGCTGGATACGCGTGCCGGACAGACCCGGACCGTGGCACCGGTCCTACCGGGCGCGAGTCCGGGGATCGAGCGCGTCGCGCAGCCCCTCGCCCAGCAGGTTGACCGAGACGACCGTGATCATGATGGCGAGCCCGGGGAAGGTGCTCATCCACCAGGCCTCGCGCAGGTAGTCACGGCTCATCGCGAGATCCAGCCCCCACTCCGGCTCGGGCAACTGGGCACCGAGCCCGAGGAAGCTCAGGGACGAGCCGATCAGGATCGCCCAGGCGATGCTGATCGTGGCCAGGACCATGATTGGTCCCAGGATGTTGGGCAGGATGTGCCGGACGACGATGCGCCAGTCGTTGGCACCGAGCACCCGCGCCGCCTCGATGTAGACGTTCTCCCGAGCGCTCAGGACGGACCCGCGCACCATCCGGGCGTAGGCCGGGATCAGCGAGATGCCGACCGCGATCATCGCGTTCCTCAGACCCGGCCCAAGCACCGCGACGACGGCAAGCGCGAACAGGATGCCCGGGAACGCAAGCTGAATGTCGATCAGCCGCTGGATGATCATGTCGCTCCAGCCACCGTAGAACCCGCTGACCAGCCCGAGCAGCGTCCCAAAGACGGCCGCGATCGCGATCGCGATCGCCGCGACGGCAAGCGATTGACGGGATCCGATGATGACCCGACTAAGGACATCGCGCCCGAACTGGTCTGTGCCGAACCAGTTCGTCGTAGTCGGCGCCGTCAGGTACCGGGCATAGTCCTGGTCGAGCGGATCGTCCGGAGCGAGGACCGGAGCGAAGAGCGCCACCAGGATGATCAGGACCAGGACGACCCCTCCGCCGATCGAGGCGCGATTCCGGGCCAGCTGGCGGACCGCCTTGCGGAATTCGCCCTCGGGCCGGAACGTCCGCGACTGTCGCTGGGTGATAGGCATGGTGTTGGCTTGCTGGACCACGGGTATCCGTCCTCCTGACCCACGATGTGAGCACGACTACGAATTCTTGATCCGTGGGTCGAGCAGGCCGTAGCTCAGGTCGATGAGCAGGTTGATGCCAATGTAGACCGTTGCGGCGAGGATCACGATCCCCTGGACGAGCGGAAAGTCCTTCCCGAGGATCCCGGTGATGGCGAGCCGGCCGATCCCCTGGCGGGCGAACACCGTCTCGATTACGACGGCCCCGCCCAGGAGCGTCCCGAACTGGAGCCCGATGATGGTGATGACCGCCATCAAGGCGTTCCGAAGGGCATGCCGCATGATGACGCCCGATTCACGAAGCCCCTTGGCCCGGGCGGTCCTGATGTAGTCCTGCTGAAGGACCTCGATGAGGCTCGAGCGGATCAGCCGGGCGATGATGGCGGAGAAGTCGAGGCTCAGCGCTACCGCCGGCAATACCAGCCGCTTCCAGCCCCCTTCCCCGGTGACCGGAAACCACCCCAGCCGGAGCGAGAAGATGTAGATCAGGATCAGCCCGAACCAGAAGCTCGGCATCGAGACGCCAAACAGCGCGACGAGCGAGCTGAGCGTGTCCACCCAGGTATTGCGGCGCAGAGCCGAGATCGTACCGAGGATTGCACCGATGATGATGGCGAGAACCATCGCCACCACCGCGAGCTGGATCGTGGCCCCGGCCTGCTCCCGGATCATCGACAGGACCGGACGGTGTGCCTGGATCGACTCCCCAAAGTCTCCGCGCAGCACGTTGCCGATCCAGTTCAGATACTGGACCGGCAGTGGGTCGTTCAGGCCCATCTGTCCCCGAAGCCGCTCGACGTCATCCTGCGTCACCGACGGCTGGCCACGGAGCATCGCCAAGGCGGGGTCGCCCGGGATCAGGTGCAACATGAGGAAGACGGCGATCGAGACGCCAAGCAGGACCGGGATGGCAAAGACGAGGCGCCGGATCAGGTACTGGGACATGTGACCTCTCCTCCCTGGCCACTCGGCGAACCAGCGCGGCGGTACCGGCGAAGACCTGGGTCCCCTCCGGTACCTGTTGTCCCCATCAGGGGCTTCACGCGACGAGCCAGACGCGGGCCGAACCGACGGCCCCTATTACTGGACCGTCGTGTTGTAGTGGAGCGGGTAGATGTTCAACGTGTAGTCCCAGCCGGTGACGTTGGTCTTGCCGGCCATGAGTTGCATCTTGCCCCAGAGCGGGATGAGGACAGCGTCATCCATGATCATGAGCTGGGCCTGCTGGTAGAGCGCCATTCGGGCATCGACATTGGTCTCCACGTACCCCTGCTCGAGCAGTTGGTCGAGCTGGGGGTTGGTGTAGTGGGACCAGTTGAACCCGGCCGTGATCTGACTGGAGTGGTAGAGCGAGTAGAGCGACTCCGGATCGGCGCCCCACCAGAAGATGTCACCGAGGTTCTGGTCACCGCGGTTGTACGTGTTGAAGATGGTGGGATTGGATTCCGAGGTGAGGTTGAGCTTGATCCCGACGTCAGCGAACTGCGACTGGAGGACCTGAGCGGCCTCGTCGAAATTGTTGTTGGCCTGAACGATGAACAGCGCTTCCAGAACTTTGCCGTCCTTGGTTCGGGTATCGCCGTCCTTGACCCACCCCGCCTGATCGAGCAGCGCGTTCGCCTTGTCGACATCGTGGGGATAGTAGCTCTCCACCGCCGGGTTGTAACCGGGGGTCAATGGCTCGAGCGGCCCGTAGGCGGCCGGCACGGTCTTGCGGAAGATGACGTCCGTGATTACCCGCTTGTCGACGGCGTAGTTCATCGCCTGCCGGACCAGCGGGTCGTCGGTCGGCGCCCTGGTGCAATTGAGCTGGACCGACCGCGGGCAGCCCAGCGTCCCCTGCTGGTACATCGTCAGCGCGGAGTTGCTCGCCAGTTCCTCGTACTGGGCGGGCACGATCTCCTCGATCAGGTCGACCTCGCCACTCTCGAGGGTGGACGAGCGGGTACTCGCCTCGGCAATGATCCGCCAGTCGATTCGCTCGAGCATCGCCGGACCCTGCCGACCGAAGTAGGCCTCCGGCGCCCAGTTGTAGGCGTCGTACCGGTCGAGCGTGACGTGGCTGTTGGGGACGTACTCGCTGATCTTGAACGGCCCGGTTCCAGGCGGCGTGAGCCCCATCCCCTCCGGGTTGGAGGCGGCGTACTGCGGCGGCAGGACGCGCCAGTTGCCAGCGCCGAGCAGCGTGAGGAACGGTGCATATGGCGTGTCGAAGACGATGACCGCCGTTGCCGGATCCGGGACATCCACTCGGTTGAAGCCGCGGGGCACGGTCGCCAGCGTCGCCTCCGCCGGGTCGTTGAGCCGGTCGAAGGTGTACTTCACGGCGTTGGCGTCGAAAACCTCACCGTTGTGAAAGGTGACGTCCGTTCGCAAATGGAAGGTGTACTGGAGGCCATCCGAGGAGACCTCCCACGAGCTTGCCAAGCCAGGGTAGACGGTGTCGTCACCCGGGAATCGCCAGACGAGCGGATCGAACACGTTGGCTAGGATGCGCCCGGTCGCCGCCAGTCCCGACTTCTGGGGATCCATCGTGTCCGGCGTCTGCCAGGCGCCGAAGACCATCGAACCGCCAGGGTTGCCCTGTCTGATCGGCGCTGCCTGGGCCTGCCGTGGCGCAGCCACGCCGGTCAGCGAGGCGATCAGCGGCGTGGCCATGCCAATGGCGGAGGCTCCAGCGAGGAACTGGCGGCGGTCGATCTTCCGGTCCAGGAACGCGTCGATCAGCGAGAGTTCGTCCTTCATTCCATCCCCCATGCGTCGTGCCGGTCCGCCGCGGCTGACCGGACGAATTCAGAGCTAGCCGAGCGTGGTGTTGTAGTGGAGCGGGTAGACGTTGAGGGTGTAGGACCAGCCGGTCACCGTCGCCTTGGCAGCCATCGACTGCATCTTGCCCCAGATCGGGATCAGCGCCGCATCGTCCATGATCAGAGTCTGGACTTGCTGGTAGAGCGCCATCCGGGCGGTCTCGTCACCCTCGACGTAGCCCTGCTCGAGGAGCTGGTCGACCTGCGGGTTGGTGTAATGGGACCAGTTGAACCCGGCCGTGATCTGACTGGAATGGTAGAGGGAGTAGAGCGATTCAGGGTCGGCGCCCCACCAGAAGATGTTGGCCAGGTTCTGGTCGCCGCGGTTGTACGTGTTGAAGACGGTCGGCTCCGCCTCGGACGTGAGCTCGAGCTTGATCCCGACGTCGGCGAGCTGGGATTGCAGGACCTGGGACGCCTCATCAAAGTTGTCGTTGGCGACGACGATGAAGGAAGCGACGAGCGGCTGGCCGTCCTTGGTTCGGGTGTCGCCGTCCTTGACCCACCCCGCCTGATCCAGCAGTGCGTTCGCCTTGTCGACGTCGTGGGGATAGTAGCTCTCCACCGCCGGGTTGTAGCCGGGCGTGAGCTTCTCCAGCGGACCGAAGGCTGGCTGGACGGTCTTGCGGAAGATCACGTCGGTGACGACGGACTTGTCGACCGCATAGTTCATCGCCTGGCGGACGAGGACATCATCGGTCGGTGCTTTGGTGCAGTTGAGCTGGACCGACCGCGGACAGCCGAGCGTGGCCTGCTCGTAGACCTTGAGGGACGGGTCGCCGGAGAGCTCCTCGTACTGGGCCGGCACGATCTCCTCGATCAGGTCGACTTCACCGCTCTCGAGGGTGGACGAGCGGGTGCTTGGCTCGGCAATGATCCGCCAGTCGATACCCTCCAGCATGGCCGGTCCCTGGCGGCCGAAATAGGCTTCCGGCGCCCAGTTGTAACCATCGTTCCGCTTCAGGGTGACATGGCTGCCCGCAACGTACTCCGTGATGATGAACGGCCCGGTCCCTGGCGGCGTGAGGCTCATGCCTTCCGGGTTTGATGCGGCGTACTTCGGTGGCAGGACGCGCCAGTTGCCGGCGGCGAGCAGGGTCAGGAACGGCGCGTAGGGAGTATCGAAGACGACGACCGCGGTGGCGGGGTCGGCAACGTCCACCCGGTTGAAGCCACGAGGGATCGTCTCGAGGGTCGTTTCGTTCGGATCATTGAGGCGATCGAACGTGTACTTGACCGCATTGGCATCGAACGGCTCGCCGTTGTGGAACGTCACATCGCTGCGCAGGTGGAAGGTGTACTGGAGACCGTCGGCCGAGACTTCCCAGCTTGAAGCGAGACCGGGGTAGAAGGTGTCGTCGCCCGGGAACCGCCAGACGAGCGGATCGAAGGCATTGGCCAGGATCCGGCCAGTCGCGGCGAGGCCGGTCTTCTGAGGGTCCATCGTGTCCGGTGTCTGCCAGGCGCCAAAGACCATCGTGCCTCCGGCGGTTCCCTGAGCGCGAGCCGGAGCGGCCATCGTGATTGGCACCGGGCCGGCTCCAATCAGGGAGGCGACGAGCGGGGCCGACAGACCGAGTGCGCCGGCCCCGGCGAGGAACTGACGGCGGTCGATTTTCCGGTCGAGAAAGGAGTCGATCAGGGAAATCTCGTTCTGCATGGTCTTCGCTCCTTGTGGGTGGACGTCGGTGGATCGGTGGACGTACTGGCTGCGGCGGTGCTTCCTCCTACTGCGAACGAGTCAGCGCGGCGGCTGGAACGGCAGCGCGGTTCGGGAGGTCGTAGAGCTTCTCGGCGTTGCGGTGGAGGATGTCGGCGGCGACCTCGTCGACCTCGGCCAGGTTCAGGTAGCCAGCAGCGGCGATCGACCCGAGGGCCTGAGCCAGCCCCTTGCGCCCAACGAGCGCCCCGAGCCAGTTCAACTCCGGGATGTTGATCGCGTCGGACCCGTAGAGAACCTTGCCAGTCGGCGCTGATTCCAGGACCTGCTCGATCCGCAGGGCGATGCCGTAAGACGCCCACGGGATCATCAGTGACAGGTCGGTCCAGACCAGCGGGTAGATCGAGGTCAGGTATCCGGCCTCGGTGCTGTACGGGTAGCCGCAGTGAATCAGGACGAGTTTCGTGTCGTGGATCTCGTCCAGGTTGAGGAAGGGGGTCATCAGGATCGGGTTGACGTTCGGCCACGGGTTGTTGTGTGACGTATGACCGGTATGGATCTGAACCGGCACGTCGTACTGCCGCGCCTTCCGACAAGTGACGTGGAGCAGGTAGTCACGGATGACCTTCTCGTGCGAGTCACCGTAGGTCCGGTGGGCGTCCCAGGCCGCGGCGGCCTCAACGCGGCTGGTCGGGCGGATGGCCAGGCCGGTTCGGTAAGCCATGATCGTCTTGTAGAAAGCAAAGCCGGGCCGGGCCGCCTCCTCGTCCAGCTTCGCCTCGAATGCCGCGAGCATCGCGTCGAATGACTGCACGGGCGCGGTATCGGCTTCACCGTTGAACGAACCGCCATTCGGAAAGAAGCGCTCGATGCGGTAGCCCTCCCAGATCGGCACCGGCATGAGGGCGGCGAAGTCCTCGCCCCGATGGACGGGCTCGGCAGGGAAACCGGGATCGACGAGCAGGCCGGAGATGTTCTGTGCCCGGAAGATCTTCCCGATGTAGGCGCTGTAACTCTGCGACGCCAGTTCATTCCGGGCAGCAACGACGGCCTCAAAGGTCGGCTCGCAGTCGAGCAGATTGCCCAGCTCCCTGACCGTGATCCGGCTGAGCAGCATCGTCTCATTCATCACCGAGCTGATGCCCCGCAGCGAGACCGAGATGCTGTCCCGCAGGAGGTCAGTGGTCAGGACGGCCGATTCGCCCCCGAACGGATGGACATGCTCGTCCAACGCCTGAATCGCGCTGAGATCGATCGATGAAGTCGAGACAGCCACGTCGACACCTCCCCGGACCCAACGGATCCATCAGATGGCCAGTCGTAACAACTCACGCGAGATCTCGACGTGCCGCTCCATCTCCCGCGCCGCACCATCTCCGTCGCCGCGAGAGATGGATCCCAGGATCCCGTCGTGCGAGGCGTAGTCCGAGGAGTGGACGCCGAAGCGCTTCAGGTGGGTAAACCAGAGCCAGACGTTCAGGGACAGCAGGCGGTCGGTAAAGGCCGCCAGGAGAGCGTTGCCTCCGATCCGGGCGATCGCCAGGTGGAGCGCCATGTCCGAATCCATGAAGGTCCGGAAGTCACCTGCCCGCTCGGCTCGTTCGACGACGGTCGAGATCTCTTCCAGCTCGACCCGTCCCCGGGCGTCGAGCCGTGCCGCTGCGGCTCGAGCGTTGGCTGGCTCGACGAGCGCCCGTGAGTCGAAGAGATGCTGGGCATCCGCCAGCCCAAGTTGCCGGACGACCAGGCCGCGCCGCGGGTAGATCGTCACGAACCCCTCATCGGACAGTCGCCGCAGCGCCTCACGCAAGGGTGTCCTACCGACCTCCAGTTGCCCCATGATCCCGGCCTCGCTGAGCGAAGCACCCGGTGGAAGCTCAACCGAGATGATCATCCCCTTGAGACGCTCGTATGTCCGCTGGCCGGTGGACACCGTCTCGTCATCCTGGACGGCGAACGGTCCCGCTCTACCCATCGGAAGATCTCCTCTCGGGCAGCTACGAACCGACGCCGATTCTGCTGAACATCACACTACTCCCAGCGGGATACCCGTGATATGCAAGAAGCACCAGAAACGAAGCCGATCGCCGCAGTCGATTCTCCTTCCATTCCTCATTCGTATTGCCTGCATCGGATGGTAGCCAGTCTACTGACCGGTAGGGCTCGTCCGACACGGCCTGCGAGCACGAATCGGAGGTCGCCAATTGGTCATCAGGCCCTGAAAGCGACGGCGTCACATTCCGCGGCACGAGCACGCACGGCTGTCATCGATGTGGTACGTGCCGCGAGCGGTCCGCCATGGACGACCAAACGACGGAACCCGCTCCCTGGCGCTCCGTGATTGACTGACCCGTGCACCTTCGTTCATTGAAGGGTCGAATCGTAGCACACCCTGACGAGTGGAATGCATCACAGGCAAACGATGGGACTCTGGGTGGTAGCACTGGCGTTCTTTCGCGCCCCCAGTGCCGCCCATGTTCCTGCCAGCGAGGGACGGTCGTGATCGTGGTCGCGGACCCAAGGAAAGAACCGAGTCCCAGCGTCGTCTCGCAGTGCTCAGAGCTGGTGTGGCTGAGACCGCTACCCCGGTGCATGGCGGTCCGTGGCTCAGCGACTGTGGGCCGGGCGCAACACGCGACGCCTGATCGTGGTGTTCTGGCCGTTCGCGATCATCCTGATCGGTTGAGCCACCAGGATCATTTTGGAGTGATCTGGAGACCAAACGTGCACGGCCCAGCGAGCTGGCTGTTCATTGACAGGACGAACTCGCCCGAGCGGGAGCATGCCACGAACTCCGGTCCCAGTCCCGTCGGCAGCTTCCTGGCTTCCTGAACGCCTCATTCGGGAGCCCGTTTGCTCTCCAGACCAAGCGCTTCCAGGATCGGGTCATTGACGGGGTGACTTGCGTGCGAGAGGTAGCAGCGTCGTGCGTCGCATGACGTCCTCGAGGAGCGAGGCATCCGGGAAGAGGTCGAGTACCGGCATGGTGAAGCCGGGAAAGACCTTGAGCACCATCTCCAGGGTCTCTTCCGGCAGGGAGCGGAGGTGAATCCGTGTCATTCCCAGGAAGACACCATGGTGAGCGATCTCGTCCCGACCAACAATTCGAGACGCGCCCGCAGCACCCGTCTGGCAACCGCGCTGGCGTTCCTCCGTCGATGCCCGCTCGGGCAGCTCGTATTCCTGACGGATTCGTTTGCGCATCTCGTCGTAGTTGAAGTAGGTCGCTCGCTCCGGCACCATTGCGTAGGACAGGACACCCAATGGGTATCGAGCTCTGGATGGTTGTCCCGCATGGTCCAGTTGGGCGACAGGACGTCCTCGATGTATTCGTTGACTTGTGACTCGGTCCGCTGGTCAGGATGCAGGAGGACCAGCTCCCGCGCCCAGCCATGCTCGAGCTCTTCCATGCCCCACGCCAGGCCCCACGCCAACTGCAGATTCGGCCGCACCCGGCCGTCACGGAACATTTCCGATCCACCCCGCACAGAGTCCGCAATGTCTTCCTCAGCGCCGACGGATGCCTGGATCTTAGTGACCGCTTCCGGTCTCAGCCTATGACGGAGTCGGTGCAGCTCGTTGAGCGGCAGCTCGGTTGGAACCCAGTTCCGAACCTTCATGGCTTTGGCGAAAGAGCTCTCGAAGCACGCGCGTGATTCCGTTTGAAGCGCCAGCCTGCGGCCCTCGTGAGTCCGCGATCCCGCCACGACCGGGCGCATCGGCCGGCCCGGGGCTTGAGCAATAGTCAGGACTGGGTGTACAGACTGCGAGCCCTCTGGGCACCATTCTCGTGCTCGATGCTGACGTCGACGATATCCGCTCTCGATAGGATGTCGATACGTACCTGGCGGGCTCAAGGAAGTTCCCGAGAAGACACGACAGCAGGAGATCGCCGAGGAAAAGAGGGCATTCCGGATCATCGCGTCGCGCTTCTCATACACGAGGCCGCCCAAGATTTCATTGGTCGGACAGTCGATACGATCAA
>JAABUS010009159.1_pt1 | contig 10544 bp, 13 predicted proteins | sample 5560161 | NCBI WGS metagenome assembly JAABUS01 (sample SAMN10711885, study PRJNA513376) | rock metagenome | isolation source: Antarctica rocks | place: Antarctica: Victoria Land, Trio Nunatak nord | collected 2016-01-04
CTGATCGTGATCGCCTTCGCTCGGTACCCCTCCGATCTGATCGCGCTCGCACGCTATGCTCACCGCGCCGGGGTGAAGATCCTCGCCATCACCGACAGCCCCTTGTCGCCAGTGCTCCCTCTCGCCGAGGTGGCGCTCTTCGCTAAAGTCAGCATGCTCGATTTTGTCGGGTCGCTGGCGGCACCGGCGGCCCTGATCAACTGCATCGTCTCGGACCTTGGCATGCGGCTGGGTGAGCAGGGCATCGCGCGCTTGGAAGCGCTAGAGGATGCCGCCAGCGAGGCCGGCATCTATATGTCCGCGGGTGGTCGAGCGGTGCGATCGGACGTCACCGTGGCAGCCTGGGACGACGGCCGGTTCGACGGGGCCTCATCGCGGCGGGTGCCGGACCGATGATTACGCTCGAGCATGTCTCCAAGGTCTTCACCTCGCGCGATCAGACCGTGCGGGCGGTCGACGACGTTAGCCTTGAGGTCGGCGCGGGGGAGCTCCATGTCCTGATCGGTCCGTCCGGCTCGGGCAAGACCACCACGATGCGGATGATCAACCGGCTGGAGACGCCGACCGAGGGCCGCATCGTCGTCGATGGGCGGGACATCCGCTCGATGGACATCGTCGCGCTGCGGCGCAGCATCGGCTACGTGATCCAGCAAGGCGGTCTCTTCCCTCACCTTACCGTCGCCGACAACGTGGCGATCGTACCGCGTCTGCTCGGATGGTCGCGCCAAAAGCGGCGGGAGCGTGCGTGCGAGCTGCTGGCACTCGTCGGGCTCCCGCCGGGGCAGTTCGCCGATCGCTACCCGCGCCAGTTGTCCGGCGGCCAGCAGCAGCGCGTCGGGGTGGCGCGGGCGCTCGCCGCCGACCCGCCGATCGTCCTTATGGACGAGCCCTTCGGTGCGGTGGATCCCATTACTCGCAAACAACTCCAGCGTGAGCTGCGCCGCATCCAGGGCGAGGTGCGGAAGACGATCGTGTTCGTCACCCACGACATCTCCGAAGCGTTCCTCCTGGGCGACCGGATCGTCCTCATGTCGGATGGACGCGTCGTCCAGAACAGCACGCCGGCCGACCTGCTTCGGCGGCCAGCCGACCCGTTCGTCACGGCCTTCATCGGAGAGGACCGCGGCCTCCGCGCGTTGCAGTTCACCACCCTAGCTGAGCTGGCCTCGCCGGCACCCGGCGACCTTCCGTCAAACGGCTTGGTGCTCCCTGGTACGCTCTCGATCCTAGAGGTTGGGCGAGAGTTGGGTGTCCACACGTCCGCAACCGCGGAAGGGTTCTGGGTGAGCGACGACGCGGGATGCCCGAGCGGCTATCTCACCTACCAGCAATTCGCCTCCGTGCTGGGCGAGACGATCGCCGCCGAGGCGGCGCCACCGGAAGGAGCGGCCCGTGGACTACCTGCGTGAGCACCCGGACCGGGTCATCGAGTTGCTCAAGCAGCACGTCCGGCTCGTCGCGATGAGCGTTGGGATCGCCACGCTGATCGGCGTCCCGCTCGGTATCCTCATCACGCGGATCCGCTGGCTCGAAGCACCGATCTTCAATGCGACAGGGCTGCTCTATACCGTACCGAGTCTGGCGCTCTTCGCGATCCTCATGCCTTACACCGGGCTCGGTCAAGACACGGTGGTCATCGCCCTCGTCCTCTACTCCCTCCTCGCGATCGTGCGCAACACCGTCGCAGGGATCGACGATGTCCCGCCGGCCACCCTTGACGCGGCCCGCGGCATGGGGATGACGGGTACTCAGCGTTTGCTGATGGTGGAGCTGCCACTCGCGCTTCCCATCATCCTGGTTGGGGTGCGGGTGGCGACCGTCGCTGCGGTCGGCATCGCGACCATCGCCGCCGTCATCGGTGCAGGCGGGCTTGGCCGCCTGATCTTTGACGGGATGCGGCGGTTGGACACCGATCGCATCGTCGCGGGTGCGCTCGTAGCCTCCGTCCTCGCGCTGGCGGCGGACTGGGGACTGGCATTGCTCGGGGATGGAATGCGGCGCGACATCCGGCGGTCCGGCGGGAAGGGGTGACGGACGGCGATGCTCACGGATTTTGCGGACTTCATTGCCTACGTTCGCGATAACCGGGAGCAGTTTCTCAAGCTGCTCTCCCAGCACGTCCAGTTGACGGTCTATTCGGTCCTTATCGCGATCGCTATCGCTCTCCCGCTGGCGGTATTCGTGAGCCGGGTTCCCGTACTCGCCAAGCCGATGACGTGGTTGGCGACGATCGGCCAGACGATTCCCAGCTTGGCCGTCCTGGCCGTGACCCTGCCGTTCCTCGGCATTGGCTTCCGGCCGTCGTTGTTCGCGCTCACGATCCGGGCCATCCTACCGATCTACCTCAACGCCTATGTTGGAATCCGGAGTGTCGATCGTGCGATCGTCGACGCCGCCCGCGGCATGGGCACCAGCAACGCACAGCTGCTCTTCATGGTCGAGTTGCCGCTTGCGAGCCCTGTGCTCTTTTCCGGAATCCAGACCGCTACCATCCAGACGATCGGCCTCGCGACCCTGGCAGCGTTCATCGGTGGCGGCGGCTTCGGCGATTGGATCCTTCAAGGACTCGCCATGCTCGACACTCCGGTTCTGCTGGCCGGGGCGGTGCCGGTCGCCGTGCTCGCGATGATCACGGAGATCGGGATGAGTCGTCTCCGCCGCCTCGTGGTGCCGGCCGGCTTGCAGATGGGAACGCGATGATCGCCGCTGAGGCGGAGAAAGGGGACAACGTTTCGAGCTAAGATCCGCGATTCGCGTCCGGAATCTCCGGTTCGCGGGATCCGAGCAACCATTCAGCGAAGGAGCATGGGATGATGAAAAGGTTTCGCAGCACGCTTTCTGCGTTCGGGGCACGCCGTCGATCACTCCTCTCCCTGATTGCTGCCGCCGGGCTAATGCTCGGCATGGTCACGGGGATGTCGGCGCAGGACGACAAGCCGACGGTGACCGTTGGCTCCAAGGACTTCACCGAACAAATCCTCGTCAACGAGATGCTCGCGCAGTTGCTTGACAACGCGGGCTACAAGGTTGAGCGCCAGTTGAACCTCGGCGGCACGAATGTTGTCCATGAGGCGCTAGTCAACGGCGAGGTCGACACCTACGTCGAATACACCGGCACTGGCCTGATTGCCATCCTCGGTCAAGATCTGCCCGCGGGCACCCCTATCTCGGGCACCCCAACCGCGGACGCATCTGGGACGCCGACGGCCGGTGACGATGCCGTCTACGACATCGTGAAGCGAGAGTATCAGGAGCAGTTCGACCTCGTCTGGCTCGATCCCTTGGGCTTCAACAACACCTACGTATTGGCGATGACTAAGGAGAAGGCGACCGAGCTGGGGATTACGTCTATCTCCGACCTGATCGAGCATTCCGTCGACCTGACCTTCGGCGGCACCCAGGAGTTCCTGACCCGGCCCGATGGCCTGCCGGGGCTGATGAAAGCCTACCCAGGCCTGAAATTCGATGAGGCGCGGGGACTCGATCCCGGGCTCACCTATCAGGCGGTCGACGAAGGCGACGTCGACGTCATCTCCGCTTTCGCCACCGACGGGCGCATCCCGGCGCTCGGGCTCGCCACGCTGACCGACGACCAGGGCTTCTTTCCGCCCTACTTCGCCGCCCCCGTTGTCCGCCAGAACCTGCTGGATGATGATCCGGCGGTGGCCGTCGTGCTGAACCAGCTGGCAGGAAAGATCGACGACGCGACGATGGCCGGGCTTAATGCCAAGGTGGATGTCGATGGCGAGGAAGTGGAGGACGTCGCCCGCAGCTTCCTTGAGGAGCAGGGATTGGTCGGGACGTAGCGCGCGCTGATTTTTATGACAGGGTCCGGAGAACCTATGGACGCCCCCGCCGTGGCGGCGCGCCCGGCCGTCGTCGGTCGGCTCGTGGACATGGCGGGGGCATTCGACCTCCACGTCCATTCCTATCCTAGCCTGTTCCCGCGGCTCAGCGACGACCTCGGGCTGGCCGAGGCCTACCGTGCCGCGGGCTTTGGAGGCTTCGTCCTCAAAGGGCACCACGAGAGCACGGCCAGCCGCGCCTACCTCCTCGGTCGCCTCTTCCCCGACCTCAGCATCGGCGGCGGCATTGTCCTCAACCGGTTCGTCGGCGGTCTCAACCCTGCAGCGGTTGAGGCCTGCCTGCGGACGGGCGGACGGATCGTCTGGATGCCGAGCATCGACGCCGACGGTCACGCGCTCGCTTTCGGCCATACGGGCGGATACGACGCCCAAAGCGCGGGACTCTCCGGCACCGCGCGGGGCATTTCGATCCTCGACGGGAGGGAGAGGATCGTTCCCGCGGTGTACGACATTCTGGATCTGATCAGGGAGGCCGACGCGGTCCTCGCGACGGCGCACCTCGCAGCACGGGAGATATCGGCATTGGTTCCTGCTGCGCTGGAGCGCGGCGTCGGGAAGGTGGTCATCACCCACCCCTTCTTCAAGACGCCTTCGCTCGATCTGGACACCTTGGCCGGACTGACTCAGCGCGGCGCCTATGCCGAGTTCGCCTACAACACCCTCTCGCCGATGTGGCAATATACCGATCTCGATCGGGTACGCATCGCCATCGCTCGCGTCGGTGCCCAGCGCTGCGTGCTGGTCAGCGACGGTGGCCAGCGCCACAATCCGTCGCCGCCGGAAGGATTGCGGATCTTCGCGCAATCTTTGTTCGAGCTGGGTGTGACCGAGGCGGAGATCGGGCTGATGGTTCGCGGGAATCCGCGTGGTCTGCTCGGCCTTGACGCGCTGACCGGCCCGGACTGGGAGCGACCGGCTTGATGGAGGCATGAGGGCATGCAACGAACGTATGAGGTCATCGTCGTCGGGTGCGGCGGGCTCGGCAGCGCCGCGGCCTACCATCTGGCACGCCGGGCGGGGAAGGATGTGCTCGCGATCGAGCAGTTTCAGGTCGGCCACGATCGGGGCAGCTCGCAGGATCACTCCCGGATCATCCGCCACTCGTACCACGACGCGAACTACACCCGCCTGGCCGCGCCCGCGTACGAATTGTGGAGCCAGGTGGAGGCCGAGTCCGGGGTTCGGCTGGTCCGCAAGACCGGCGGGCTGGACCTGGAGGAGATCGGGACGACAGGACCGAAAGACTTGTCGCACTGCGCGGCGACGATGGAGGCGCACAGCATCCCATTCGAGGAGCTGACCGCCCGCGAGGTCGTGTACCGCTGGCCCCAGTTCCGGCTGCCGGACACCGCGCGCGGCCTTTATCAAGCCGACAGCGGTCTGGTCGATGCGCGGAAGTCCAACGCGGTCCATCTCGCGCTGGCCCGGGCGCATGGCGCGACGGTGATGGATCGCCTTCCCACACGGGGGCTTCGCCAAAATGGGGATTCCATCGACGTGGTCACCGACGAGGGCGTCTTCACGGCCGGGCACGTCGTCGTCGCGGCCGGCGCGTGGTCTAACACAGTGTTGGCGAACCTCGGCGTCTCCTGGCCGCTGACCGTCACCCAGGAGCAGGTCACCTATTTCGCGACCCCGCACCTGCGTGAGTTCGCTCCCGACCGGTTCCCGGTTTGGATCTGGCGCGCCCCGGAAGGGTTCTATGGCTTCCCGATCTACGGAGAGATCGCGACGAAGGCGGGTCAGGATGCGGGCGGTGACGAAGTCTCGGCGGAGACGAGGACATTCGCGCCCAATCCGGCCACGCACGAGCGGCTCGTCCGGTTCCTGGAGACGCACATTCCGCGTTTCCTCGGTCCGGAGCTCTACACCAAGACCTGTCTGTATACGATGCCGCCGGATCGCCACTTCGTCATCGATTCGGTTCCCGGCTTCCCGCGGATCACGATCGCGGTCGACGGTGGCCACGCCTTCAAGTTCGCCACACTGATCGGCCGGATTCTCAGCCAGCTGGCGCTCGACGGAAAGACCGAGTACCCGATCGACGCGTTCCGAGCGGACCGGCCGGCCCTGACCGACTCGACGTTCCGGCCGGTCTTTCGCAACCAAGCCGTGCTCAACCGGGCGTAGCCGCACCCGCGGACGAATCCGCTCGGCGACAAGAACGTAGGAGGAATTCTCAGATGCGCGCTGATGGATCGACGGAGCGGATCGGACTCCTGGACCGGCTCGCGGCGGGGCCGGTGATCTGCGCCGAGGGCTATCTCTTCGAGTTCGAGCGCCGCGGGTATCTGCAGGCCGGAGCCTTCGTGCCCGAGGTCGTGCTCGAGCACCCGGACCTTGTCGCGCAGCTCCACCGCGAGTTCGTCCACGCCGGGTCCGACATCGTGGAGGCCTTCACCTATTACGCCCACCGCGAGAAGCTGCGCCTGATCGGCAAGGAGCATCTGCTCGAACAGATGAACCGGCGGGCCCTGACGGTCGCCAAGGATGTCGCGATGGAGACCGGCGCCCTCTTCGCCGGCGACATCTGCAACACGAACGTCTTCACTGGCGACGACGAATCGCGCCGGAAAGTGCGGGCGATGTTCGAGGAGCAAGTCCATTGGGCGGTCGAGGCCGGGGTCGACTTCATCATCGGCGAGACCTTCTCGTGGGGCGAGGAGGCATTGATCGCGCTCGACGTGATCAAGCAGGCTGGAAAGACGGCCGTGATCACGCTCGCCATCCATCAGGAGCCGGAGACGCGTGAGGGCTGGTCGCCGGAGGAGGCGTGCGCGCGCCTCGAGGCCGCCGGCGCCGATGTCGTCGGGCTGAACTGCATCCGCGGGCCGATGACGCTGCTCCCGCTGCTCAAATCCATCAGGGATCGAGTCAAGGTGCACGTGGCGGCGCTTCCCGTCCCCTACCGCACCGACGAAGAGCATCCCTCGTTCCAGTCGCTTCGCGACCCAGCCTATCCCGACGCCCCGGGTGGTCGGCCGTTTCCGACGGCATTGGATCCGTTCGTCTGCACCCGCTACGAGATCGCCGATTTTGCCAGAGATGCGGCCGCGCTGGGGGTGCGCTATCTGGGCGTCTGCTGCGGCGCCGGTCCGCACCACATCCGCGGCATGGCCGAGGCGCTCGGCCGCATGCCGCCGGCCAGCCGTTTCAGCCCCGACATGTCCAAGCATGCCTTCCTTGGCACCGATCCGAGTCTGAAGTCGGAGAATCAGGAGTACGTCAAGACTCTCTGATTCCGGACCGCGCGGAGGAAGGTTCCATCGCAAGCTGAACCGAAAGGTTGCGCTGCCGATCCATCCGTCGGTGCTTCGGGGCACGTCGTTCGACTTGGACCAGCGACGGAGGCGATACCACGATGGGGACCGTCGGATTCATTCACGAGACGCGTTGGCAGGATCTCCCGGAAGCGGTCCGCGGCCAAGCGCGGCGCTGCCTGCTCGACACGCTCGGCGCCGCGATCGGCGGGCGCCGCACGGATCTGTCGCGCATCATCAACGACTTCGCGGCGATGACCTACGGCGGCGGCGGCGCAACGCTCTGGCTCGACGGACGTGCGGTTTCGCCATCGGGCGCGGCGCTGGCGAACGGCATGACGATCGACTCGCTCGACATCCATGACGGCTGTCTCGCCGTGAAGGGCCATGCCGGGGTCGCCCTCGTGCCGGCCGTTCTGGCGATGGCGCCGGCTGACGCTGGACGGCCCATGTCCGGTGCGGAGCTACTGACCACGCTTGCCGTCGGCTATGAGGTGGCGCTGCGGGCGGGGGTCGCCTTGCACGCGACCGCCTGCGACTACCACACCTCCGGCGCGTGGAACGCGCTGGGCTGCGCGGCCACGGGCGCGCGGATGCTTGGGCTGGGAGCGGACGAGACGAGACACGCCCTCGGGATCGCGGAGTATCACGGGCCGCGTTCGCAGATGATGCGCTGCATCGACCATCCGACGATGGTCAAGGACGGCTCCGGGTGGGGGGCGATGACCGGGGTCAGCGCGGCGATGCTGGCGGCGGCGGGCTTCACCGGGGCACCGGCGGCGACGGTCGAGGCGCTGGAGTGCGCGGAGACGTGGGCGGACCTCGGCGTGCGGTGGCGGATCGGGGAGCAGTTCTTCAAGCCGTGGGCCGTCTGTCGCTGGGCGCAGCCGGCGATCGCGGGAGCGCTTGCGGTGCAGCGGGAACACGCGCTGCCGGCGACCGAAATCGAGCGCATCCAGGTGATCACCTTTCACCAGGCGACGCGGCTGGCGTCGCGGCGGCCGCAGACGACCGAGGAGGCGCAATACAGTCTGCCCTTTCCGGTCGCCGCCGCGCTGACGAACGATCACCTGGGCTTTGACCAGCTCAGCGGTGCCGGATTGCGGAATCCGCACGTCCTGCGGCTGGCCGACCGAATCGAGTTGGTGGATGACCCGACCCTGAGCGCCCGATTCCCCGCCGAGCGGGTGGCGCGTGTGCGGATCGAGACGGTCGCGGGAACGGTGTTCGACTCGGGCGAGGTTCACGCGCGATGGGACGCCGCGGACCCCCCGTCGGACGAGGAGCTCATCGCGAAATTCCGCTGGTTGGCGGGCGAAAAACTGTCGGCGGCCAGGGTGGATGAGCTGCTCGACATCGTCTGGAACTGCGCGGATCTGACCGACGTCGGTAGGTTGGGCGCGCTGCTGGCGATGCCTGGCGGCGTGGCATGACCCTTCAGAGCCGGATTCTCCAGGACCGGGGCACGCCGAGTCGCACGTCCTTCCGCGGCATGCTCCCGGTGTGGCGCTCCGGCTGGAGGAGGATGCTCGAGTCGGTCAGCGGCTCCGGTTGACCGGCGCGGGCAAGCAAGGATGTCCTGGAAGACAGGATCCCCTCCCACCCAAGGACACGAACGCGGCAACGATCACGGCCGGGGCTACAGCCACGATCATTCCCATGACCACGATCATGCTTGCCGAGGTGGGGTCCTCGGCTGGCTCCGGCATCCCTTCGCCCATTCGCACGACGTCCGCGAGATCGTGGACGACGCGATGGCGACTAGGGCGCAGGAGTTCCGCGACCGCGGCGCGCCGCTGAGTCGCACGACCGTTCGAGACCGGAGACGCTGATGCGACGCATGACGAAGGAGCGATGGTTCGGTCCGAAGCTGGTGGGGAGGGCTCGCGCCCGATCACCTGGCAAGGCTGGCTCCTCACCCCGCTGCTGGCGCTGCCGGTGGTCGGCGTGCGCTTCGCGTTCGGCAAGTCGGCGCCTGCGTTCGGCCCGGGAGCGGCGCTCATCCTGGTCTTCGCGCTGATCGCCTGGCTCACGGCGGGACCGCCTGGGTCGCGCTGGCGGCGCTAGTGGAGCGTCACGCATGATTCGCTGGCGGCGCGGTTCCGGCTGCAATGGGTGGACGACCCGTGTCCGCAGCGAGGAGGCTCCGCCGTGGCGTACCCCTATCGCATCTCCCTGACCGAAGCGCAGCGCGCCTGGTTCCGCGGCCTGGTCGGCACCGGGGTGGCTCCCGCCCAGACGCTGACCCGCGCCCGGGCGCTGCTCAAAGCCGACCACGGGGAAGGCGGCCCGGGGTGGTCCGATGCGGCGATCGCCGGGGCGCTCGACATTCACGCCGCCACCGTGCAGCGCATTCGCCGGCAGTTCGTGACCGAGGGACTGGCCACGACGTTGGCGCGCAAGCGGCCCGACCCCGTCTATGAGCGGGTGCTCGATGGGCGACAGGAGGCCCATCTGGTCGCGCTCACCTGCTCCGCACCACCGGCGGGGCAGGCCCGGTGGAGTCTGCGCCTGCTGACCGACGAACTCGTCCACCTCGAGGTGGTCGAGGCGATCTCGCACGAGACCGTGCGCCGCACACTCAAAAAAACGCACTCAAGCCGTGGCTGAGCGAGCAGTGGTGCCTCGCCCCGACCGCCGATCCGGCCTTCGTCTGACAGATGGAGGATGTCCTCGCGGTCTCCGAGCGACCCCGCGACCCGGCGCGTCCGGTCGTCTGTCTCGACGAGACGAGCCGCCAACTGCTCGGCGAGGTGCAGCTGCCGCGCCCCCCAGCGCCGGGTCGCCCCGCCCGCCAGGACTCGGGGTACGTGCGAGGCGGTGTTGCCAACGTCTTCCTCCTCACCGAGCCGCTGCGGGGCTGGCGGAACGTGCTCGTCGGTGCGCAGCGAACGCGCCTCGACTTCGCAGCCTGCGTCAAGCACCTGGTCGACGCCTGCGCCCCCGACGCCGAGCGGATCGTCCTGGTCCTGGATCAGCTCACTACCCACTCCCCGGCTTCCCTGTAGGCGGCGTTCCCGGCCGCCGAGGCTCAGTGCCTCGCTAACCGACGAGAACTCCACCACACGCCCAAGCACGGCAGTTGGCTGAACATGGCCGAGCTGGAACTGAGCGCGCTGGCGCGCCAGTGCCTACGTCAACGCCTGCCCGACCGCGCCACCATGGAGCGCCACGTCACCGCGTGGACCGCCCACTGTAACGCCGCCACCGCCACCATCGCCTGGCAGTTCACCACCGCCGACGCCCGCACCAAGCTCAGGAGTCTCTATCCGGCGTTTGAGGGATGACACTCCACTAAGTACAATCAGGCGAGGATTGCGGGATTGCGATATGCTGGCGGGAACAGGAAGGAGGGCGTGATGCGACAACCGCTGGCGATCCCTACCCCGACGGCCAAGGAGCTGGAGGCACTGGATAC
>JAABUS010009161.1_pt1 | contig 10544 bp, 8 predicted proteins | sample 5560161 | NCBI WGS metagenome assembly JAABUS01 (sample SAMN10711885, study PRJNA513376) | rock metagenome | isolation source: Antarctica rocks | place: Antarctica: Victoria Land, Trio Nunatak nord | collected 2016-01-04
AGTATTGCCGCCGGATCAGCGGTTACGCCTGTAGCGTGCAAAGACAGGGATGAGTACGTCCGGGTCGTACCAGACGGGGGACTACGCGGCTTGGACCGGTGGTCTTCCGCCGCGACTGGTTGTCCGGGGTCTGTCGCGTCGCTACGGCGACGTCGTGGCGAACGACGGCATCGATCTCGATGTCGGGCGCGGCGACGTGGTCGGCCTGCTGGGCGAGAACGGTGCCGGCAAGTCGACCTTCCTCTCGATCCTGTCCGGTCTGACGGCTCCGGACGCGGGGGACATCGAGGTCGATGGCCGGTCGGTCGTCCTGCGCCGACCTTCCGATGCACTGGCTGCCGGGATCGGAACGGTCTTCCAGCATTTCGCGCTGGTGCCCGTCTTCACGGTCCGCGAGCAACTGCGCCTTGGCGGTCTCCACTCCGATGCAATCTCGAATCTGCTGGATGAAGTCGACCTCGACCGTCGCATCGCCGATCTCTCGGCCGGCGAGCGTCAGCAGGTCGAGCTGGCCCGCGTCCTCGCCCGGCGCCCCCGGGTCCTGCTTCTCGACGAACCGACCTCGACGCTCACGGCCGGCCAGGTCGATCGGCTGTTCGCGAGGATTCGACGCCTCCGGGACGATGGCGTGGGGGTCGTCTTCATCACGCACAAGCTTCCGGAAGTTCTGGCCGTGGCTGACCGGATCGTGGTTCTTCGCCGTGGCCGGGTCACCGCCGAAATCGATCGACGCCGGCTGGGCGGCCACTGGCCGGGGGGCATCGACCGTCGGCTCCTCAAGGCCATGTTCGGCGATGCCGCCGAGGCGGAGGGCGCCGTCGCCCGGGACGGCCTCGCGGCCGCCGGCGTTGCCATGGCCGAGGGGACGGCGTTGGGCCAGCAAGCGATCCAGGAGGCCGAAATACTCCTGGCGGTTGAGCGCGCCTCGGCGATGACCTCCTACGGGCGACACCGACCGACCGACGTAGCGTTCTCCGTTCCGGCTGGGGAGATGCTGGCAATCCTGGGGATCGATGGGCAGGGACAGCGGGAGTTGGCCGAGATGTTGGCGGGGCATCTCCCGATGACGGGCCGCATGTTCGTCGATGGCCACGATGTCTCGGTGATGAATGCGAAAGAGCGTCAGCGGGCCGGCGTGGGCTATCTCACCGACGACCGGACCGGCGAGGGAACCGTCGGGAACCTCTCGGTGGCGCTGAACCTGATCCTGAAGCGGCAGCGCGCGGCGGAGTTCCAGCGCGCCGGTGTCCTGCGGCTCGCTCGGGTTGGTCGTCACGCTCGTCAGCAGATCGCCCAGTGGGGGATCACGCCACCCTTACCGACGGTGCGGGTCGAGACCCTCTCGGGGGGGAACACGCAAAAGGTGATGCTTGGCCGGGAGCTAGAACTCCAGCCACGGGTTCTGATCGCCACTAATCCAGCTCACGGGCTCGACCTCCGCACCCAGACGCTCGTCTGGGATGCGCTCCGGCGCGTGACCGCCAATGGGGGGGTAGTGGTCCTGCTCACACCGCACGTCACCGAGGCGCTGACCCACTCCGATCGGGTCGCCGTGCTCTCGGCCGGCCGGCTCTCCCCGGCGGTGCCGGTCAGCGGCACGGACGGGGCGACACTTTCCCGGATGATGGTGCACGGATGGTAGCCGGCCTCCCGGGGCGTCGCCTGGTCGCCAGAGGTCGAGAGCCATTCCGGGCTTCAGGACCAGTGGAATCGGCTATCGCGATCGTGGTGGCGGTCCTGGCAGGGTCGGTCGTGCTGCTCCTCAGCGGCCACGACCCGATTCAGGCCTATGGCGCACTCATCGAGCGAACGCTGCTTCGACCTTCCGGACTCCAGGAGTCGCTGGTTCGCGCCACGCCAATCCTGACCGCCGGTGCGGCGGTGTTGATAGCCGTCCGGGCTGGCGTCTGGAACATCGGGATCGACGGGCAGGTTCTGATGGGTGCGATGGCGGCCGGCACCCTCGCCCCGCACTTGGCGTCGGCCGGCCGGCCGGCCCTGTGGCTGGCGGTCGCGGGAGTGGCTGGAGTGGCCGGAGCGCTCTGGGCCTTGCCGCCGGCGATCCTTCGGGCGCGGTTCGGCGTCAACGAGATCGTCACGACCATCATGTTCAATTACGTCGCGATCTCACTGACCGCCTGGCTAGTCAAGGGACCGGTGCGCGACGCCGGCCTGGTCACCCCCGAGACCCCGCCGATCCCGCGGGAATTGCGGCTGGGGATGCTGGGCGATACCCGGGTCCACGTCGGGATCGTCTTTGCGGTCGGGCTCGTTCTCCTGCTTGGCTGGGCATTGCGCTCGACGGTGACTGGACTGGAATTGCGGGTCGTTGGCTCGAACCCGCGGGCCGCCCGCTACCTGCTCATCCCCGTCCGCCGCTACCTGACCGTGGCGTTCCTCGTGAGCGGCGCGCTGGCCGGGGTTGCTGGCGCCAACGATGTGCTCTCGACCAAGGGCACCTTCCAGGCCGAGTGGAACCCGGGCTACGGCTTCGTCGCCTTCGCGCTCGTCTTCCTCGCTCGCCGCAACGCCTGGGTGATGCTGCCGGCCGCCGTGCTGCTCGGGATGCTGTCGTATGGGGCCGACGTCATGCCCCGTGCGGCGAACGTCGACTCCTCGTTCTTCGGATTCCTGGAGGGCTCGCTGCTCGTCTCGCTCGCGGTGACGGGTTGGTTGCCCGGTCTGATCGGGCGTCGCCGATCGGAGATCCGCTGATGGACGTCGGCGACATCGTCTCGACCATCCTCATGGCGGCCGTCGTGGCGGCCGTGCCCCTGATGCTGGCGGGGACCGGCGAGGCAATCGGGGAGCGGGCCGGGGTCCTCAACCTCGGGATCGAGGGCACCATGCTGCTGGCCGGGCTCGCCGCCTTCCGCCTGGCACTGGAGTCCGGCTCCACCGTTTCCGGGCTGTTGGCTGGCCTGGTCGTTGGCCTCGTGACTGGCGTCTTGTTCGGACTCCTCGTGACTGTCGCGTCCGCCGATCAGGTCATCGTCGGGATCGGCTTGACGCTGGCGGGAACCGGCCTGTCCGCATTCCTGTTCCGGGACGCCTTCGGTTCCAATCAGCCGCTCCTCGAGATCGGCGGCGGCCGTCCGTTCGCGGCCGCGGCGGACGTCATCCCCATCCTCGGGCCAGCCCTGTTCGGACAGCACTGGTTCGTCTACGTCGCGATCCTCCTGGTGCTGGCGATCGATCTCGTGCTGCGCCGGAGTCTGTTCGGGTTGCGTCTTCGCGCCGCGGGTGCCGCGCCGCTGGCTCTCGACGCCGCCGGGGTGGAGGTATCCATGGTCCGGATCGTGGCGACGACGACGGCCGGCGGGCTCTACGGCCTGGCCGGAGCATCGTTGGTCCTCATTGATCTTGGGTTCTTCCGTCCCGGAATCACGGCCGGCGCCGGGTTCATCGCTGTCGCGCTCGCCATGCTGGGTCGGTTGACGCCGTGGCGGGTGGCGGTGGCGGCACTGCTCTTCGGCCTGCTCCGCGGCCTGAGTCCGGGCCTGCAGGTGGCGGAGGTGCCGGTCAGCGTCGAGTTCCTCCAGTTGTTGCCCTACGCTGGGGTGATCGTCGCGCTGCTCCTTGCCCGGCACCACGTCGGATTGCCGGCCGCGCTTGGTGTCCCGTACCGTCGGGGTGACCCGCCCGGCGATGCTCGGTGACGTCGGGGCTGGAACGCGCTTGCGGCGGGTGGCCCGCGCCCCTACGCTTGCGATCACCTGTTTCCGCCACGGACTGCTCAGCAACCCAGGAGGCCGCCATGTGCGCTGTCCCGACTCGCCTTGGTCATAATCGTCCCCGCCTGTCTTCCCCCGATAGGAGTCGACCCGGGTCCGCCCGCGGACGGCTTGTGATCATCGTCGTGGCGTTGCTGCTGTCGGCCTTGCCCGCCCAGCACAGTGGGGCGCAGGAGGACGTGCGTAACATCGCCATCGTCGCGCCGGCCAGCCGCACCAATCAGGGGTGGGACCAGCAGGGAGTCGATAACCTCGTCCAGGTCGGTGCCCAGCAGGACGTCAAGGTCGAGGTCGCCGACAACGCCGGCTATGATGACATAACGCCGATCCTGCTCGACCTCGTCTCGAACGGCTCGCAACTGATCGTCTGCCACGCCTCCGGTTATCAGACCGTCTGTCCCGAGTTCGCCGCCAGCGAAGACGTGCCGGTCGTGGTGATCGAGAACCCGGGCGCGGTCTCAGCCGGCCGCGTCTCCGACATCGAGACGCAGGCGCAGGAAGCCGCCTATCTCGCCGGTGTCATGGCCGGGAACGAGACGCGGACGGGCACGGTGGCGATCGTCGTCACCGGTCAGCCGCCGACCTGGAACTACATGACGGTCGGTTTCGCCGAGGGGCTCAAGGCCTCCCGGCCTGACGCGCGCCTCGTCTATACGTCGGTCGGTGAGGGAAGCTACGACGACGCGGCCGGCGCCAAGCAGGTGACCGACACGGTGCTCGCGGCCAATGCCGACATCGTCTTCGGCATGGGCGACGGCGCCGCGTTCGGGATGATCCAGTCGATCCGGGCGTTCAACCAGTCCCGACCCGTCGAGCAGCAGGCGCGGTTCATCGACGTCATCGGGGACAAGTCCGCGTCTGACGCGAAGGACTTCCTGCTGACGTCGGTGCTCTTCGACTACACGGCTGCCTATACGCAGTTCATCGACGATCTCAGGACGGGAACCTTCGGTTCGGTCTACACGATGGACGTCGCCAACGGCGGAGTCCGGTTGCTCGCGCCGCCCATTCCCGTCCGGCCCGAGACGACGGCCGCCGTCGAGGCCGCCCGGCAGCGGATCCTCTCCGGTGGAACTGCCGTCTCGGCCATCGGCGACACAGCCGGGATGCGGGCTCGTCTTGACGCGCTGTTTCCCAAAACCTGACCGTCTCGACCATCCTGATCGTCGTGGCTGTCGTAGGTGCGGCGGTGCTTTCCCGTAGGTGTCGAGTTGAGTGCCCGCGGAGAGATCCTGAGACCGAACGGGTTGCTGGATGCTGGTGGGATGGCATCGACCATGCGTCACGAGACCCATTGCCGGTGCGGAGCGTACCGGAAAACGGCGTTCTGGCTTGTCCTGAACGGTTGATCGGTGGCCGGAGGTTATTTTCCATGCTTCGAGTGCAACGTGACGGTGTTCAGCGACTGCTTGTCGCCGGGCTGGCTGTCTTCGCTTTGATGTTCGCCATCGTCTCGCCGGCCTTCGCGCAGAGCACCCCGGTGCCTGGTGCGAACCCGTCTACGCCCTCGATCACCCTTGGCGACGACCAGGCTGCCTTCGCCTTCGTCCAGGCATCGGGGAGTCTCGTGACAATCGACGTCCTGGTGGACGATCAGCCGGTCCTTACCAACATCGCGTTTGGGTCGGTCGGCGAGTTCCTCACCGTCAAGAACGGTGATCACACGCTCAAACTCGTCCCGGCCGGCGGTGATGCGTCCCAGGCTCTTGCCGAGTCCAAGCTGAGTATGGACAAGGGCAAGCTCTACACGGTCGTCGCCGCGGGACCGTCGGACAAGATCGAAGTCAAGGCCTTCGAGATCAACAGGGATCCGGTCAAGGCCGAGAATGCCCGGTTCCGCGTCATCCACGCGGCCGACACTGTCGACGCCATCGACATCGCGCCGACTGACGGCGAGCCGATCTTCAAGGACCTCAAGTACTTCAATGCCAGCGACCACGCGGATTACCGGGCTGGCGACGTTGCCCTCCAGGTTCGGGCATCAGGCGAGAAGGGTAGTCTCGTCACGTTGCCGTCGTTCCAGGTCGCGGCGGGATCGTCGCTTGACATCGTCATCGCCAACGACGCGCAGGGTACACCGACCGCGCTCATCGTTGGGGTCTTCGCGGGTTCCAACCAGGACGGCGATCAGGTCGCCAGCCCGGCGGCGTAATTCCTTCTGATGACGCGTTCATTGCGAAACGGGCGGGTGCATTCTTGCACCCGCCCGTTTCGCATTCTCGTCGCTGGGGCAGAGGCCGAAAAGGCGGCGTCAGTCGGCGCTCAGGACCGCTTCCGGAGCAAGGCTCTCGCTGAAGGGTCGGTCGTTGACCCCGCCGACGATCGCCACGTCCCAGAAGTCGGTCTCGGCATCGTCCGCCACGGCCATTGGGACGACGCCGCGAGCCGCGTCGGTGCAGGTGGTCATCCGGTTGGAGGCCGCGACGAAGCGGGCTCGCCGCCGGATCTGGTCCATCCGGGCCGCGGCGATGGCATCGCGGCCGGCGAGCAGGCTGTCGGGCGCGAGAGCGATGGTGCCGCTGGCCAGGGCCACCGGATCGAGCAGATCGAGCCGCCGGGCCCGGAAGCGAAGGTGGATCGGGTCACCAGTCTCGAGTCGGAGGATGCCGCCACCGAGCGCCGCCTCGGGCGTGACGTGGCCGACAGCCGCGCCGTAGCTGACGCCCGAGTACCGGCCATCGCTGATCAGCGTCGCCAGCTTGCGAAGGGCCCGGTTGGCATTGATGTGCTGCATGGGCGTGAACATCTCCGGCATCCCAAAGGCGGCCGGACCCTGGGCCGAGACGACCACCGCGAGCTTGAGGGTGCCCGTCTGGACCATGTGGTCGAAGAGGTCCGCTGGATCGAGCCCCTGAGTCGCGGCAACGTCGAGCCCGAGGAGCCCGCCGTTGTGCCGCCAGATCCGTTCGAGCAGGGTCGCGTCGAAGGCTCCGTCATCCCGGAGATGCCGAAGCAGGTGGACGTCGAGGAGGCAGTTGTTGGCCGCCTCTTCGTTCTCGAAGCGGAGGACGAGCGCGATCTGCTCGTCGAAGTGGTCGACCTGTGCCTCGGGCATCCCGCTGATCTTGACGACGGCGCTATCGAACCAGTTGCTCGTCAGCACATCGACGCCGGAGATCGTGCGCCGGGGCGTGTGCAGAATGACCGGATTGTCTGCCACGCCCGTGGCGCTCAGTCCGGTCTCGTCGGACAGGCGCTGCCGCCAGGTCGTTCCGGTCACGGTCATGGCGTCGAGGTCCATCGGCGCACCGTTCCGGACGAGCTCGTAGACAAGGGTCTCCATGCCGCGGATCTCGCCGGAGCAGCATTGCTTCGCCAGCGCGAAGATGTCGCGGCCCTGCGTCAGGCTGTAGTTGAAGATGTCAGGGATGGGGTGGGCGTGATGGATTCGGTCGAGGTCCCAGATGCTGAACCGGTGGCCGCTGTAGATCACGGCGCCGACGAAGTGCATCAGGAGGTTGGTGCTGCCACCACTCGCGCTGTGGACCCGGATCGCGTTGCCCACGTTGTCGAGCAGGATGCGGCTCACACCGCACTCGGGCCGGTTCGGCAGCGTCATCAGATCGGCGACGACCCGGTCGACCTGTACGGTCGTCGGCGGGTCGGTGAGCAACTCGACGGCGGGATGAACGAGTCCCATGCCGGCGACCATGTTGCGGGATGAGTTGCCGGTCCCGTTGAAGGCGCAGATGCCACCCTTGGAATCGCAGGTGTTGATCGCCAGCGCGCGCTCGAAATGCGCATGCCGGTCAGGTGAGAGGAAGCCAAGCTCCACCGCGCGGATGAAGACGCCCTGGAAGGCGGTGTTGGACGAGCACTGGAGGATGTAGGCCATCGTGTCTTCGAGGTCTTCGGCGATCTCGGAGTGTCCGGCGGCGACGGCGTCGACCGCCAATTGGGCCAGCTCGTCCCTGACGTCGGCGGGAATTTCGCCGCCCTTGAGGACGTGGGCCGGCGCGAACGCCGCGAAGACGGGCGCCTCGCCACGGTGGCGGCGGAGCGTGTCCAGGTGCGCCAGGGCGGCGACCACCGCCAGCGGCATTTTGTCGCAACTCTGGATGACGAAGGCGCCATGGTAGCCGTGGGCCTCCATCTGGTTGACGACCATCTCGGCGATGGCGTTCCGACTCTGGAGGCTGTAACTCATCCCTGGCGTGCTCTGGGCGGTCCCGTCGCAGAGGACCGGGACGCTGAACGAGAACGGCACGCCGCCGTGGTCCCAGATCGAGAGCGCGGCCCGGGCGATCGTCCCCTGGTCCACGACATGGGCGGGATGATCGGGCGAGCCGCCGATGATGGCGATTCGGGGGGCGTTGTCATTGAGCCGGTCGTAGATCGCGCCGAGCGTCCAGTCCGGCTGGCGGCGCTTCTCGCCGTCGAAGGTGACTTCCCGGTAGGCGCGGTCGAGGATACCGGCGATGGTGATCGGCTCGTTGGCCTTGCCCTGGACGTTGTAGCTGTACCCGTTTGGCCCCGCCATCCGGAGCGGGGCGGTTCGATCTGCGGAGGTGCGTCCGTTGCCGCTGGTCCCGGACGGGGCCGGGCGATCCGTATCGGGAGCCACGCTGTCATCCTCCTGCGGACGGTGTTGGGTCGAGTCGGCGTCACGGCTCCGGACCCTGGTGGAATCACGTCATCATAGCATTGGCTCCGCGGCGTCCGGCCGGTGAACCGGCGCGACCTGACTGACCAGCGTCAGAGATGGGATGCCTCGCGCTGAGTTGAGGTCGTTCTCGCCGACGGCACGCGGTCCCTGAATTGCATTGCGGAGGAATCTACGGTCGGCGACCAGACGTCGCCGCAACAGTTGGTCTAACCAGGGAGATCGTGACATGGCGGCGGGTTTTGGCAGGCTGGTCCTGCGGGGCGTTGCGGGCGGGTTGATGGCGGGCCATGGTGCCCAGAAGCTGTTCGGGTCGTTCGGCGGGAGTGGACTCGAAGGTACGGGCCAGTGGCTGGGATCGATGGGCCTGCAGCCGCCCGCGCTCTGGGCCAGGGCCGCTGGCGCGAGTGAGCTCGGGGGTGGGGTCCTGACGGCCCTCGGCTTCATGCACCCGGCCGGTCCACTCGGCATGATCGGCGCCATGGGCATGGCGTCCCGCCTCGCGCACTGGAACAGGCCCATCTGGGGGACGGAGGGTGGTGCCGAGATGCCCGTTCTCTATATGACGGTAGCTGTCAGTCAACTGCTTAGCGGTCCAGGGCCGATCTCGCTCGACACGATCCTGCGTTCCCGGTTGCCCTTCTGGGTTGCTCCGGTTGGGCTGGCAGCCATTGGCGGCACACTCTATTACGCGCTCCAGCAGACCGAGGCCGCCAGCGCCGCCGCAGGCGAGGAGACCGAGAAACCGGAGGTCGACGGCGGCGTGCTGTAGCGATGGGTTCCTCGTGGGTGTCTTTCCTACTGAACCAGGCGCCCGTCTTGGGATGCCAGTGACCGGACGACTCCGACTCAACGGCTGGACCAGCCCGAGATGCGTCCGTCAGATAGAGAACCAGTGACGATCGGATCTGCTTCGCGATGGCCCACCCACTCTACCTGTGGGTGGGCCGTTCCGTCGGTGGCGCGTCTTGCGGCGCTGCAAGGGCTGCCCTCAATAACGGGCTCGTTGAAGGACCCGGCCGACCTTTTCCGGGTCAGGTAGGCCGCTCGACCGGATCTGGGACAGCGTCTCGGCGAGCGGGTATGGGATTCGACGGATCTCGCTGAGCCAACGCCGGCTCGTCTGGTCCCAGGTGAAGATGCCGTAGGTCCCCCTCAGGTCACCGTCCTTGGGGTTGCCGACGGCCGAGACGTCGACGAGGTCGCGGCCGTCGAGCACTCGCTGATAGCTGATATGGACGTGGCCAAAGGCAAGGGTCTGGAACTCGGCGTTGCCGATCACGTCCCGGAGTTCGTCGTCGCTGGCGTCAGGGTCGAGCCGGCGGCGAAGGTCGTGCGGGTTGGCATGGACGATCAGGAGCGAATCCTCGTTTCCACCGTGGCCGTCCGGGGCCGGCACGCGGTGGGCCGCTGGAAGGTGCTCCAACCAGGCGATGCCCTCGGAGCCAATCTCGTGGCCGGGGACCCCCCTGGTTTCGGTCCGGGCGGCCTCGACGATGTCATCATCGGTGTTGCCCTTGAGGACGATCCAGTCCGGCAGGTCCCGTAGCCGTTGGATGACACCAGCAGGGTCCGGACCTACTTCGCAGAGATCGCCCGCGACGACCACGAGATCGAAAGTTCCGGAACGCCGAATATCCTCGACGATCGCATCGAACGCGAGGCTGAACCCGTGGATGTCTGACATGACCGCTACGCGCATCGTGCGGGGCCTTTCTGCCGCGATCGAATCTCACACGGACGGGCACAATGGATGATCCCGGTTCGCGACGGCGACCAGTGACGTGTTGGTCTGACGATCATGATGAACACGTCCTCGACCCTTGACCAGCTCCGGTGAGTGGAATGATTGTCGCCCGGTCCTGAGGCATCATGCCCGTCACGGCGGCCACCCACGATTCACAAGCCGGTCAATCCAGGACTGTTCAGCAAAAGTGCGGATGCCCCCCGCCTACGATCGGCGCCCCTATCACGGGGGTCGGAATGACACAGGTCGGACTGACGCCGCGACTACCCCAGTGTTCACCATGGCAGGATGCTCACAGCGGTCAAGACCGGTTCCGGCTGGTTGCCGACCTGAGAGGACCATGCTTCGGCCCAGCTAACGCACGTCGTGCGATGTGCGTCCACGGCGGTCCTGTCGATCCGGACGGTCCCGCTTGTTGCGTTTCGCGCGTCGCCCTGCACGGGAGGCCGCGTTCTCATCC
>JAABUS010009162.1_pt1 | contig 10544 bp, 8 predicted proteins | sample 5560161 | NCBI WGS metagenome assembly JAABUS01 (sample SAMN10711885, study PRJNA513376) | rock metagenome | isolation source: Antarctica rocks | place: Antarctica: Victoria Land, Trio Nunatak nord | collected 2016-01-04
AAGATCGTCTTCTTTTAATACTTGCTTTTTCACGGCCAGCGAAGACGTCGAACTGGATGACCGAAGGAGTTTACGGAAGCGGTAGGCAGAAAAACCCCCCATCGGTGGCGGCAGTACGATACCGTGCAGCACTAATGAAACGCTGGGATCGAATTTAATTATTTCTTCACCTGTAATCATGTTGCGCGCCATGATCGGCCAGTGAAATCCAGTTATGCGGTATATCCTCCCTACCTCAAGTAGTTGATGAACCGGCACGATTGCTCCGAAATCTCCGCGCTTGGGCCGATTATCGACGCATACGACATCTTCTCCGATATCGAACATTCGCAAACCTTAAGAATGGCAGGAATACAGTCACCGGCATGGAGCTAACCCACGGGAGGTTACGCATTCGTTGACGTGTTTCAGCCGAGCAGTAGAATGAACGCGCGCGCTCACGCGAACAGCAGCGCCGGTGTCTCAAGAAAGCGCTTGACCTCCTGGATAAAGCTCGCGGCGTCCCAGCCGTCGACGACACGGTGGTCGAACGATGACGACAGGTTCATGAGCTTGCGAACCTCGATGCGACCGCCGATGACGACGGGGCGTTCGGCGACCTTGTTGACGGCGGTGATCGCGACTTCGGGACGGTTGATGACGGGAGTGGAGACGACGCCGCCCATGGGGCCCAGGCTCGACAAGGTGATGGTGGAGCCGGACAGCTCGTCGCGCGCGGCCTTGCCCGTGCGGGCGGCTTCGGCGAGGCGGACGATTTCGGCGGCCAGCGTCCAGACATCCTTGGCGTGCGCGTCGCGGATGACGGGGACCATCAGCCCGTTGGGCGTCTGCGTGGCGATCCCGAAATGCACGGCGCCATGGCGGGTGACGACGCCCGCATCGTCGTCATAGGTCGCGTTGACCATCGGGAAGGCGGGAATCGCGCGGCAGTAAGCCGTTATGAGGAAAGGCAGCACGGTTAGCTTGGTACGGTCTCCCCGCGCGGCATTCATGCCTGCACGGAGCTGCTCCAGCGCGGTGACGTCGATTTCGTCCGCGTACATGAAGTGCGGAATGCGGCGCTTGGCTTCCTGCATGTTTTCGGCGATGCGGCGACGTAGGCCCACGACTTTGACAATCTCGTCGGGCCGGGAGGCGGAGGGCCGCGCAAAGGGTGCGCCCGCACCCCTGGAATACATGAGGTAGGCGTCGAGATCGCCGTGCCGGACGCGATCGCCGGTGGCGGGGCGGAGGCTGCCGAGATCGACGCCCAAATCCTTGGCGCGTTGCCGCACGGCGGGCGACGCGAGCACGGCACGCGGGGCGCGCTGCGTTTCGACGGGTGCGTCGTCCGCGCGGCGCGGACCTTCGCGGCGGTCGGCGTCGGCGCGGGCTTCGGCACGGCGATCCACGTCCGCGCGGCGATCGGACGTCGAGCGCTGGTCGCCGGTGACGGCGGATGTAACCGTCGCGGCAGAGGGGTCGGCGGCGGCGATCGCGGGGGTCACGGCGGTCAGCCCGTCTCCCATCGGTATCTCGCCCGTCAGGTCGCCCGGCGCGACTTCGGGATCGGCCGACGCGCGTTCATGCGACAGGTCCGCTTCCGCACCCGTCCCCGTCTCCGCATTTGTCTCCGCCTCCGTTTCGAAGACGACGAGCACCGACCCGATCGCGATCTGATCGCCGACTTCGCCCGCGACCTGGACCACGCGGCCCGCGGTCGGCGATTCCATCTCGACGGTCGCCTTGTCCGTCATCATGTCGGCGAGCGGCTGGTCCTCGGACACCATGTCGCCGACGCGGACGTGCCAGGCGACGATCTCCGCCTCCGCGATGCCTTCGCCGATGTCGGGCAGCTTGAATTCGACGCGTGCCATCTAAAGCTCCAACACTTTCTTCAAGCCTGCGGCCAAGCGCTTGGGACCAGGGAAATAAGCCCATTCGAGCGCGTGCGGATAGGGCGTGTCCCAGCCGGTCACGCGCTCCACCGGCGCTTCCAGATGGTAGAAGCAGCGTTCCTGCACCAGCGCGGCGAGTTCGGCCCCGAACCCGGCAGTGCGCGTCGCTTCGTGGACGACGAGGCAGCGGCCCGTCTTGCGCACCGACTCCTCGATCGTCTCGATGTCCACCGGCACGATCGTGCGCAGATCGATCACTTCGGCGTCGATTCCGTTGTCTTCGGCGGCAGCGAGCGCGACGTGGACCATCGTGCCGTAGGCCAGGATCGTCACCGCCTGCCCTTCGCGCACGATCGCCGCTTTTCCCAATGGCACGGTATAACGGCCGTCGGGAACCTCGGCCATCTTGTGCTTGGCCCAAGGCGTGACCGGACGTTCGTAGTGACCGTCGAAGGGCCCGTTGTAGATGCGCTTGGGTTCGAAGAACATGACCGGGTCGGGGTCCTCGATCGCGGCGATCAAGAGCCCCTTGGCGTCGTAAGGGTTGGACGGGATCACCGTCTTGATGCCGACTACGTGCGCGAACAAGGCTTCGGGCGATTGCGAGTGCGTCTGCCCGCCGAAGATGCCGCCGCCATAGGGCGAGCGCACGACGATCGGCAGCGTCCATTCGCCCGCGGTGCGGTACCGCATGCGCCCCGCCTCCGACACGATCTGGTCGAACGCGGGGTAGATGTAGTCGGCGAACTGGATTTCGACGACGGGGCGCAGGCCGTAGCACGCCATGCCGATCGCGGTCGCCATGATGCCGCCTTCGGCGATGGGCGTGTCGAACACGCGCGTGCGGCCGTATTTGCGCTGCAAGCCTTCGGTGGCGCGGAAGACGCCGCCGAAATACCCGATATCCTCGCCCATGACGACGATGTCGTCGTCGGCGGCCATGCACACGTCGTGCGCCGCGTTGATCGCCTGGATCATGTTCATGACGGTCATCGCGCCAGGTCCAACACGCCCGCGCTTTCGGCCTGCGCGAGCCCCAGTTGTTCGGTCAGGTGCCAGGGATTGGTCGCGAACACGCCGTCGAACAGGCTTTCGATCGGATGCCCGGCCCAGTCGCCAAGCGTGCCCTCGACCTCCGCCTGCTTCTGCGCGGCTCGCACTTCGTCGGAAAGCTGTGTTGCAAGTGCCTGATCTCGTGCGTCGTCCCACTCGCCGAGCGCGATGAGATGCGCTTTGAGCCGCTCGACGGGGTCTCCGAGCGGCCACGCTTCCCCTTCCCCCTTCGGCCGGTAGCCGGACGGATCGTCGGACGTCGAATGACCTTCGGCACGGTAGGTGAAATGTTCGATCAGCGTTGGCCCCAGATTGGCTCTTGCCCGGTCTGCGGCCCAGGTCGTCGCGGCGTAAACGGCGAGCGCGTCGTTGCCGTCGACGCGAAGGCCCGCGATGCCGTAGCCGATGGCGCGCGCGGCGAACGTCGTGAGTTCCGCGCCCGCGATGCCCGAAAAGGTCGAGATCGCCCACTGGTTGTTGACGACGTTGAGGACGACGGGCGCGCGGTAGACGCCGGCGAACGTGACGGCATTGTGGAAGTCGCCTTCCGCGGTCGCGCCGTCGCCGATCCACGCGGCGGCGATGCGTGTGTCGCCCTTGATCGCGGACGCCATCGCCCAGCCGACCGCCTGCGGGACCTGCGTCGCCAAGTTGCCGGAAATGGAGAAGAAGCCGTATTCGCGCGTGGAATACATGATCGGCAGTTGCCGACCGCGCAACGGATCGCCGCGGTTGGAGTAGATCTGGTTCATCATCAGAATGAGCGGATAGTCGCGCGCGATGAGAATGCCCTGCTGGCGATAGGTAGGGAAGCACATCGTGTCGCGGCCGAGCGCATGCGCACCGGCAACCGCGACCGCCTCCTCGCCCGACGACTTCATGTAGAAGCTCGTCTTACCCTGACGCTGCGCGCGGTACATGCGATCGTCGAACGTGCGCACGAGCATCATGTCGCCCAGCATGCGGCGCAGCGTATCGGGCGAAAGGCGAGGATCCCACGGGCCGACCGCGCGACCGTCATCATCGAGAACGCGGATCAGGCTTACGCATAACGGATGCGTGGCTGCGGCGGGAGAGGATGAGTCGGGTCGGGGCACGGACCCGGCCGCGGGCAGGTCGAGGTGCGAAAAATCCGGGGTGTCGCCGGGGCGGAACAAGGGTTCAGGCACGTGCAATGCCAGAGCGATGGAATTGCGGGCAACCGGGTCGCCGCCGTTCGTCTCGTCTTGGTCGTTCCTCATGTGCGCCGAGCCTTAAGCGGCCGCGCGGGCGGCGGCAACATGGTGACGACGATTGCCGACAAGCGCCGTCGCGTGGGTATTCGCGCGACGGCCAGTGCTTCTACCCGCTCACCGCGCCGCGTTGGCAAGTCGCAATGCTTGTCCGTGCGACGGACGAGCGTGGCTCCGGGAGCGATCGCTTCGGGAGCCAGGCGAGCGGGCTGGGACTGTCGTAAGACTTGATCGGCTACAGCGACATGCGTTGCGGTCTCAAGGCATGCAGCCTCTGCACGCGCTTTCCCGTCTTCTTTGCGTAGACGAGTACGTAATCACGCGCGATCCGTTCTTCGACGAGCCGCCGCGTTTCCAGATTGGCTTCGTGCCACGCGGGCGTGACCGTCGCGATCAAGCCCGGTCGCGTGTCGAGCACGCGCCGTGTCTCCGCGGCTATGTCGATGCCGAGCGCGTGCGCCTCGTTGGCCTGGTTGAAGTGCCCCGGGAACGCGAAGCGCGTCGGGATGCACCTGCGGCCGAGAAGATAAAGTATGGGCTGACCTTCATAGACAAAGAGGCAATCGGCATGTCCGCGCATCGCGTTCAGCATGCCGGCGGCAATGTCCCGCCCCCCTTTATTATGCCGGGTCGCAACGATCACGACCTGCCCCGCGATCATGGCAACCGCGGCGACCGCTATGCACCAGCGCCGTGCAGCCGCTCCGCGATCGAACGAAGCCGCCGCGCAGATCGAGGCGGGCAGCACCACCGGCAGTCCGTAGGCGGTGTAGTAGGTACCGAAGCCCAGCACCGCGGCGCAGGACACCGCAAGCCACCCGAACAGGAAGCGCGCGCCGACGCGATCCGGTCCCTCGACGCGCCAAAGCCGCGCCGCGAACACCCCTACGAGCAGCGGCGCGAGTATGGCCGCGAGCTTGGCCAGCCGCCCCGCCGTGACCGGTCCGGACGAAGGCGTGCGCGCCAGGATCGAAACGAAGTTGGCGAACACGAAGGCGTCGATCCGGCCAAGGCCGACGTAAACGATCGCGGCCGCCGCCGTCGGCAGCAACGCGCACGCGATCCACAAGGCGGCGTCGGGCAGGATCGCCACGACCGTCCGTCCCTCCCGCCGCCGTGCCCATAAAAGCGCCACCCCCAGGAACATGCCATCGAAAAGCGCGGTGTACTTGATCTGGATGGCGACGCCCACGAGCAGCATCGCCAAAGCCCCGTTACGGCGCAGCACGCTTACTTCCGGCGGCGCCTGGATCGCGCGCAGGACGAGCAACGCCGCGGCCGCCATCGGAAGATTGTAGAAGACGGGGGCCTGGCCTCCATCTCCACCCATCAGGCCGAGCCACAGGATATAGATCACGCCCGCGAGCATCGCGGCGCTCGGGCTGGCGACGCTGGCCGCGAGGCGCATGACGAGGTATCCCGTCGCGGCCGCGCAGACCGCCGCGACCAGCTGATACTGGACGATCCCGTCCCCACCCAGCAGCCGCACCGCCGCATAGATCAGGAACAGGCCGATCGGTTTGCGGTCCCAGATGTCGACATACGGAAGCGCGCCGTGCAGCATCCTGTCGCCGACCAGCAGGTAGAGTTGCTCGTCGAGGTGCAGCACCGGGTCGCCGAACGTCTGCGCCCGTGCCAGAAGCGCGACGCCCAGCATGATCGCCGCGCCCAGGGCGGGGTGCACCCGCGTCCGGTTCAGCGCTTTTTCCACGTCACGATCGACGACGCGGCATAGTTCCAGATCGACCCGATGACCGCGCCCGCGGTGCCCGCCAGCCACCATTCGTAGTGCGACGCGTAGATGACGCTGCCTATCCCGACATTGGCGATCGCACCAAGGCCGCAAACGAGATAGAAGCTGAGAAGCCCACCGATCAGCGCGCGCCCCCGCAAACGCCGGTCGCGGAACGTGAGCTGATTGTTCAAGCCGAAATTGACCACGATGGTCAGCGTGACCGCAAGCGCCTGCGCACCCTGAAACGCCTGACCCGCGCCCAGGAACAGGCGCAGAAGCGCCAGGTGGACAAGCAGCCCGAAACCGCCGACGGCTCCGAACAGGATCAGCCGAGGCGGGATCCATCGGCCGACACGCTTGTCCAGGACAAGCAGGACGAGGTCGAGCGCGACTGCCGTGTCCAGCTTGCTCGTGCCCGCGATGCGCGTGCGAAAGCGGTAGGGCACCTCGCGCACGACCAACGGCGCGGGCGCGGACATCAGGATGTCGAGAAGGATCTTGAATCCCAGCACCGACAAGCGGGGAACCAGCGCGACCAGCGTATCCGTCCGCATCGCGAAGTAGCCGCTCATCGGGTCGCTGACGGGAATGCTTGTCAACGCACGTGCCGCGCGCGTGGCAAGCGTGCTCATCCGCACGCGGCCCGCGTCCCAGTCGCCCGTCGATCCCCCGGGAGCATACCGCGTGCCCACCGCGATGTCCGCCCTGACGGTGCCATCTTCGCCCACGGCGACCGCGGCGTAAAGCATCGGCAGGATCGTCTCGTCATGCTGCAGATCGCCGTCGATTATCGCCACGACAGGTGCCGTGGTGGCAAGCGCGCCTTCGACAACGGCGGAGGAGAGGCCGCGCCGAGCGTAACGGCGGATCAGCCGCACGTCGGCGCGTGCACGCGCCATGTCCGCGACGATCTCGGGCGTGCCATCGGTCGACCAGTCATCGACGAACACGACTTCGTGCGGGATGCCGACGAGCGCCGCGTCCAGCGCGGTGACGAGCGCTACGACGTTTCGGGCCTCGTTGAAGGTAGGCACGATGATCGCGAGAGCGGGCGACGCGGCAGCCGCAAGCGGTTTCCTCATCGTATCCGCCTGGATGTTCATCGCGCGGCCGTGCATAGCCGAGCCAGCGGGGCGTACAACACGGGTTTGTCGGCCAAGGCGGATTTCAGACCCGGTCCATGTCCCGAATAAGCGTCGACGGAACCGGAACCGGATCAGCGCGACCCGTAGCTGCTCCCGCCCGCTTCACGCGATTTCAGGTCGACCACCGCACGCACGACGTCCGCCATCAAACGCTGCCTGACCGGAATGCCCTGCGTCGTGCGGCCGATCAGGATCGCGACCGCGTAGGTCGTACCATCGGGCGCGGTGACGAGGCCGACGTCGTTGTAGCCGGCCACCACCCCGCCCAGGTTCTGGCCGGTGCCCGTCTTGTGCGCGATGCGCCAGCCGGGCGCGGAACCCGATTTCATGCGGCTGGGACCCGTCTTGCTGGCGTACATGACCGAGATCAGGTCTTCGGCCGACTGGTGCGACACGAGCTCGCCCCTTTTCAGTTTGGCGAGCCCGTCCGTGATTCCGTCCGGCGACGCGCCATCGACGGGATCGGCGAGATAGCGGGAGAATGCGGCCTGGCGGACGGACGCGGGAAGCGCGCTTCGCGCTGCGTAGAATGCATCGCCGACCGAGTATTGGGGCCGCCATGTCATTCCCGCGGTTCCACTTTGCAGCAGGCGCTCGCCGGGGCCGAAGCGGACGCCGCCGACTCCTGCACGCGCAAGCACCGCGCGAACGGCCTGGGGGCCGCCGACGAGGCGCAGCAGGATGTCGTTGCAGGTGTTGTCGCTTTGCGTCATCGCGCGTGTCAGCAGGTCGCCGACCGTGGTGCGGTAGACGCCGCCGCGCAGCATGGCGCGGATAGGCTGGTGGAACAATGTCATATCGGCGGACGTGACCGTGTAGGGATCGCTCAAGCGAATCGTCCCGCGATCGATCGCGTCCATCACCGCGATCGCGACCCACAGCTTGGACACGCTCTGCTGCGGAAATAGCGCCGATCCGTTGTGCGACGCGGTCCAGCCGCCGTGCACGTCCCGCACCGCAATGCCGACATGTCCGTCGAACGCCCGGCCCAAATCTGCGATGCGCGCGGCAAGAATCGGGTCGGCGGAAGCCGCGCGCGGCACCGGTGCGACTTCAGGCTGAGGCGTCGCGTAAACCGATGGGGAGGGCGGCGTGTAGAGCACGGAAGGATCGTCGGGCGCGACGCGGACGCGAGCGGCTTCCCGGGCAACGGGTCGCACCGACGTTGCGGGTCGCTCGGCGGGACCCGCACAGGCCGCAAGCGTTAAAAGGGCTAAGTGAATCGGATGGGAAGCGCGGATCGTCATGCGCGCCAATGATCATGTTTCATCTGCACGTCCAATGAACTGCTGGTGTTGAAAGCGCGGTTTGCCGTCTCCCGTATGACCGCCCGGCCTCGGCAAACTTGTTTTTCCAGCGTTTTCGGACTATCTACGCGCTTCCCCCCGCAACTTCGGCTTGAACCGGCGACTGCCATGCATGTCCTCCGCACTATGACCGCGTATCCGCGCGAGGCGATCGGCGTCGTGTTCGTGACCGCGGCCGCTTTTTTCGCCGTGTTGGGTCTGACGCTCGACCCTGCGGCGTCGCTGTCCGGCCCTGCGGAGGCGAGCGTGCCCGTCCGGCCGACCGCGTCGCTCGGCAAGCCGCCCGAGCCCGAACCGTTGCGCTTCAAGGACGTGGCACCCGAAGATGCGCGCACGATCAACGCCGTGCTTCCGTTTTCCGACACGCCCAACCCCGCGGCACGTCCGTTCGCGGCCAAGTTCGCCGACACCCGGAACGAGGCGCGGGCGCTAGACTGCCTGACGGCGGCGGTCTATTACGAGGCCGCGATCGAAGGCCCGGACGGGCAGCGGGCGGTAGCGCAGGTCGTGCTCAACCGGCTGCGTCACCCCGCCTACCCCAACACCGTGTGCGGGGTCGTCTTCCAGGGCAGCGAACGCAGCACGGGGTGCCAGTTCACCTTCACCTGCGACGGCGCGCTCGCCCGGCAACCGATTCCCGCGTTATGGGATCGCGCGCGTGCGATCGCGTGGGGCGCGCTGTCGGGACAGGTCTACGCGCCCGTCGGATGGGCGACGCACTACCATACCGATTGGGTGGTGCCGTATTGGGCGTCCAGCCTGTCGAAGGCAGCGAAGGTCGGAACGCACATCTTCTACCGCTGGGCAGGCGGTTGGGGCCGACCCGCGGCGTTCGGCGGACGCTATGCCGGGTCCGAACCCAGCCTCCTCAAGATGGCGGCGTTGTCCGGCGCACACGGCGATGCGGGCATCGAAGTCGCGGCGGCCGCGGACGCGGCGTTGGACGAACTGGCGGCGGGCGACGACATCGTTGTGCAGGCGGTCGACCCCAGGCGCGTGACGATGCGGCTGAACACGGTCGCCGCCGCGACCCCCGGGACCTTCGTCGAAGCAGGCTCGATCGTCGCGGCGAAGCCGACGGCCGCAGGCCCGAAGACCGATGTCAAGGTGCCGTGGGAATTGCGGTGGGCTTTGACGGGAACGGGTGCGGATGCGCCCGAGCCCGCGCTCGGCCCGGCCGCCGCGGCGAGCGCGGTCAAGCCGTGCGCCAAGGAGACGAGCGTCAACGTGCCTGGCGGCAAGCCCGATGCGGCAATCAAAGTACGCGAGCGTTGCGGTGCATGAAGGCGGGCGGCGAGACGTGCTCGCGGTCCTGTTCGATGTCGACGGCACGCTGATCGACAGCAACGATTTTCATGCGCGGGCCTGGCACGATGCGATGGTGCATTTCGGGGCGGACGTGACGCTGACCAGCGTACGCGCGCAAATCGGCAAGGGTGCGGACAATCTTATGCCCGCGCTGCTGACGCCGGACTTCATCGCGGAGCATGGGGATGCGGTGGAAAGCTACCGAGGCGACCTGTTCGCGCGCGACTATCTGGATCGCATCAGGCCATTTGCGGGCGTACGCGCGTTGTTCGAACGGATCGCCTCGGCGGGCATACGCATTTCGTTGGCGTCGTCGGGGACGGAAGAGGAAGTCGCGCATCATCTGGAGCTGATCGGGTGCGCCGACCTCGTCGGATCGACGACATCCAAGGACGATGCGGAGCACAGCAAGCCCAATCCCGACATCTTCCGCGCAGCGCTGGAAAAGCTGGTCGACGTGTCGCCGGACGATGCGGTCGTCGTGGGCGACTCGCCCTATGACATGCAGGCGGCCAAGGCGATCGCCCTGCGCACGATCGGGTTCAGGAGCGGCGGGTTCGACGATGCCACCCTGATCGCGGCCGGCGCGGACGATCTGTTCGACGGACCCGCCGACCTGCTCGCCCGGTTCGATACCTCGGTGCTCGCGAACGTTTAGACCTTGATCGGGTTCTAGGGCGCGTAGATGCGATCGAGGACCTCGGCGACCTGGACGAAGCGGTCGGCGTTCGGATCGAAGCGTTCGCCCGCGGCCAAACAACGCGCCCAGTTGGCGGCGGCACGACCCGGCCAGTCGTCTGGCCCCGAGGACAGGATATCGGACGATGTGCCGCGATGGTGCGCGGCTTCGAAGTCGAAAAAGCTGCCGCCGACGTTGCATAGCGACG
>JAABUS010009163.1_pt1 | contig 10543 bp, 10 predicted proteins | sample 5560161 | NCBI WGS metagenome assembly JAABUS01 (sample SAMN10711885, study PRJNA513376) | rock metagenome | isolation source: Antarctica rocks | place: Antarctica: Victoria Land, Trio Nunatak nord | collected 2016-01-04
CAGTCATTGTTCCCCTCCCTCCGTCGTCTCCACCCGGCCACGCCTCCGCCCCGTCACGCATCGAGCGGGTACACCCGGTCGATCGCGATGACCAGAACCACCCGGTCGTCGCGGACCATCGCCTCGTCGAACTCTCGCCAGTCGGGATGCTCCTCACCCCTGACGCCCCGGTAGACGTGGCGCAGAAGCGGCACCGGATCGTCCTCGATGATCCGCGCCCTCCCCTCGACTACCACGTACTCGTACCAGTTCTCGCCAACGACGCTCATCGCCACCCGCGGCTCGCGCCGGATGTTCCGCGTCTTGGCTCGATCGCGGGTGACTGAGATTTTGACCTCGCCGTCGTCGTCGAGCAGATAGGCGACGGGAGAAAGCTGGGGCATCCCATCCCGCTTCAGCGTCGCCAGCACCCCGCGATGATTCCGCCCCACGTAGGCGAGCGCCTGCTCGCGGTTCACTCCGTCTCCTCCTTCGTCTCGGCCGGCATCTGGGCCAGCACCTCGTCCCGCGTCGGCAGGTGCTCCGGTTGCGGTGGTCGCCCGATCTTCAGCGCTGCCGCCTGGGCCGCGAATCTCGCGCATGGGACCGGATCGCCGCCTGGCCGCCAAACCGCGAGGAACCCGGCGTGAAAGGTGTCGCCGGCCCCGATGTCGAAGACGACCTCGGCGCGCACCGCCGGCACCTCCGTGATCTCCTCCCCGGCGATGACGAGGAGCGGGTCGCCTCCCCGCGTGATGATGACCAGCGCCGGCCCGCTGGCACTCAGCCATCGCCCGGCGGCGCGGTCACCGGCCGCTCCCGAGATCAGACGAGCCTCACCGGCGTTCATGATCGCCAGGTCGGCCAGCTCGATCGCCCGCCGCTGGACCGGGACCGCCTCCTCCGCGCCGCCCCCCCACGCCGATACCCGGTAGTTCGGGTTGTAGCAGATCGCCAGCCCAAGCCCGCGTGCCCGCTCGGCCAGCCGCAACGTGTTCTCGCGCAGCTCCGGCGAACGAAGGCTCCCCTCCGTGAAGTCGAAGACCGCCGCTCACCGCAACACGTCGTCCCCAATCTCCTCCGCGCGCAAGGTCGCCAGGGGATCGCACGTTTCCGGAAAGCGGTAGTACGAGAACGACTTGTCGCCCCGCTCGTCAATACTGGCGAGCGCCAGCGGCGTCAGTTGGCCGGGGACGGCGGTGACCGCCGCCGTGTCGATCCCGGCCCGCGCCAGCGATTGCCGCATCCACGCTCCGAGCTCGTCATCACCGATGCGCGAAATCAGCCCGACCCGCCCCCCGAGCCGCGCCAGCGCCATCGCGAAGATCGTCGCCGATCCCGATGGGAAGAGGACGAGCCGCTCCGCTTCACCCACGCGCAGGCCGAGCCGGGGCGGCGCTACCTCCCCCATCATCATTCCCAGCGTCAGGACGTCGAGCTCCGGCATCGAGCAGGCACCCCATGAGCGTCTGGGGTCCAGCCGCGATGCGCTCGCGCCCCCGCCGGTACGATACCCTACGTCTCGGGGGTCCGCTGGACGAGGATCGCCCGCAGGGTTGTCACGAGGCGGTGGAGGGGAAGCGGATGGGACTCGTCGGTGGACGGGAGGTGCTGGCGGCGGCGCGTGCCGGCCGGTACGCGGTGCCCGCGTTCAACGTCTTCAATCTGGAGATGCTCCAGGCGGTCTACCGGGCCGCCGAGGCGGAGCGGGCCGCCGTCATCGTTCAGGTCAGTCCGCGCTCGGTCGCCTATGCCGGGCTCCGTCCGCTCGCCGTCCTCGCCGCCGCCCTGGCCGAGCCGGTCGCGGTCCCCATCGTCCTCCATCTCGATCACGGACCAGACCTTGCCGCCTGCCGCGACGCCCTCGCCCAGGGCTTCACCTCGGTCATGTTCGACGGGGCGTCCCTCCCCTTCGCGGAGAACGTCGCCCGGACGCGGGAGGTCGTCGCGCTAGCCCACGCAGCCGCGGCCAGCGCCGAAGCGGAGCTGGGAGAGATTGGGCACGTTTCGCACTCCCCGGCGGCGGTGACGCTGACCGACCCCGAGGCGGCGGCTCGCTTCGTGGCTCAGACAGGGGTCGACGCACTCGCCGTCGCGATCGGCACGGTCCACGGGATGCGCGAGACGGGAGCCGTCCTCGACATTCCGCGGATCGCGGCCCTGCGCCAGCACGTCGATGCGGCGCTGGTCATGCACGGCTCGTCCGGTGTCGACGATGAGACGCTCGTCCGCGCGATCGAGGCCGGGATGGTCAAGGTTAACCTGTCGACGGCGCTCCAGCGGGTCTTCATGGACAAGCTCCGCGCCAGCGCCGCCGCACCCGGCCACGAGACGGACGCCCGCGCCGTCCTGGGCGAGGCGCGCGAGGCGGTTGAGGAGGCGATCCGGCATCGCATCCGGCTGGTTGGCGCGGCCGGCAGGGTGTAGGGCCCTCCCGCCGCCGGGCCCTATCGACGCTTGTCCAGGGTGCGATCGAGGTTGAAGGCGGCACTGTTCAGGGCGAGGTGGGTGAAAGCCTGGGGAAAGTTGCCGAGGGCGGCGCCCGTCGGGCTGATCTCCTCGCCGTAGAGCCCAAGGTGGTTGGCGTAGCCGAGCATCCGCTCGAAGATCAGGCGGGCATCGTCGATGCGACCGGCCCGGGTTAGCGCCTCAACCAGCCAGAAGGTGCAGAGGCTGAACGTGCCCTCCTCCCCTGCCAAACCGTCCCCCGCCTCGGTGGGATTGTAGCGGTAGACGAGACTGTCGACGACCAGCCCACCCTCGCGTGGAGCCCGCATGATCGCGTCGAGGGTGCGGATCATCCGGGGATCGTTTGGAGCGACAAAGAAGGTCAGGGGCATGAGCAGGGTCGAGGCGTCGAGACCGGACCCGCCGTAGTGGCCAACGAAGGCGCCGCGCTCCTCGTTCCACCCCTTCGTCATCACCTCTTCGTAGATCTGGTCACGGAGGTCGGCCCACGTCGCACGGGGGGCTGGAAACGAGCGCTTGTCGGCCAGCCGCAGACCGCGGTCGAAGGCGACCCAGCTCATCAGCTTGGAGAACACGACCTGCTGCTGCCCGCTGCGGACTTCCCAGATCCCGTCGTCCGGTCGGTGCCAATTCTCGACGAGCCAATCGAGCATCCCGCGGAGGTGGGTCCAGAGCTCGTAGGAGATCGGGGCGCCATGCTTGTTGTAGAGGTAGACGGCGTCCATCAACTCGCCGTAGATATCGAGTTGGAGTTGCCCCGCCGCGCCATTGCCGATCCGGACTGGTTTCGAGCCGCGATAGCCCTCCAGGTGGTCTAGGGTCTGCTCGGGCAGATCCTGGCGTCCGTCGAGCCGGTACATCAGTTGGAGCGGGCCGTTGCGCGCCGGTTCGTGGGAACGGGCATCGAGCCAGCCCATGAAGGCGGTGGCTTCCTCGGTCAATCCAATGCGGAGCAGACCGTAGACAGTGAAGGCGGCGTCGCGAATCCAGGTGTAGCGGTAGTCCCAGTTGCGCTCGCCACCGATGACCTCGGGGAGGCTGCAGGTGGGGGCGGCGACGATGGCGCCGGTCGGCCCGCAACTGAGGAGCTTCAGCACCAGGGCCGAGCGGTGGACCGCCTCGCGCCAGCGACCATGGTAGGTACAGCGCCCGAGCCAGTGTCGCCAGTAGCCGACGGTTGCCTGGAACTCGTCGTCAGCCTCGGGCGCCGTCAGGGGTGGGGCGCAGCCAGATCCCGGTAGGGCTTCATGGAGCACGAAGGCGACCGTTTCTCCTTCTTGGAGGGTGAAGGAGGCGGTCGCCCCGCGCGGGTGGCGAGTCAGCGGCATCTCGGTCGAGAGCCCAAGGGTCAGACCGGGTCCATGGAAGATAGCGCCGTGGTCGGTGATCTCGGTCTCCGGCGCGGCGCGGGCGTAGTCGAAGGCGGGGAAGCATTCGAGATCGAACCGGACCGTGCCGTGGACCGCGCGGACGTGGCGGACCAAGCGCCGTTGACCAGCATGGCCGGCGGTGAAATGAACCGGCATCCAGTCGATCACCTCGGCGGAGCCGTCGGGGGAGAGGAAGCGGGTGATCAGGACGTTGGTGTCTGGCCAGTAGAGTTGGCGGTGAATGACGCCGTCCGCGGTTGGGGCGATCTTGAAGTTGCCGCCCTTGGCGTCGTCGAGGATCGCGGCGAAGACACTCGGCGAGTCGAAGAAGGGGTAGCAGAACCAATCGATGGAGCCATCTTTGCCGACGAGGGCGGCGGTGTGGAGGTCGCCGACGATGCCGTAGTCCTCGATCGGGCGGTAGGGCATCGGGGTCTCGCTCTCCTCGTCGATTGCTTGCCTGGTCGGCTCCCGAAGGCTGGACTGAGAGATCGACCCTCGTCTGGGAGATCCGAGATGGCGTCGGTCACCGGAGAGCGTCGCCGGGTCAGGCGACGACGCGCCCGATGTCTTGTTCCGGAAGCGGGCGGGCCGTTACGAAGACCAGACGCCGGGCGCTGGTAATGAGGTCGTCAGCGCCCGGCGACGGGTGGGTCAGGCGACCGGGCGGACGGCGACGCGACCGTCCTGGAGGCGGACCTCGAAGGCGGGCTCAGGAGTGGTGGCGGGACCGTGAAGCACCTTGCCGTCGCGGAGGCAGAAGACGGAGCCGTGCCAGGGGCAGGTCACGGTATCGCCCTCGATCTTGCCCTCGTCAAGGGGGCCGCCGAGGTGCGTGCAGGTGGCGGAGATGGCGAAGATATCGCCGCCCTGGCGGAGAAGGAGGACCGGCGCGTCACCTACTTCGACCCGCTTGGGGGTGTTCCCGAGGAGTTCGGCTTCGGCGAGGACGTCGGTCCACTCCGCCGGCGGCTTCTGGAAGGCGGTGCGGTCGACGCCGATGCCAAGAACGTAGGCGAGGTCACCGCCGAGCCAGGCCGAGAAGCCACTGACGCCGAAACCGATCGAGGAGAGCGCGATGCCGGGGCCGCGGGCTCCATTCCGACGGAAAAGCCAGGAGGCGACGTAGAGGACCATGGCGACGGTATTCAGCACGGCGTGGAGGGCACCGAGGCGCCGGGGTTTGTCCTGCTTGGTGGTGTCTTGCCACTGGGCGGCGCCGGAAGCGGCCGCGCCGACGGCGGAGACGAGACCGAGGTTGAGACTGAGATCGGCGGCGCGCTCCTCACCGACGAGATCGAAGACCATGGTCGAGGTCCAGAACCCGATCGGGAGGGTCACCACCGCTGGGTGAAGCGGATGTCCGAGCCAGACGCCGTAGAGGGCGTCGCGGGCGGGTCGCGGCGCGTCCTGACCGAGGACCGGCTCGAACGCCTTTTTCATGACCTCGGCGGTGCTGTCGAGCCAGGGCATCGCTTCGATCAGGCGATCGGAGACCTTGGTTGTCATCGGTCGAACCTCCACGCTCTCTCGGCGACGGTCCGTCCCGCCGCGCCTGGTCTGGTCGGGACTTCTGCACATTGTATGCCGGAGCGGTCGGGCCGGGAGGCGCCCGGTGATGACGTCGGGTAACGTGTTCGTGGCGCTCTGGATTGGCGGTGGCAGATTCGCGCCACGACCGGGAGCGGGGTGATAGGGAGCGCGAAGCTGGGGTGAGGACCGGCGGTGGTACGATCGGTCGCCAAGCGATGAACGGGGTAGCGGCTGGGGAACGGGGGACGCATGGTCGAGCGGGACAGGGTGGCAACCTCCTACGACGCGATCGTGGTGGGCGTTGGCGGGATGGGATCGGCAGCGTGCTACCACTTGGCGCGGCGGGGACTGCGGGTGCTCGGGCTGGAGCGGTTCGACGTGCCGCACAGCATGGGCTCCTCTCACGGCGTGAACAGGATCATCCGGCTGGCCTACTACGAAGACCCGAGCTACGTCCCGCTGCTGCGGAGGGCGTACGAGCTATGGCGCGAGTTGGAGACCGGCTTCGGCGAGCGATTGCTCCACGTCACGGGGTCGATCGACGCCGGCGGGCCGGACGACGAAGTATTCGCTGGATCGCGACGATCCTGCGAGCTGCACGGGCTGGCGCACGAGGTGTTGACGAGCGCGGAGCTGTCGCGGCGGTATCCGGGCTATCGCTTGCCGGCGACGCACCTGGCGGTCTATCAGCCGGAAGGCGGATTCCTGGTGTCGGAGCGCTGCGTGGTGGCGCACGTGGTGGCGGCGCAGGCGGCGGGGGCCGAGGTGCGCGCGCGGGAGCGAGTTCTGGACTGGCAGCCAATTGGTGACGGGGTGCGGGTGACGACGGACCATGGGCAATACCGGGCCAGCCGGTTGGTGATCTGCGCCGGGGCCTGGATCGGGAAGGTGGCGCCGGTGCTGGCGGCGCTGGCGCGTCCGGAGCGGCAGGTGTTGGGCTGGTTTCAGCCGCGCCGGCCGGAGGTCTTCACGCCGGAACGCTTCCCGGTCTTCAATCTGGCGGTACCGGAGGGGCGGTACTACGGCTTCCCGGTCTGGGGCGTCCCCGGTTTCAAGGTCGGGCGGTACCACCACCTTGGGGAGGAGAGTGATCCGGACGCGATGGAGCGCGAACCCCAGGCGGCGGACGAGGCGCTGCTGCGCGACTTCGCGGAGCGCTACTTCCCCGAGGGGTCGGGGCCGACGATGGCGCTGCGGGCGTGCTTGTTCACAAATACGCCGGACGAACACTTCGTACTGGACCAGCATCCGGACTACCGGCAGGTGGTGTTGGCCTCGCCGTGTTCGGGCCACGGGTTCAAGTTCTGTTCGGTGATCGGCGAGATTCTGGCCGACCTGGCGGAGCGAGGCGAGACGCGGCACGAGATCGGACTGTTCGGGTTGAGGGGGCGGAGGGGGCGGAGGGGGGTCGCTGCGCTCCCGGGGGCAGAGTAGGACGAGGGAGAACGAGGAGTCGAGGAGGCGAGAAGGCGAGGAGCGGCGGGCGCACTTCCTAGCTCCAAATCAGCGGGTTTTCATCGATGGACGGATGACCCTCCCGGTTAGACCGTCGCACGATGCGGACGGTCTCACGGGGCTCGAACCAGGTCGCCGACGGCCCTCACCCCCCAACCCCGCCCAGAGGGCACCCGCCCGATGCGCGGGAGAGGGGAGAACTTTTAAGGGGCGGGGGTTGTGGTCGTCGGGGAGTGGGAGCGCGATGCGTGGTCACGGCGGGGGTGGCGGTCCGCTACGTGACGACGGGGAGGGGCTCGGGGTGACCGGGGTGAGCTCCCGGGTCGCGGATGACGTCCTGACGGGGACGGGCAAGATCGGCTGCTGCCCAGGTCCCCGCCCTCCTGCCGGAAGCAGACCGCTTAGAGAGTAGAATATATGTTCTATAACGATCTGTCAAGAGGGTGGGGCGAGGCAGTTTTGGCATGTTCAAGTATGGTCGAGCGAGGGGGTGGCTGCGAGGGGTGGGTGGCCCATGCGGTGGCGCCAAGACCTGCTAGACGGTTGCATGAACGGTCGCTCGCGGGGAAGGGTGGGAGGATGAGCAGGGGTTGCCGCGGGGTGAGGCTGGCGGGGATGGTAGCGGGAGGGTGATGTGGCGGCGGGGGCCGATCAGCACCGCTGACCGGTGACTGAGGCGGGACGAGGGGAGGAGCAACGGGGCGGCGCACCAGGAGATTCGGTAACTGGGAACGGGGTTAGGGGGATCGCAGGTCGTGGAGGAGGGTGGCGAGGGCCTCGCTGGGGGCAGGGGGTGGCGGCGGGGTGACCGAGACGTGGGTGATGCCGAGGGCGGCGAGGGCGTGGAGGCGGGCGCGGACGTGGGGGAGCTGGCCGGCGATGGCGAGCTGGGCGACGAGATCAGTCGGGATGGCGGCGCGGGCGGCGGGAAGATCGCCGGCGCGGCGGAGATCGGCGAAGGCGCCGCCACTGGCTAGGATTTCCCCGGTGCGCATGTGGCGGCGGACGGCGGTCATGATCGCGGGGAGATCGAAGCCGGGCGTTTGGAGGAGGCGATCCATGCCGGGAAGGGCATTGACAAGGGCGATCAGGTTCTTCTGACGTTCGAGGACCGGTTCAGGGTCGGCGGTTACGACGACCGGGGTGCGGAGAACGAAGGCGAGGGCGGAGGGATCGCGGGCGGCGGCGGCGGCGGCGGCGCGGACGGCGGGGATGGCATCCGCGAGATAGGTATCGGAGGTGAGGGTGTTGAAGATGACGCCGTCGGCGAGGCGACCAGCGAGGGCGAGCGCCTGGGGCCCGGCGGCGGCGAGATAGATGGGGGGATGGGGTTGGAGGGGATGGATAGCGCGTTCCCAGTCGCGGACGTGGAAATGACTGCTATCGGTAGGTGATGAGGCGCGGTGGGGAGGGGACCACCACTGGCGCAGGAGGTCGATCGTTTCGGCGAGGGCGGCAAGGGGGGCGCCAACGTCCATGCCGAGGGAGCGGGCGTACCACTCCGGCTGGCCGCGGCCGAGACCGAGGATGGCGCGGCCGGCGGAGAGGCGATCGAGGGTGGCGAGGGAGGCGGCGAGGAGGTTGGGAGAGCGGAGGTAGGGGTTGGTGACGCCGGTACCGAGTTGGACGTGGCGGGTAACCGTGGCGAGGGCGCCGAGGAGGGCGAAGGCATCCCAGCCGTCGGGGTCCTCGGTGACCCAGATGGCGTCGATGCCGGCGGCGTCGGCGGACTGGGCGAGGGCCAGCGTCTGGGAGGCGGTCGCGGCGGGGTCGGCGGCGCGGGTCCAGGGGTGGTGACTGAGGTCGAGGGAGAAGCGCATGGTTGGTCGATCCCTGATAGGTGGGCACCAGCTCCGGCGTGACGGGCCCCGCCCGGCGGCCCAACGGCCCTCACGCCCAACCCCAGATCGCCCTCACCCCCAACCCCGCCCAGAGGGCACCCGCCCGATGCGCGGGAGCGGGGAGCGGCAGGGGTGAGGGGCGGAGGGGTGGCTTTTCGGGTTGCTGATGGAAGGCGAAAGGCAACGATTGGTTGGGGGGCGGCGGTAAGCACGTGCCGGGTAGAGAGCGGGGCGGGTCGTGAATGACGGCGGAGTAAGTGGTTTGGGATGAGCGACCAGGGGATTGGGGTTTCTTGGGGCGGGCGGGTCGCTCAGGCGGTTTGGGCGCGGTAGTAGAGGAGGACGCCGCCTTGACGGTCGTCGCCGTGGCGAACGACGGTGCCGTCGGCGCCGTCGTGCATGGGGAAGGGATCGCCGCGGTCGAGGGTGCCGGCGGTGTCTTTGGGGACGACCTGGGCGAAGAGGTCGTGGCGGGAGCACTCCCAGACGCCCGGGTGGCCTTCGAGCGGTTTCATGCGATGACGGTCGCGGGGGTGGGTACGGCCGATCTCGCAGAAGGGATTCGGCCCCGACGACGGTTGCGGCTGGGACTGCATGGTGGTTGGTGCGCTCCTCTCTGGTGCTCGGTGACGCCGGTCGTCCGTGGCAAGTATGCCATCAGCGGCGGCGGGATCGAGGAGGCCGGTTTGAATCGGGTGTCGTGGTAGCTCTGAATGCCCCCAGGTCCGCCGTACATGGCAGGCGGCGACGCAACCGTCGTCTACGACGTCGACCGCGCCGTGGACGTTGGATCCGGATGAGGTTGTGGAAGATGACGCGACACGTCAAGCAGTCATGCGCCGCGAGAAGATCGAGGGGGTGGGTCAGGACAGGGACGGTGCGCAGCAGTCGTTCACGAGGGCAGAGTAACGGCCCTCGTGGTCCGTCAACGCTGTTTCGCCACGCCGCATTAATCAAGTCGTCCCATGGTGGCACCGGCGCCGGGCGACGCATGCGTCGCCCCTCCCATGCCGGGGTCGCGAATCACCCGTGACGTGCCACTATGACGAGGCGTCGTGCTCGGCGTCGGACCTATCGGAGCGCAGGCGGGACGAAGGGTCCTGCGCGTCGATCTGGCGATTGATGAAGGGCGAGAAGTGACCGGCGTACCGCCGTTGCAGCTCCGGACGGCGCCAATCGTCGCCGGTGACTGCCCGGCGGCAAAGCGGGGAGGCGCAGTGGCACGCCATGCTCCATGATGGCTGGACGCTATGCAGGGCGTAGTCGATGGTCAGTTCTTCGCCCTCCGCGATGTTCCTTCGGGCCGCGACCGTGACCTCATCGACCATCCACAGGTTCGGGTCGCACGAGTGGTTTCCACAAGCGAGCGGATCGTTCGGGTCTTGCAAGAGGTTGACGCCTTCGTCGATGGCGGACGCGCTGTACTTCCCGGCTTTGTAGGTTTCTAGCTGAGCGTCCGTCAGGGCCTTCCCGCCTGCCTCCGACACGACCGTTCCCGCCCGGATGGGCGCGCGGGCAAACAGGCCGTGTCCGTCGATGCGGGAAGGGCGGACCTCGATGCGAGGGTCGAGCCAGGAAGTAGCGCGGTACAGCCTCATGACGCTTCTCCGGCTGGCGATCGCGGTACCGATCTATCCTAGCAGCGCGCGGATAGCCGGACACTGGAACCGATGCAGACCCGGACCATGGATTGGGAGGCAGTGCGGGGGCGGAGGTTGGACCATGGGGCCGGGAGCGGAAACCGTCCCGGCGAAGGTGGTGAGGTCTATGGCAGGGCAATCGCATCTTAGAGGTTGTCTGCGGCGGGCGAGAGCGGGAGGATAGCGACGCTGGATTCGCTCGCATCATCCGGAGGCTCCGCATGGACCCGCTCGCTGGCTGTGCCATCCGTACGCA
>JAABUS010009164.1_pt1 | contig 10541 bp, 15 predicted proteins | sample 5560161 | NCBI WGS metagenome assembly JAABUS01 (sample SAMN10711885, study PRJNA513376) | rock metagenome | isolation source: Antarctica rocks | place: Antarctica: Victoria Land, Trio Nunatak nord | collected 2016-01-04
TGTCATGGGCTGCTCGCACTCACACAATATGGTTTTATGGCAGCAGCATTAGCGATGACACTCCTGATGGACTGTTTACTGCAGTACAAGACTTGCTCAAGGCAGAGTCTCTGGCCCAGGACCCAAGGAACCCAGAGTATCAGAAGCTGTGGGCTGGAACTATTGTGAGAGCGACGGGTCTGGTGTCACAGGACACGCTGGATCATGCGCATCAGGTTGTGCGTCCAGACAGTTGTGCCCGCATCTGCCAGCTGTTTGTGGATGGTCAGCTGGTGGACCTAGTCTACCCGTGTCAAGGCTGCTACATGGACTGGGACAGCTGTCCAAACCCTGCAGGTACCGGTGCATTTGCAGTACCACATGCAAACATTGTTTATTAAACTGCATATATGCTTGTATGGCTTTTCAGTGGGCACGTCTACAGCAAACATGGCAAATGCACAGTGAGCTGAAAGAAAAGAAAAGAACAGTTTATGCTTTTCAGCGATCATAATGTGAGCCTGCTGAGGCGGCAGCCCGGAGCTGCACAATGAGCTGTATGTTGCCTGCAGTGGTGGCATTGCATCAGGGCTTGTGGGTAGCAGTATGCGAGGCCTCAGCCATGAGTGGTCAGATGGATGAGCTCAACAGACTAGGCTGCCTGGCAAAGCAGTCCTGGGTGGGCGATGAGAGCCATGTCGGGCAGTGGACCACAGCAAGGACCATTGGAAGATAGGCGGGCTCCACTGAATGGCAATCTGGAGATCGGCTTGCTGACACACCTGCATAGCATGCCACAGGTGAGAAAATTGACTTGAAAGAGCTGTCACAAATTCGGTTTACATGTACAGGATCTGCACAGAACTTCATGGGACATTGGTTACGTGATGCCTAGGTTGAGACACTGACTGAAAAAGCAAGAGGAGTGTTTCACCTTGAAGCATGCCTGGCAGATGTTCTGCCATGTGTCGATTCCTTGCATGGATCATTTGCCTTTTCAACAGCTGCAGACACTGTACCACCATGCTTGCCTGCTTGGCTCTTGAATTCACGCAAGGCTATGCATATATATTGCCAGGTCCCAACTGATAGACAGTGCAGTGACTTCTGTACTCTGAAACGTATCTGCATCTGCAGGCACGCCGAGGGAAATGGCTTCTGCCCCAGAGTGCTTTGCAAGCTCTGTTCAGAGGTGAAGTAGAGCCTGCACGTGACCCAGATGCTCCTGGACCCAGCTCCATGCAACTTCCATATACCCAGCAGGACATTTCAAGCCAGGCTGCACCTGCAAGACAAGACATGATGGAAGCTGCCACTGACCAGCTCTCGCAGCAGCTTGCACCTGGCTGGCCCCCTGTAGAGTCTGGTTCTGGGGTAGGTCTGCAAGCTAGCGCACAGTCTTTTGGAGCTGCCTCTCACCACCTGATCAGCAATGGCCAGCTGGCAGGTTCAGCATTTTGCCTGCCCGAGTCACGTATGCCTCAACTTGCTGGCTCTGATCCGGCCTCTGAGCTCAGACGTTCAGCAGTAGACTCCGCAGGCGGCAACTTTGGTTCCAATGCAACTGGACAGACTCCAGGCAGCTATACGCAGACAGCTGGCGCTCCCCAGAGCTTCATGCAGCTGCTTGTTGCAAACCCCACTGGATCTCCATCAGGAGATGTTTTGGCTACCCCTCCACATTTTCCTCCACATTCTCTTTCACAGGCCTATGTGCTAGATGCTGCTCAGGGCGCCTTCCGTGAGCCATTCAGCTCAGAGACCTCAGCACAGGCTGTGTCAGTGTATACCGGCTTGCCTGGACCCATAGCATCTACTGGCATGACATTGTCCAACACTATGCATGCTCAGACGCTTGCTAGGTCCACCTGGTCACCAGGCCCATGGACATCACCCACACGTCAGATGGATGCAGACAGGGCATACTTGCCAGGTGATTCCAGCAACAGTTTCAATATGTGTTCAAACGCATGTGATCTATGCATCCAGGTTGCTCGTGCCTTTGCATTACCACATGCTTGCATGCGCACACCATCAAGTGACCCACTGTCCCATCCCCAGGTAATTGTCTGGTTGCATGACACTCATTGTGGTGTGAGCATGCTCATCTGATTAAACTGCTATCTCATGACTCATTGATGCACTGCATGCCCACAACATCTGCATGCAGATCTGAAGACTGCTGGACTGCGTCCCATCAACATTGCTCCTTGTCAATGTTGGCCGACAAGTGTTACATGTGCTGTCACATCAGACCAGTCAACTAGTTTCAGATCTTAATTTGCAGTGCTTGCTTGCAGCCCCCAAGCGTCCAAGGCTGCAAGAGCCCCCTCTCAAGGAGCTTTGGCCCCATACTCAGCAACTTGCAATTGCTTCCTCAGCTGCAATGGGGACTCCCTCAGCTGCACATGCAAGGGATGCTGATGGAATGAACAAAGAGAGTGGGTCACGAGGTGGGCTGCAGGACCTGGACTTCTTCAATAGAGAGGAGAGCATGGTCTATGCAGAGAATGGGGATACCTATGGTAAGCACCTGCATATGGCAATCACATGCCCATTTTCATCACACTTCTTGGCTGCTTTTATTGTGATGTCATGGCTGACATTAGCGTTTGTAGCTGCCTGAGCAGCCAGGGTGGCCGCTTGCTGAAACTTGCACTGTTTTCACAGCTTGCATTGTACTTGCAGACCTGCTTATCAAAAGCTTGCTGCTCTGCCAACAGCATGAATTTACAGTATGGTGCATCACCCACAAATTGACCAAGTTCAATTTGCAGGCTGCATGGAAGATGACAGTACTAATATGGATGCCAGCCCAACAGCTACAGAAGCAGCTGCAGAAGCAGCTGCAGAAGCAGATGCAGAAGCAGATGCAGAAGCAGATGCAGAAGCAGAGGAGATCAGTAACAGAGGCTATCACAGTGTCCCATCCATCAGCGATCACAGTCACATGTTGCCCTATCAACAGCCCCTAGAGTCTGTCCAGTTGTTGACAGCACAGGGTGAAGAGGACAACGAAATCAGCAGCAGGGACCCTTTCAGGGGCAGCTCTCAGCTTCATGCTGGTGCTGCACCCAGTCATAGTGTCAGGCTGGCATCGGCAATGTCACACTTGTCTCAAAACCAGTTGCAAGAGGGTCTCCAAGCTGTGCAGGTCGAGCCTCTCTTTGCAGGCTCTTACATGCATATACTCATCCTGTTACCTCAACCTCAAGCTGCAAGCTCCAACACAGGTTCTGCATCTGAGTCTGATTTCAGTGAGGCACTGGCATGTGTTGCATTGCAGCCAGGCAAAGCCTGCAGGGTACACAGCTTGCTCGTCGACGAACCAGTAAGAGCAAGCTGATGCTAGCATGGTCAGCACTACAAATGAACAGCGGCATGTTTTGTGCAGGCTGGCTTGACGGCGGCCTCTGAGGCTGTCAGGCATAGCTTTGACATGTCTCCGCTGCTAGACTGTGTCCAAGACGTGTTGAAAAACTTCATGAGGTGATTCCACATTCCATGCATGATGCAGCTGTGAGGCAAAACATGCCAAGCTAAGCATTGTTCTTGGTGGCAAACTCTGTGCATGCTTGCAGCAGTGTGATGTGCAACTGCTGTGGGCACTGCTCCAAAACATCATGCAAGATTGCAACAGCAAGGCTACACATTGAGCAGTGCATCACACCACCACTAGGCTGACTGTGAATGCCTGCATGACCATTGCAGCCGAGGGGACCTGCGCCTGAAGTGGTTGCACATTTTGCCAGACAGAGAGCCGCGTGAGCCAGGGCGTTGCATCTGTCTTGAGCATGACAAACTGTTCGGCACAGATGAGAGGGGTTGGTTCTATGGGCTCGCACGCGCACCCAGGATAGGGGGAGGGTTTCATCATGGCAGAAGTATGCATAAGTGGGTATATGCTCATTTCGCATTCAGGGGTTCAGAGTGCGCTTTCACTGAGTTTGAGGTACGGCATGACCTTCTTGCAATCCTCTGCCTGTCAACGCTTAAAGTTCACAGCAGACTTGCTGAGCATTTACATAATATAAGACCCTTCGTGCCCAATGCAGCAGATTTTTGATGCTTTCCAAACTGCATGAAAGCTGTGCCAATGCAACAGCATTTTCTGGACAATGTACACCAAATGTAGTAGCATGTGGCGCAGCAAACGGCCCAAGATGAAGATGTGGGTTTGCACATACCATGGGTGCATGTTGGTGTTTATGTTGAAATGCAGGTGATCACAAACTTGCATGAGTTTGAATGGAGGCAGGCCCTGGCTGGTCCACACAGGCTTCCTGCAGATGCTATTGAGCTGGGGCTTGGTAGTGATGGCACGCCTGTCTATGCCACCATGTGCAAGACGTACGTCCATCAAGGCCTGGCTGCTGCCTCACCTCATCCAATCAGTTTGCAGATTTCACGCAACGTGTGTTTGGCAGTGTGTTGTTCCAGCTAGCCTTGATGCATCTTGCCTGCCTGCATAGGATGTATAAAGTGATGCACTTTGGACTATCAGCTGCGGTGCATTTCTCCAGTAGTCAATTGCTTGGATTAGATGCGCTGACACTTCAATTTCCACCATTTGAGCTGGCTGTGCAGTGACCATGGCATTGGCATCCGGGCGCCAAGGCTTTCTCACTACATCCCAGGCACATGCCAAGCTCACCGTGGCTATGCCACCTACACTTATGGCTACAACGCATACACAGCACCTCTGGAGACTTGCTATGTCTTATGCAACAAGCGACGTAATTTACCTGCCTAGGCTTCCAGTCATGGTTCAGCGTCTCACTGATATTGCTAGATAGTCTGCTGTTGATGCTCGTGTCTGGGTCCAGAAAACTAATGTGCACTGAAGACCTTTTGTGTAACGCTGCGTCTGATGTTTGGTATAGATTTATTGCAATGAAAACTGGAACTTGCATTGGCAGCCTATGTTGATTCGGAACTCAAAAGGTGATGTCTAAGACTGTTTGACGCTGGTGACTGCTGGGAACAACGTTTTGAGTGTGGAAGTCTTTCAAAAACAAAATGCCAAAGAAGGCTTTCATCAGATGCTTGTGTCAATAAATATATCTAAGATATTATATTACGTACTCTGTCCATTGCAGCAGCAGCAGCACTACAACTGGGAACAGCAATAATTGATTCAAGCCTCAGTTCTTCAAGTTTGCTGGAGTGCTGATGCAGTGATTGTACACGACGGACATCAGTCATTTAGTGCCTGATTGATTGATCAACGGGAGTGAGCTGCTGGTTGTGTTGGTCAGGTCACTGAGCGTTGACCTGCCTACCCCGACAAGCAGGCTGCGGTTCAATTTGAAGCCAGCCCTGCCAGCTTAGGACACAACAATGTCAGAACCTGCTCAGCAGCCCTCTGACCACCTGCAAAGGGAGGGAGGGCTCGGTAATCGACGAGCACAAGGCGAAGGGAGGGGCAATAATGGCCTCAGGCATCGGAGACGACAGCTGCAGGACTTTCGCGCGCAGACAGCAAGGAATCATAGCCATGTGACTCTGGAGGAACCAGATGGTTGGTCCATCACAGCAGCTGATAGTGCTATACATGACAGCCTATGGCACAGTGTGAAGACACATGTCGAGCACTCGGAGGCGTCCCTTGCTGTGGCTTGTGTCAATCATGACAAGTCGCATTTAGATGGCATTGTAGCTATCAGCGGCAGACAGGACAACCCTGAGGGCGATAGCAGCAGCAGCGCAAGCTCAGCTTCAGCTGACAATCAACCAGTGTGTCTCCTGTGCTGTGAGCCTATCAAGGTACATATGCATGGCCCAGTCCAGCAGAGCTGCTTTCCAACATCTTGTATGTGTGTTGACTGGTTTGACGATATACAGGTGGTGGCTGTCGGCAAGTGCAACCACAAAGAAATCTGTGCTGAATGCATCTTGCAAATGGTCATGCTGTACAAGAACTCCCAATGCCCTCTGTGCAAGGGTGAACTTGATCAGGTACTTTCAAATTATCTGTGTGCTTGCAATACGCTTTAGACACCAGCTTCTGTTTCACTTCCGTAGCAGGTCTGATGTGTGCATCTTGCCTATACTACTCAACTCACGCAGATCTGCAAGCAGCTTTGAGGCTTTAAGTCTGCCAGCACTTATGTCAGATAGCAGGCTGACCACATTGCACGCTCTCTACAGATTGTCATCACCCCCTGGGTAGACCCTGAGCCCCCTGACTGGTCCCACTGGGTCAGCATCCTCCACCAGCTGTGGCACAAGCCACAATGGTGTCCAAAGTTCTTTGTGAGCCGTGACCTGTTTCCTGGCAGATATCAGCCCCTGCATGCCTACTTTCAGCGGCTGACAGCCCGGGCATGCAGCATTTGTGACCCTGAGGCAGAGCACCTCTTCCATACTGATGGAGCGCTGTGCAAGCACATGACACAGCACCATCACAGACACCTGTGCATGGTGTGCCTCAAGGTGGGTCTGCGCTCAACACTGCACTGTCTTCAGCAACACTTCTGTGCAAAAAAGTGGTGCAAGTCATTGCCACATGCACTTGCTGGTGTAACTGCTTTTGTGCCATCTGCATCAGTCCAAATTTGATGCATGCAGTCAAACCCCTGCACCCAATGCGCAACAATGACAACACATTCTCCATTTCTTGCAACATTCCTTGCAACAATTCTGCCAGCCATTGCTGCATAGTTTCTGTTGTTGATCTGAGCCTGAAGTCACAAAGCATGCCGTCCATTAAGTCATTTTGCACATGCAGGCTGGGGGGCGTGCTTTTCCCTTGCAGCTTCCCACCTACACTGCTCAGGAGCTGGATGCCCACATTGCTGGTGACCACCCTAAGTGCCAGTTCTGCGGCACGCACTTCTATGAGCGAGAGCAGTGGGAGATGCACATGATGGCCAATCACCCCTTCTGTGAGCTGTGTGATGCTGACTTCAGGAATGCAGACGAGTTCACTGAGCACCTCAGGTTGGTTGTGTAGCACCTGTCACTGCTGCAGCTTGTGAATTTTGTCATTCCTGGAGTGAAATTGACTGCTTTGAAATCCGCTGTGAATCAACTTATCAGACCAAACTACAGCTGAACACGTATGCATGAACATATGTTCAGTTGCTTGCTGCTAAGGCAGGGTTGTGTGCTGACACAATGGCGTTTGTTGTTTTCTCTCATGCACAGTCTGTTGTCAGTCTGTCATGCTTTGGAGCATGCAGGATGCCTCAGTACCCAACTATTTCTCTTCAGCAAGCTGAAATGGTACAAGTCTTCATGTGCTGTCATGGCTTTTTCCAGCCAATTCAGACCTCACTTCTTGTCCTGCTCAGATCAGACGAGTGAATGCTAGCACATGCTGTGTTCATAAGCATATGAGTGCGCTTTGCACCACATATAAGCTGCAGTCTGTCGCACTGTATGGTCAACCGTCAAGTCTTTGTTGCAGGCGCTCGCACTGGCTATGCAGTGAGCCATCATGTGAGGGCTGCTTTGTTGCCTTTGAGAGTAAGCAGGAGCTGCAGGAGCACCACCGTCTGGTGCATGCCCCCCTGATGCCCCACTTGCCCAGAACTCAGGAGCAGCACCTGTCAGTGGAGGAGGTCTTGGGCATTGCTAGGTGTGTTTCTGCAGGCACATCACCACTTTCACCTGCCTGTTTGCAGTGCATGTGTGGGCAGCAGTGCAGACATCATGCTGCCTTTGCAAATGACAACACATACCGTGTCCAGCAGAATGCTGGGCTTCTACAATGGACTGCAAGTTGCACTTCAATGGAATCAGTACAAATGCTTGTCAAATATAGGGGTCTGGGCAAGGCCACATGCACAGCAGGCCATTTTGACTTGTGCACCTGGCCAAACTGTACTGCATGCTTTCCCTGGTCACATGCTGGTGGCCTGCGTCTGAGGCTTGTCATGTGTGCAGGCCACAAAGACGGTCCAGGCAGGCCCATGGCAACAACCATGCTGGTGGTGCCGGTGCTGCTGCTGCTGCTGGCCCATCAACTACACCTGGGCAAGCAGCCCATTCTCCTGATGATGTCTTGGTACACCAGCTCATGCTGTTGCTGACATCAGCTCACCGTGGCTTCACATCACATGAGGCAGTGACTCAGCTCGCAGGCAATGTCGTTGCAGCTGCTGTCAGAGCCGCAAACCAAGCCAATGCTGAAAGGGATCCAGCCGGCAGTCAGCCTTCAGTGCCCAGACAGCCCGCCAGCTACTCCCCCTCAGATCCCATCCCAAGCCCACCAAGATTTGTCCCACTCCCTGAGCTTGACTTTTTCGTGTTGGAATTGCTGGGCGTCACAGCTGCACAGGCACCCAACACTCTCAGACCTCCATCAGATGTTTCAGGCGCGCAGGGTTCACACACTGCATCTGTGTTGCCTAGTGGTGCTGCTGCCCCAGTTGGGCCAGTTCCAAGCCTTGGCAGAGGCAGGGGTGAGGGTAGCGGTAGGGGCAGGGGCAGCCACAGTGTGCCATCACAGATGGGGGTGCCGACAGCTGCAGCAACAAACCAGCCCCTCGATCTCTCTTTGGCTGCTTTCCCCCCCTTGGGTCATTCACCATCCAGAGGTGCTGCATGGAGCACCAGGCCTATTCCTCAGGGCTCTTCTGCACAGCACCAGGCCATTCAGTTGAACAGTGAGGCCTTTCCTGATTTAGCTGCAGCCGATGCTGCTCAACCAGCAGCATCCAGACGGCGCAGGTATGTCGCAACTGATTCTCATGTTCATCCACGTCATCCAGCACTTATTCTGATGTCTCAGACGCACAATCATGCAGCTGCTTACACAGCTGACGCAATGTTCTTCATTTCACAAGAGCAAGAGATTGTTGTATGGGTCCTTGGTAAGGAGTCTTTACGCCCTGCTCTGCTGATGCACACATAGACACTTCAGTACATGACAACAGTCTTGCAGCAGTATGTACTGCCTAATGAGTTTTCTCTAGTTGCTGCCTGTCACATGAATGGGCAAGCAATCTCTGGTCAGCATTCAATCCAATGTCTTCTTGACGACCACTACAAAACCATATGCACAATCTGCTTTGCCAAAGTCCATTGTGCCATGTGCTTGCTTGCTGCGCAAGGATTGATAGCACATTGCAGGGGCCGCATAGCAGCTCCAAGCCTTGAAGGAGGAGGTTGCAGCCGGCAATGAAGTTGGGTGCTGCAGACGATTGTAATACAGACACAAGAGCACCGGTACTCACATGCCAGCAGATGAGGATACCATCGAGCTGTACGTGGTGATTCATTGAGGCATCTTTATGACCATAGTTCATGTCATTGAGTGAGCTGCACTGTGCTTGCTAGCGTTACGTTGATACGGTATCGAAGTTGCAGTTGAGGCATGAAACAATGTCACGTACAGGTGCAAGACTGCTTCAGCAAGCTAGCTGCAACCGATGTCTTCCATGCTGCCTTCTTGCCATGGAAAGCTTTGCATAATACGCATGTGCAGCTGCGTAATATTGCAGATTGATTTATTGATTGAATTTTTAAGAATTACCGATGACGACAGCCTCTTTAGCTCTGAGCTGCACGTCGCCAATAAGATTGTGACTTGGACATCGGCGCTGGAAAGAGCGTCCGCAGCAAAATGGAAGGCCTCAAAGGCGCCTTTGCCGGGCAGGCAATGTCATGCAGCAGATTGTCGGCAAGACCAACAAAATTGACAGTGCAAACATCTTGCGTGGCGACGCCGGTCAAGCCTCCCTCAACAAAGCTTGCAAAGCGAAGCAAAGTCGAAATTGTCAAGGAAAAGAGTGACTTTTTGCGACATCCCTTGATGGAAGAGTTGGTAAACGAGAACTCCTATATCAACGAGGATGCAGTGCAGCTTATGAAGTTTCACGGCAGTTATCAGCAAGATCACCGAGAAAAGCGAGCCTTTGGTCAAGGCAAGTTCTATCAATTCATGATGCGGACACGACAGCCTGGCGGCACTGTACCAAACCAGCTCTACTTGACTATGGACGACTTATCAGAGCAGGTATGCACTGTTTAATGCTCTTGTGGCTGGAGTCCCACATCAGTTACGGTTGCATGTAACAACAGAAGCTAATCACTGCTTTCTCTTGACTTGTAATGCTTGCCTGCAGTATGGCAATGGCACATTGCGCCTAACCACCAGGCAAACGTACCAGTTGCATGGAGTGCTCAAGCAGGATCTCAAGACTGTGTTCTCATCTGTGATCAAGAACATGGGTTCCACATTGGCAGCTTGTGGTGATGTCAACAGGAATGTGCTTGCATCGCCAGCTCCTTACAAGAATCGACCAGAGTACCAGTATGCCACACAGTATGCAAATGACATAGCAGATCTGCTAGCGCCACAGTCAGGAGCATACTATGATGTCTGGCTTGACGGCGAGAAGTTCTTTTCTCATGAGATGGAGGTGGGACTTGGCATCAACGACTTCACATGCTGTTCTTTGCTGATGCATCCGCAGCTGCATATCAGCCACGATTTCAGTCGTTTGGCAAGGCTGCAGAGCAACTGTGTGTCTCTCGTGCTTATTGATGCTTGGCAATGCTGCAACGCATTCACTTGTCTGCATTGCTAGCAACATTTTGGTTTGTAAGCTACT
>JAABUS010009165.1_pt1 | contig 10539 bp, 9 predicted proteins | sample 5560161 | NCBI WGS metagenome assembly JAABUS01 (sample SAMN10711885, study PRJNA513376) | rock metagenome | isolation source: Antarctica rocks | place: Antarctica: Victoria Land, Trio Nunatak nord | collected 2016-01-04
CCTCGATCGCGCCGTGCGCGTCGACCCACGCCTCCAGCGCACCGACGTCCAGGCCGTCGGGGGCGGTGACGCCGCCGCCCGCGTCGGAGACCGCCACGACCCGCGCCCCGAGGTCGTGCAGCTCGCGCGCGGCGACGCGCCCGACGTTGCCGAAGCCCTGCACGACGAAGCGCTGCTCGCGCACGGGCCAGCCGAGGCGCTGGAGCACGCCCTCGGTGACGTAGACGACGCCGAGCCCGGTTGCGGGCCGCCGCGCCTCGGTGCCGCCGAGCACGGGCGGCTTGCCCGTCACGATCTCGGGCACGGCGTGGCCCATCTGCTGCGAGTAGGTGTCCATGAACCAGGCCATCTCGCGCTCTCCCGTGGCCATGTCGGGAGCCGCGATGTCGCGGTCCGGACCGATGATCGGGAGCAGCTCGGTCGCGTAGCGGCGCGTGACCCGCTCGATCTCGCCGACGCTCAGCTCCTTCGGAGCACACCGCACGCCGCCCTTGGCGCCGCCGTAGGGCAGCTCGAGCAGCGCGCACTTCCACGTCATCCACATCGCCAGCGCGGCGCACTCGCCCATCGAGACCCCCGGCGTGTAGCGCATGCCGCCCTTCGTCGGGCCCATGTGCAGCGTGTGCTGGACGCGGTAGCCCGTGAAGGAGCGCACGGCGCCGTCGTCCATCCGCACGGGAAAGTTCACCGTCAGCGTGCGGCGCGGCTCCAGGAGCCGCGCGCGGGTGTCGCCGTCCAGGCCGAGGACGTCGGCGGTGGCCTCGAACTGCTCGGCGGCGATGCGGTAGAGGCTGGTCCCCCACTCCGCGCCGGCTTCGACGGTCTCGCCGTGCTCGACCAGGGTCATGCGCGCGACCCTACCCGCGCGACCGGCGACGGCCGGCGGCCGGCTACCGCGGAGAGGCGACCACGTCCTGCCTGCGCGGGAGCGCGAGCACTCCCAGGTCCCCATGCCGTAGAAGCAGCGCCAGGCTCGCCGTGCTGCAGGGCGCGGGGCTCGTGGCTGGCTCGCGGGCCGGCCGCGAGATCCGCTTCGTGCCCACGCCGGCGCCGCTGGGCGACGCCATCGGCTGGATGACGACGCTGGGCGGCCGGTGGGACGAGCGCCTCGCCGCCCTCGCCGAGGTCGCCTCCCAGCGCCGGCCCGGACGCGGTCCGACGAGCCGCGGGAGGTAGGTCCCCGCCGCCGGTGCGCAGCGGCGACCTGCGCCGCCGAACCGCCGCGCCCGAACGGTCTGTTCTGGCAGGCTTGCGTGCGATGTGGTCACGGGTCAGGCTCAGGGCGCTCGGGAGAGCACGCCGCATACGCGCCCTCGTCGGTGGACGCCACCCGCGCGCTCTCGTCAGAGGACGCCACCTGCGCGCCCTCGTCAAAGAACGCCACGTGCGCGCGCTCGTCAGAGGAGGCCACGTGCGCGCCCTCGTAGTCGGGATCCTCGTCTTCGCCTCGGTCACGCTGCTCGGGTCGGACGGGGGCGAGGCGGCGCGGCAGGAGGCGGCTGCGGCGCCCCGCCCGGTCGCGCCCGCCTCGGCCATGGCGACTTCGACCCCGCTCGGGCTGCCGCAGGGCGCCGCGCAGCGCCCCACGCCGCGGCGCGCCGGATCGGCCTACTACCGGCGGACGACCTCCAAGCGCGTGCCCGCCTCCGCCGAACGGGGCTTCATGCCGCTCTACCGGGAGGCCGCCGAGACCTTCGGCGTGTCCTGGCGCCTCATCGCCTCCGTCCACCGCCAGGAGACCGCGTTCTCCACCGAGCCGAGCACCTATCGCGGGCTGAACGCGTTCGGCTGCTGCGCGGGGCCGATGCAGTTCAACGTGGTGAACGGGCCCGTGACCACCTGGAAGCTGTACCGCCGGTCCTTCCGCCGGGGTGACCGCCCGCGCTCCTATCCGCACCGGACGACGTTCCACCCGTCGGTCTACGACGACTTCGACGCGATCATGGCCGCGGGCGCCCTGCTGCGCGACGGCGGTGCGACGGGCGAGCTCGACGGCGGGTCGTGGCTGGCGGCCTACGGCTACTACGGACACGACACCTTCGGAGTCACCTACGCCAGCCAGGTGCTGGGCCGGGCGATGAGCTGGGAGCGCGGCGGGTTCTGCCTCAACTGCCCCGACGACGCCGGCCTCGTGGCCGAGCTCGACGACGCCTACGGCGTCGACGCCCGCAGGCAGCTGGGCGAGGCCGAGCAGCTCGACCGGGACGAACGTGTGCGCAAGCGCAAGGAGCGCCGCGAGCGCAGGGAGCGCAAGAAGCTCAGGGAGCGTGCGGAACGCGAGGAGCGTGCCGCGCGCAGGGAGCGCGCCGAGCACAAAGACGCGGAGACCCCGGGAGCGGATCGGTCCTCCGGCGGCGACACCCCTTCGACCACCCCGCCGAAGGGGAGGACGCCGAAGCGGCAGACCGGGACGACCGAGGCCAAGCCGCCGCCGACCACGAGCGCGCAGCCGGCGACCCCGCCGCCGACGACCCCGTCGTCCGAACCGACGCCGCCGCCGTCCTCCGGCAGCGGGGAGTGCGCGCCGCTGAGCACCGTGCTCGGCTGCGGCCGCTGAGCCGCGCGCCTCGGCGGCCCGCGTTCGCTCGTCGTCTCGTAGATCAGGCCCCTAGGCGCTTCTTGAGCGCCTCGAGCTGGGCCCGCACCTCGGCGGGCAGCTCGTCGCCGAACCTCGCCAGGTGCGCTTCCATCTGCGGCAGCTCCCCCCTGGCCGCCCCCTCGTCGACGCTCAACAGGGCGGTCACCGCCTCCGGCGACAAATCAAGGCCGTCGAGGTCGATGTCGTCCTCGCAGGGCAGCAGCCCGATCGGGGTCTCGACCGCCTCGGCCTTGCCCTCGCAGCGCCGGAAGATCCACTCGAGCACGCGCGAGTTCTCGCCGAAGCCGGGCCAGATGAACTTGCCCTCGTCGTCCTTGCGAAACCAGTTGACGAAGAAGATCCGCGGCGGCTGAGCGCCTTCGATCTTGCCGATCTCCAGCCAGTGCTGGAAGTAGTCGGCGATGTTGTAGCCGCAGAACGGCAGCATCGCGAACGGGTCGAAGCGCAGCTGGCCGACCGTGCCGAATGCCGCGGCCGTCTGCTCGGAGGCCATCGTCGCACCGAGGAACACCCCGTGCTCCCAGTCGAAGGCCTCACGTACGAGCGGCACCACGGAGGCGCGGCGCCCGCCGAAGAGGAACGCGTCGATCGGCACGCCGGCCGGGTCCTCCCACTCCGGGGCGATCGTCGGCAGCTGCGCCGCCGGGACCGTGAAGCGCGAGTTCGGGTGCGCGGCGGGGGCGGCGGAGTCCGGCGTCCAGTCGTCGCCGTGCCAGTCGATCAGGTGCGCGGGCGCCTGCTCGGTCAGCCCCTCCCACCACACGTCGCCGTCGTCGGTCAGCGCGACGTTCGTGAAGATCGCGTTCTCCTCGAGCGAGGCGATCGCGTTCGGGTTCGTCCTCTGGCCCGTGCCCGGAGCCACGCCGAAGATGCCGTTCTCCGGGTTGATCGCATAGAGGCGACCGTCCGCGCCGTACTTCATCCAGGCGATGTCGTCGCCGATCATCTCGACCGTCCAGCCCTCGAGCGTCGGGATGAGCATCGCGAGGTTCGTCTTGCCCGTCGCGCTCGGGAACGCACCGGTGATGAACTTCGTCACCCCCTCGGGCGAGGTGAGCTTGAGGATCAGCATGTGCTCGGCCATCCAGCCCTCGTCGCGGGCCATGGTCGAGGCGATGCGCAGCGCCAGGCACTTCTTGCCCAGCAGCGCGTTGCCGCCGTAGCCGGAGCCGTAGGACCAGATCTCGTGGGTCTCGGGGTAGTGGACGATGTACTTGACCGCGGCATTCGTCGGCCAGGCGACGTCGCTGTCACCCTCCGCGAGCGGCGCGCCGATGGAGTGCACGCAGGGGACGAACGAGCCGTCGTCACCGAGGACGTCGAGGGCGCGCTCGCCCATGCGGGTCATGATCCGCATGGAGACCGCGACGTACGGCGAGTCGGTCAGCTGCACGCCGATGTGGCTCTTGTCCGAGCCGAGCGGGCCCATCGAGAACGGCACGACGTACATCGTGCGACCGGCCATGGAGCCTGCGAAGAGCTCGTCCATCTCCACGCGCATCTCCGCGGGCGCTTTCCAGTTGTTCGTCGGCCCCGCGTCGCGCTCGTGCTCCGAGCAGATGAACGTCCGGTCCTCGACGCGGGCGACGTCCGACGGATCCGACCAGGCGAGGTAGGAGTTGGGGCGCTTGGCGTCGGAGAGACGCGTGAACGTCCCGGCGTCGACGAGCTCCTGGCAGAGGCGGTCGTACTCCTCCGCGCTGCCGTCGCACCAGTGGACGGCCTCCGGCGTGGTCAGGGCGGAGATCTCCTCCACCCAGCCGAGGAGCTTCGCGTTCTTCGTCGGGGCAATCGTCTCAGGCACGGGGCAGTCAACCTCGGTGGGTACTCGGGAACGAATCGGCGGAAGCCTGCGCGGACCACTCGTCGGGCCGCGTGGGCGGGGCGAAGGGGGTTGGATGCAGTACGGAAGGGTAGACCTGGGCAATGCCCACGGTTACCACGTCCGGCGCGCCGGCGGGTGTGGAGAACCCAGTTTCCACCTCCCTGCTGGATCTCGTCCCGGAGCTCGGCGACGGCTTCGACGGCGATCGTAGCGCGGTGCGCCGCGGCACGCCCGTGCGAACCGTCACGGTAGCCCCGGGTCCCTGGTCGCCGTCGCAGCTGGTCGCTGAGGACGGTGCCGCCGGATTCCTCCTGGCTGAGGGCGCGATCGTGCGCGACGTCCTGATGGCCGGGAGCATCGCCTCTGACCTCCTCGGTCCGGGCGATATCGCGGGTCTCGGTGACCACGACGCCGTGCTCGTCCCCACCGAGGTGCGCTGGACGGCGAGCGCCCCATGCCGGGTCGCCGTGCTCGACGCGGGCCTGCTGGCCTCGCTCGAGGCGTGGCCGGCGATCACCGCGCGCCTGCTCGCGCGGGCGACCCGCCAGACGTCCACGCTGGCGCTCCAGCGCGCCATCTCGCAGCTGCCCCGGGTCGATCAGCGCCTGCTCGCGCTCTTCTGGCACCTCGCTGAGCGCTGGGGGCGGGTGGGCCGCGACGGCATCGTCGTGCGCCTCGCGCTCACCCACGAGACGCTCGGGCGGATGGTCGGGGCGCGGCGACCCACCGTGTCGCTGGCCCTCAAGGAGCTCGCCACGGCGGGCACCGTCGTCCGCCGCCTCGACGGCGCCTGGGTGCTGCGGCGCGACGGCCTCGAGCGCCTGGCGCCCGAGCGCCCCGGGGACGGCTGGCAGCCGCCCGACGCGACCGTGCTGCCCGACCCCGGGGCCCCCGAGGTCCCGCGGCCGCAGCCGATCGGCGCTGCGAGCGACGACCTGCGGCTCCGCCTGCGCCTGCTCGACAACTCCTACGTCGAGCAGGAGCGCCGCGTGCGCGACGTGCTCGAGCGCTGCGCGGCGACCCGTGAGGAGCTCACGCGCTCGCGCGAGCGACGGGCGGCGACGACGAGCCGGCTGCCGGCTCCACCGGCTCGATGAGAAGGATCGCGCCGTGAATCCTCTCCGGCCCCACGTTGAGCGGAAGGAGCGTCACCCGTGAGCGAGACCGTCCTCCGCGCCCGTCGGTCGTGTCGAGCTCAACGACCTCGCGCTCGACCGTCCCTCGCAACACGTCACGCAGCGGGTCCACGAGGTCGGCGACGGGCAGCCCGACGGCGAGGCCGAGCAGCGCCTCGTGCCGCACGTCGGCGAGGCGCAGGCCGACGAGCTCCTCGGCATGGACGTTCATCATCTGCACGATCATCTGGCCGTTCACGATCACCACGGCGGTCTCGATCGTCGCGAGGATCGTCTCGAGGAAGCCGTTGGCCTGGTTGACCTCGATCGTGCGGGCGCGCACCTCGTCGTTGATCGTCTCGAGCTCCTCGTTGGTCGACTGGAGCTCCTCGTTGGTCGTCTCGAGCTCCTCGTTGGTCGACTGGAGCTCCTCGTTGGTCGACTCGAGCTCCTCGTTGGTCGACTCGAGCTCCTCGTTGGTCGACTGGAGCTCCTCGTTGGTCGTCTCGAGCTCCTCGACCGTCGACTGAAGCTCCTGGTAGGCGTTCTCGAGCTTGGCCCTTGAGGTCTCGACCTCCTCGGTGAGCTGCTGCTGGAGCGTCACGTCGGCGAAGGCCACCGTCGCCCCCACCACCGCATCTCCCGTGGTGACCGGCGTGATGAGCACGTCGAACGTCCGCCGGTCGCCCGATGGGGCGGTGTGCTGCACCGCGTCGAGCACGATCGTGCGGCGATCGGTCGCGGCGCGCTCGAGGCTCGACCGCAGCTCGACAGGACGGTAGGAGACCTCGAGGTCGCGCAGCGGACGGCCGAGGTCGGCGTGGGCCAAGCCGAAGAGCACACGGGCCTGGCGGTTGACCGCGACGATCGTCTCCTGCGCGTCGACCACGATCTGCGCGGCGGGGGCCGAGTCGAACGCCAGGTCGCGGACGAGCGCGCCCTCCGGCTTGTGCGGCGTCGCGGCGGGCGACCGGGAGGACGGGCGGCCACGCGCGGTAGGGCGCGCGACCTTGATGAACAGGCGCCGCTTGAGGTCGTTGGCCGCAAACAGATCGGAGTGCGTGATGATCATCTCCGACTTGCCGAGCAGCAGCGCGCCTGAGTCGTTGAGCGCGAAGTGCAGGCGGCCGAGGATCCGCGCCTGCGTCTCCGCGTTGAAGTACATGAGCGTGTTGCGGCACGTCAGCAGGTCGATGCGGGAGATCGGCGCGTCCTGCACGAGGTCGTTGCGACCGAAGATCACCGTGCGACGCAGGTCCCTGCGAAACGCGTGGCGACGTTCGCTGCGCTCGAAGTACTTCTCGAGCAGGGGCGCCGGGATGGTCTCGACCGCCTTGTCGGAGTAGATCGCGGCACGGGCCGCGGCGAGCGCCATGTCGTCGACGTCGGTCGCGTAGATCTTCACGCGCTCGACGTAGTCGCGGTCCCCGAGCGCCTCGGCCAGGAGCATCGCGATCGTGTAGGGCTCCTCCCCCGAGGAGCAGCCCGCGCACCACACGCGGATGGGTCCGTCGTCGCCGACGGCGGCCAGGAGGTCCGGGATCGTCTGCTCCGCGAGATGCTCCCAGACGGGCGCGTCGCGGAAGAAGCCCGTGACGTTGATGAGGATCGTGTTGAAGAGCTGCGCGAACTCCTCGGGATGCACCTCGAGGTGATCGCGGTAGGCGGCGTAGTCCTCGACGCCGATCTCCGCCATGCGCTTCGAGATCCGGCGCTCGAGGCTCGAGCGCCTGTAGCCCGTGAAGTCGAAGCCGCGCACGCGCTTGACGTAGTCGAGCAGCAGATCGAGCGGTGACGTTGGGGTGAGAGCCGGCGGCATGCGGACCGCCGAACCCTACCGCGGCTCGGCGCCGCTCCCCCCTACGAGGCGGTCGCCACGATGTCGTCGAACTGCTGCATCGAACCGCGGATGACGGCGGCATGGTCGCGAGCGGCACGCGCCTCGCGCTCGAAGCGCTCGACGGTGCGCCGCTCGCCGCTGCCTCGGGCGCGCGCGGCCATGCGCTCGAGCAGCACCACCCTGTCGTCGAGTGTGCGGGTGGCCGTCCACAGCGCGCGCTCGAGCTCACGGCCGTGCTCGGCGGCGAAGCTCTCGGGCGAGTACGCGTGGCCGACGGAGCAGCTCAGCCACGTGACGCCGATCTCGGAGACCTCGTAGATGCCACCGCCGCAGTCGGGGCAGGCGAAGCGCGTGCCCTCGTCGGACGGGCCGTCGCCCTGGAAGCTCACGGGAGGGGCCAGGGTCGTGGACGGCGGCGACTCCTCGGTCGGGGCGCCGCGGGCCGCCGCGGCGAGCCAGCGCGCGATGCCGGCCACGGGGAGGACCGCGTCGAGGGAGACGTGGGCCATCGCGCTTCGCGGCATCCCGTCGTACAGCGCCTCGACCGGGTCCTGCACGAGGGCGCGGCCTCCGCTGGCCTTGATCGCCGCCAGGCCGGCGGTCCCGTCGTCGCGCGTGCCGCTGAGCACGATGCCGACGGTGCGCCCGTCGTAGGACCCGGCGGCCGAGCGCATCGTCGTGTCGACGGCGGGTCGCACGCCGTTCTCCCGCGGGCCGTCCGAGAGGCGCAGCCCTCCGGGACTGACGAGGACGTGGCAGTCGGGCGGGGCGACGTAGAGATGCCCGCTCTTCAACTCGTCGCCGTCGCGGGCGGCCGAGGCCGGCAGCGCGCCGGCGCGCTCGAGGATGGCCGGGAGCACGCTCGTGCCGGTCGGGGGGATGTGCAGGACGACCACGACGGGGCAACCGAGGTCGGCCGGCAGGCCGGCCGCGAGGGCCTTGAGCGCCTCGACGCCGCCGGCGGAGGCGCCGACCACGGTGAGCCCGATCGGGCCGGTCTGGTGGACGCCGTCGTCAGCCACGGTGAGCGCCCTACCCGACGCTCACGCGTTCGACGCGGCGTCGCGGTCCGCTGCGGCGGTCGCGCTACACGACGGCGCCCGACTCGCGGCGGGGAACGAGGACCAGGCGCTTGAACTCGGCGACGAGCGTGCCGTCCTGGTTGTGAACCCGCGTGTGGACCCGCACGGTGCCGCGGTCGGGCTTGGACTGCGACTCGCGCTTCTCGAGGACCTCGGTCTCGACGAAGAGAGTGTCGCCGTGGAAGACGGGCGCGGGGTGGCTGAGCGACTCGGTCGAGAGGTTCGCGATCGCCTTGCCCGAGACGTCGGAGACGCTCATCCCCAGGGCCAGCGCGTACACCAGCGGCCCGACGACGACGTTGCGACCCTGCTGGCTCTTGCCGGCGTAGACGTCGTTGAGGTGCAGCGGGTGGTGGTTCATCGTGACGAGGCAGAAGAGGTGGTCGTCGGACTCGGTCACGGTCTTGGCGGGCCAGTGCTGGTAGACGTCACCGACCTCGAACTCCTCGAGGTAGCGGCCGTAGGGATGGGCGCCGCTGGCCTCGCGCTCGCGTTGGTCGGTCGTGAATTCAGAGCTCATGGGGGCGAAGAATGCCGCCTGGGCGCCAGTGGGGGCATGCACGTCATCCCGTCGCGGCCGATCCGTGTGTCGCTCCACCCCCCGCCCGACCCCGTCGAAAGGTCGATTTCGGACGGTGAGCGTCCGAGATCGACCACTCGCCGCATCGTGGAGGTGGCGGCGGCGCAGGGCGGCGCGATCACCAACCCGCAGTTGCAGCGGCTCGGGCTCCACCCGCGAGCGGCCGGGCGACTCGTCGAGAAGGGGTGGCTCCTCCCCGTGCACCACGGCGTCTACGCGGTCGGGCAGCGGCCGCGGACGCACGAGGGGCTCGCGTGGGCGGCGGTGCTCGCGTCCGGGGAGGGGAGCAAGACGAGTCACGGGACGAGCGCGACCTGCCACGCGCTCCTGCGGCCGTACCACCGCGTCCACGTCACGACCCCGAAGAAGCGCACGCGGCCGGGCATCGCGAACCACAAGGCGAACACCGAGACGGTGTGGATCGACGGGCTGCCGTGCACGACCGTCGCGCGGACGCTCGTGGACCTCGCGGGCTGCGTGCCGTTCGGCGTGCTGGAGAGCGCGGTGCGCCAGGCGCAGGTCCGCGGCGTGCTCGACGTGGAGGCGATCGGCGTGGTGCTGCTCGCGTGCCCGCGGGCGCGTGGCATCCGACGACTGCGCTCCATCCTCGGCGACCCGGTGGCCCTTGCTCCGACGCGCAGCGGCCCGGAGCGCGTGGCGCTGCGTGCACTCCTCGCCGCCGGGTGGGACTGGCCCGTCGCGGTTGAGTGCGTGCCGGGCACCGCGGAGGAGGTCGACTTCCACTGGCGCGCGCTGCGGCTCGTGCTCGAGGTCGACGGTCCGACGCACCTCACGCTGGTCCAGCGCGAGCGCGACGCCCGGCGCGACGCGGCGCTGCGGCGGCTCGGCTGGCGCGTCGCCCGCATCCCGGCGCACGCAGCGGCGATCGCGCCCGCACTGCTCTCCAGCGCACTCGCGGCGTAGGATCGGCGACCATGCGCAGCCCCAAGGACTTCTTCAAGCCGCTCTGCGTCGGAGCGCCGGACCCCGTGCGGGAGATTCCCTTCCCGCCCTCGCGGATGATCCACTTCTTCGACGGCTCCAACGAGAAGATGGTCGCGAAGCTCCCCGACATGGCCGCGAAGGCGGACATCGTCCTCGGCAACCTCGAAGACGCCGTGTCCGTGGACAACAAGGAGGCGGCGCGCGCCGGGCTGGTGAAGGCCGGCAAGGAGCTCGATCTCGGCCTGACGCAGCTATGGACCCGCGTCAACGCCCTCGACTCCCCCTGGGTCCTCGACGACCTCACCGAGCTGGTCACCGAGATCGGCGACAAGCTCGACGTCATCATGGTCCCGAAGGTCGAGGGACCGTGGGACATCCACTACGTCGACCGCCTCCTCGCCCAGCTCGAGGCCAAGGCAGGCGTGCAGAAGCCGATCCTCGTCCACGCGCTCCTGGAGACCGCCCAGGGCGTCGCGCACGTCGACGAGATCGCGGCGGCCTCGCCCCGCATGCAGGGCATGAGCTTCGGCCCGGCCGACCTCGCCGCCTCGCG
>JAABUS010009166.1_pt1 | contig 10538 bp, 10 predicted proteins | sample 5560161 | NCBI WGS metagenome assembly JAABUS01 (sample SAMN10711885, study PRJNA513376) | rock metagenome | isolation source: Antarctica rocks | place: Antarctica: Victoria Land, Trio Nunatak nord | collected 2016-01-04
ACCGGGGTGTTCCTCATCTCCGGTGTCGCCAGCCTGCTGTTTTTGCTCCGAATCCGCTACCCCCAGGGCACGGCCCGCCGAGGCACCCTCGCGCAGCTGGCGCAGCGGCTGCCCGATGCGCACACACTCGACCGCCTCGCCTACCGCACCGTCGTGTTCGCGTTCCCGCTCTTCGGTGCGGGCGTCGTCCTCGGTGCCATCTGGGCCGAGGCAGCGTGGGGGCGGTACTGGGGTTGGGACCCCAAAGAGACCACAGCGTTCGTCGCTTGGATCATCTACGCCGCCTACCTGCACGCCCGCGCCACCGCCGGGTGGCGAGACAGCAAGGCCGCCTGGATCAACGTCGCCGGATTCACCGCGATGCTGTTCAACCTGTTCGTCATCAACATCGTCGTCTCCGGACTGCACTCCTACGCCGGCCTCAACTAAGCACCTGCAGGCCTTCTCGCCGCGGACGCTGAACCTGCGCGGTGTGCTTCGTGGGGGTCTGGTCCGTCGGGTGGGCGGCCTCTCCGGTCCCGTCACCGTGGGACGATGCCCCATGGGGCAACATCAAAGTCCGTGGGCTCAAGCTGCATTCGCCCGCAGGGGTGTGAGCGTCGTCGGCGATATCGCGGACCTCACGGATCTGGGCGAGGGTCAGACCCGCGGCGCGGCCGCGGCAGGATCCAGGTCCCAGCCGAGGTAACGCTGGCCGGGAAAGACCGCACAAGGGTGATCACCACGTCGGAGGCCTCGATGGTCAGCACCTTTGGGGTTTGCTGGGAGATGTCCATGCCGACCTCGGTCCTCGCCTCGGCGGCGCGGCATCGGGCGCCACCGATCCCAGCTTGAGGGCAGAACTCGACCAGCTGAAAGCGCTCAGCGCGACCGTTCACCGCAGGGAAGTAGCGACGCGCCGAAGCCCTGGTGACCACCCCTGCGATTCGCGCCACTGTTGAGGCGATCACGTCAGCTGTGCGCGCAAACCCCAGGCGGAACCTGAGCAGATCGGTCCACTTTCTCGATATCCCGATATCCCGATATCGGAGTTACCCGTTCGGGAGAAAGCACAGGCTGCCACCACTGGCCGAGAGTGCAACGGTGGCCACGGGACCGGACAGCAACGCCACGGCCGCCGCTATGAGGACAAAGCGCAACGATCCCTGCTGGATCCTGTCGGGGGGGGCGAGCAGTCGTTCGGCCCGCTCCGCTGCGGTTGGCCCGGCCAGCGCGAGTGCGCCTTGGGGTGGGGCGTGCGGACCAGCCATTGCCAGCAGCGCCCCGCTGACGGCACCACCACCGTGTCGTCGTGCGGCGGCGTCATCAGCACAGCACTCCAGCAGGCGCGCGATGTCCAGGGCCGCGGCGGTAAACATGGGAATCCGTGGAAATGCCCGACAGAGTCCGTGCGCGCAAGCCAGGACCAGATGGTGGTGCTCGCGAAGGTGGGCGCGTTCGTGGGCGAGTACCGCAGCCAGCTCGGTATCGGACAGCGCGTCGAGTGCGCCGGTGGTGATGACGATGGTGTGCGGCCGACCGGGCAGACAGTAGGCGGCCCGCTCGGGAGAGTCGAGCACCATAGCGTCGACCCCTGAGATACGGCGCCCGACGATCCGTGCCGCCTCGGCGTGCCGGTGACGACGAGCTCTGCCGACGCGAAAGAACCGGACCAGGTGCCAAACGAGACGGAGAAGGACCACGGTAGCCACCGTGAGGACGGCGATCTGAATGCCGGTTCCATACCGGCCGAAGGTCAGCGCCTGCAGCGCCGCGATGCAGGCTAACGAAAGGGTGTCGACACCCGCGGTGGGGTGCAGCACGCTGGCCGCGAGGAAAAACGGGGCTGCGACCACGGCAGCGACCACGCTGCCCATTGCCGCCAGCCACACCGCCACGCCTGCCCGCGGCGCCCGCGCCGACCGGGTCAAACGGGTCAACACCCACGGCGCCATGGTCAGGACCGCCAGGGTGTACACCAGCAGGCAGGCCGCGATCTGCATCAGCGTCGCTTCTTGGACAGCCGCCGCATGACCGCACCCAGAGATCGCGATTCATCCTCGGACATCTGGCCGACGAACTGGGCGAACACCGCGTCGCGGTCGCCGCTGCCGGCAAGGGCCTCGCGCATGAGATTGGCACCGTACTCGGCACGAGAGGCGGACGGCTGGTAGCGGTAGGCCTTCCCGTCTCGTTCGCGGGTCAGCCACCCCTTGGTGTGCAGGTTGTCCATCACCGTCATCACCGTGGTGTAGGCGATGGTGCGTTCACGTTGGAGGTCCTCCACGACATCGCGCACCGTGGCCGTGGTGTTCCACGTCCATAACCGGTCCATGATGACCGCCTCCAACTCGCCGAACCCACGCATTGTCGCTCCTCGTCACCCTATGCCTACGAATACGGATAGTACCGGGCTGGCACTGGCATCGCGGGCGCCCAGCAAAAAAAAAGATGCGAAACCCCCCGCACTGCTCAGTTACACATGGCGAAAGGCAGCCCACCGGGCGAGGTGGCCACGAGGCCCCCGCCGATCAGCAGGACCGTGGCGATCACCGCGGCGATCACCGCGAGACGCGGCGACATTCCCGACAACGCCGGCGGTTCGGGAACCTGCCCGGGCGGCACACGAGGCAGGTCCGCGGTGAGCGCGGCCAACTCTCCCACCGTCCGGGACTGGTAGGCGCTGGCGCACCGCTCGGACAGCTCATCGAAGCTGATCCGCCCCGCTACCGTGTGCTGCTGCAGGGCCGCCACGGCGCGGGCGCGGTCCTCATCGGACGCACGGAACTTGGAATTGGTCATGGGGGCTTCCTCCGTCGCTGCCACAATCATTGTCCCCCGAACCGCCGCTGCTGTGGGTGTCTGCTCCCGCGGCTTCCGCGCTCTCCATCCGGCACGAACAACGCCCCCGACGTCGACGGAACCCGTGCGGCGACAACCGGCGCCCCCGCCGCGTCAGACGGTCACGTGGTGACTTACAGGCCCTGCGTCCAGTTGTAGCTGCCCGGCACCGGGACGTTCTGTGTTGGCGGCCCGTAGACCAGGGCGATCTCGTCGTGGCCGTGGAAGGTGATCGCCGCTGGGTCACCGTTGACCTGGGTGCCGTTGACGTAGGCGCGCAGCGTGTTGCCGGGTCCGACTGTCAGTCCACCGATGTGTTCGGCGGACAGTGCCACGTGCCATTCGGTAAAAAACTGGGCGAGGCTGAAGGTGGCTTGGGTGGGTGACTCGATATGGATCACCCCGGTGGCGTCGTGGGCGTGCAGGGGGCTGATCGCGCTGTGCTGTTCGTCGATACCGATCAGTGCGGGCACGGTCACCGCTTGGCCGTTAGCGATGATGTCCAGGTGCACGTGGATGTGTTCGACGGAACCTTCCGAGCCCAGCATCGGCAGACCGGCCTGGTGTACCGATGCGGTGACATCGGCAGGCACCGGCCACGGGGGCGGGGTATCACTACCGGTGGCGGTGCTGATCGGACTCGTCGGAATCATGGTCGGACCTGCACCCGCTTGCGACGGGCTCTTTCCGCTGAGGTTCACGGCCAGCACCACGATGAGGGCCACGATCACCGCAATCCCCCCGCCGGCCCACCACCACCCGGTGTGGGTCTGTGCCCGGCGGGCCGCGGCAACCGACCCCGCCCCGCCACCGGTACCTGTCCCGGTGCCGCGGGTGCGGTTGCGTTTGCGGCGGCGGGCGGCCTTCTTGTCTTGTCCGCTCATCGTGGCTGTCTCCTTACGTGCGGTTGACACTCCATGCTTGGGCCCGCGAAGCGAACACTTCGCCCAGGCACACCGTGTGTGCCGCGGTCATGGGGTGTAGTCGAAATCGGTGGTGATCAGATGGTTCGGGCTGACGGTCACTTCGTGCAGGATGCGGTCATCCGGACCGAGGACCAGGCGGATCACGATCCCCTGGGGAAAGGCGAGCGCAACGGTGGTCTCCCCGTCCGCGACGCCCAGGACCACCGGGTTTCCGCCGCCGGAGGCATACGATTCGGTCGCGACATAGTTCGCGCCGCTCAGGGTGAGCACCTGCTCGGTGCCGGCGTCGCCGCTGTAGTCGCTGCTCACCGCTTCGTGCACCGTCATGGCCCCTACGCTGCGCATCGCGGCCAACACCTGCGGCATCACGGTGGTCGCGGCGCGCGGCGGCCACGGGATGTCGAAGTCGGCGACACCCCCGTGCCACGGGGACGCAGCGATCCCCAGATGCAGCTGGTTGGTGCCGCTGCCCCAGTCCACTGGGCTGGTGAAACAACCAGGACCGCAGCCTTGCAACGACACGGCACGTGCTGTCTGCCCGGGCCGGTTCAGGCGCGCATCCACCGTGTAGATGGGTGGTGGACTACTGCTGGTGTCGCCGTCGTCGGTGCCCAGTGCATCGGCGCCGGGCACCCCCAAACGCACCACCAGCCGACCGGTGCTCGCGGTCGCGATCACCGTGATCTGCCCGGCCAGGGTGGCCGCGGGCACGATCAACCCGACCGGCGGCGGTGGCGCAGCCAGTGCTGCGGTAGCTGGGCCGGGCGGGGCGGCCGACACGAGGACCGCGGTCATCGCGAGTACCACCGCCACCGCGGTGGCCTCGGCGCGAACAACCCGCCCCCCGGGGGGCAGGCTCGGGCGGGCGATCGAACGCTGCAACCGGCGCCGCGCGAGGACCGCCAGAGCGAGAGCGATGGTGACGAGCCCGAGCTTGACCAGCAACAGGCGGCCATAGGTGCTCTCGTACAACGCGGACAGGGTGGGCAGCACAATGACCGCCTCAGCTGTACCTGTGCCCACCACCACCAAGACGAGGATGAACGCGAGACGGGAGTAGCCGTAGACGAGCACACGACTCCACCCGCGCTCGCCGCGCCAGCCCCGCACCGTCCACAGCACCTGGACCAAGGCCCCCACCCATACCGCGGCGCACAGCAGGTGCACCACGGTCAGGACGGTGCCGAGAACGCCCGCGTTGGCATGCGGATGCGCCCGCCACCCCTCCGCGATCACCACAGCCAGCAACGCCACCACGACCGCGACACCCCACGCGGCACCGCGGCGGCGGCGGTGGCAGACCGCAAGCGCCGCAGCCACCGCGAACCCCAGGACTTCCACGAGCAGGATCCGCCCCGCCCCGCCGGCGGTCACGGTCGACACCCCCCCACCGACCTGGTCGAGGACCAGACCCACCGCAGCGAGCAACCCCAGCACGGCACCAGCAAGCACCCAGGGCCGCGGCACATCCAGCTCGGTGCCCTCCGTGTGGGCCTCTCCTGCGATCCGCCCGGCCAGGACCTCACCCACGACACCGCCCAACGCGAGGGCCAACCCGGTGAACAGCAACCAGCGCAGCACAATCACCACCGGCGAGTCGATCGGGCTCCCCCCGCTGGTGGCGGCCGCGACCGTGCCGGTGCCCACGGTAAAGGTGATGGTTCCCGAGACGAGGTCTCCGTCATCAGCGGTGACCTGCCAATGCTCCCGGTACCCCTGAGGGACCAAGCGTTGCGCGACGGGCACCGTCAAACGCCGCCCGTGCAGCGACAACACCGCTGGCCCCAGTGTCTGCTGATGCCCGGCGGAATCGGCAAGGTCCACCGGTGCGGTCGCGATAGTGACCGGTTCGTCGAAGTCCAGGGTCAGCGCACTCGGCGAGGTCGCCACCGCATAACCCGCTGGCGGGGTGGACGCGAGGAGCGTGGCGTGGGCAGAGGCGGCCGGGGCCGGGGCCACAAGCCACAACACGGCGGACATTGCGGCCAGCACGAGTGCCCTGGGTCGGAGTCGGGTCCTGCGCGGTGCCCGCACTGATCCCCCACCGGTCGCGGGAAGTCGCTGGTGGCGATCGAAGCTCATCGGATGGGGGACACTCCTGCCGCGGTGAGGCCCCGATAGTGCAGGGTCTCGCGCAGCGGCTGATCGCAGAGCCGCCCGCAGCCAACCGCTGCACCCCCGAGGTTGCCACCGAGCGTGAACAACACCTCATAATGCGGGCCTGTGGTGACGCCGGATGCAGTCCCACGATCGATCTCGGTGACCGGCAGCTGATGATCACGCCCCACTCGGGTCACGACGCCTTTGGTGTGCTCCCACAGGGCACCGCTACACCGCGCCAACGCAGTCACCGCCCCGGTCCCCGGCAAAAGCGACGGGCGCGGAGACGGCCGCCAAGAAGCGCCCTGATCATCGTGCTCCTGAGCAGTCACTTGCCCATATCCCCCTCGTCTCTGTCTGGTGGAGCGACACTGTCGCCGCATGGCGGGTGCCCCCACGACCGAGAACGGGCACCCCCGACTCGACTATATAGGTTTCTACTACACGACTTAGTTTTGCTGATGCGGGGCCCACCGAGCAGCCTGATGCACCCCCGGCCCAGTGCGGAAAATCCCGGTAAGCACGCAACAGGCAAACTTGGTGCGCCGCGCGAGCGCACTGCGACTCCTAACTCCGCGTCTGAGAACCGCTCACCAGGTCCGTGGTGCCTGCCACCTTGCGGGCATGCGTTGCCACTGGGCAGTGGCCATTCAATGACCGCTGTGTCGCGCCGCCATACTGAGCGCGACTACTAGTGTCGGTAGTATTTCGGTGCTCGACCCCGGGACACCGCGGAGCGCACACCCGGCACGGCCGAGCCATCCCGCCGGGTACGACCAGCGATCTGCACACACTCCCATCGACGTCTACTATTGTGCTTCGTAGCTTAGTACGTTGGAAGGTGGGTCAAGCGGTGCCAAAGAGTCACGGTCGGGCGGGATCTAAGAAGCAGCGGAAGCCGGCAGCTACCAAGCGTAGGGCTGAGGCCAGCGGCGGACGGCCTCACCAGGCCGCCGCCTCTACCTCTCTTGCTTTGCTGTCCGCTTCGGAAAGACCCGAACCGACCGACCCTCGGGGTGCACCGCGCTCGACGCCCTCAGCATTCGGCGCTCCGCAGAGACGAACCCCCCCGGTAGCCGAGCTGGCTTCACCAAACCCAGCCCCGCCGCCACGGCCACTCACGGCTTCGTCCGCACCAGCGCAGCCGGCGGGCGCCACACCGCGTCTTGTTGCTGGTGCCAGCTCCCCCGCACCTCTGCAGATCACGTCCCTGAACTGTGACACCCTCAACAGTGTCGATCCCCAAGGGTTGGGGATGACCTACTGGTTTGATGCCGCACCGCAAGGTGAGCCCTACCCGGTGACAGTGCGGTTCACCGGTAAACACACCGGCGAAGCGGAGGATCACACCGCAGCGAACCGCACCTTCGATACCCACAGCACCATTCATCACGTCATGCCGGGCGCTGGACGCGTCGCCCTCACCGCCCGCGTCGATGACCTGGCCCCAGGCCCCTGGCACGTAACGGCAACCCCAGTTGCCCCGCCCCTACCAAAAATCATCAGCGGGCCATCAGCACCACCGACCCCACCACGTCTTGGTCCCCGCGCTGTGGCCACCGGTAAGACCACCTTCGCGCCGGTGGCCCGAGTACGCGCCCCCGGCGTTCGACTAGGGGCATGGCCGGCCTTCGTCGGCATCGGCGCCATCGTGGCCCTGAGCATGCAAGCGCTGCTCGCCGCCCACCGCCAGCTCCCCGACGTAGGCTTACTCGTCCTATCCGTCATCGCATCATTACTCGGCTTAATGGGTGCCAAGCTCTACTACTCGGCAACCCACCGCGAGGAAAAGACCAGCGTCCTGCGCGCCGGCATGTGTATCCAGGGCTTCGTCCTCGTCGCTATCAGCACCATCCTCCTGGGCTCCCTCATCCTGGGTATCCCTATTGGCCGCATGCTGGACGTCACAGCGCCTGGGCTGCTCTTCGGCATGTCGATCGGACGGCTCGGCTGCTTCTTCGGGGGGTGCTGCGCGGGGCTCCCCACCGCGTCCCGCTGGGGGATCTGGTCCTCAGATCGCACAGTGGGGGCACGACGCATACCAGTCCAGCTCGTTGAATCCGCGTCCAGCGGATTCATCGCCGTGGCCGCACTGGTCGCGGTCCTCCTGACCTCCCCCGCCGGTGGAGTCATCTTCATCGCTGCCGTCACCGCGAACACCTTCATCCGCCAGCTACTGTTCCCGCTACGGGGAGTCCCCCGGACCACAGCTCATGGGCGGACACTGACCTTGGCAGCGACCACACTGGTTCTAGTTGCCGACCTCGCCATCGCTTTGACGGTAGCCGCCTAGGTTAGCGTTGGTAAACCGACATCCGCCCCGATCTGCAGCACTCGAGGACAGCATGCCGAAATCCAAAATCCGTACGAAGTCCGCCTACGCCGGGGCGAACGGTCACCGCACTCCAGTCAAGGCAAAGGGGCCATCGAACCCCGCCTACATCACGGTGATGCTTGGGTGTCTGCTGGCGGGTCTTGTCTGGGCAGTCACGTACTACCTAGCTGGCAGCAAGATCAGTTGGATGACGGGGATGGGTGCTTACAACTTTCTCATTGCCTTCGCTCTCGCGGTGGTCGGGTTGCTCATGACCATGCGGTGGCGCTGAGGTGACAGGTCCGGATAAACCCAGGTGGGAAGCGTGCGCGAACAGCACCTGAGTGTGTCAACCCGACTTGGCCCCAATCCGGGGCGGGGCTTCGCCCAGGTTACGTTGCAGTGTCGGTTTGACGGGGTTGTGGCTTGGGTAGCGTCAGCAGCAGTCTTCGCCGCGCCAGGCTTGGGTGCCTTCGCGGATGGCCCATGCCGCGAGGAGCAGGGCGATGACGGGGTCGACCCAGGTCCAGGCGAATGCGGCGGTCGCGGCAAGGCCGATGAGGACGGCGGCGGCTTGGGCGGCGCAGAGCAGGTTCTGTGCCCCTTCCCCGGCGGTGGCCCCGGAGCGCAGGGTGCTTCCGAGACGTTTCTTGGCGACACCGAGCGCGGGCATGAAGACCAGACTCACGGCGGTCACGACGACACCCAAGGTGCTGGTGTGGGCGAGGTGGGCGCCGGCGAGGTCGCGGAGGGCTTCGATCGCGAGGTAGGGGGCGAGCAGGAAGAACGACACCGCCACAGCCTTCTGGGCGCGGCCCTCAGCGGTCTCGGACAGGGTGCGGGTCCCGGTGAACCGCCAGATCACGATCACCGACACCAAGCCTTCGATGGCCGAGCCCAGCGCCCACCCCAGCAACGAGATCGAACCGCTTTGCAGACCGGCGACGAGGCCGAGGACACCCTCGGCGGTCATCCAGGCCAGCGACACCCACCACAACGCCCGGGCGTAGTAAGCGGCCCGCAACCAGCGGGGATCGGCGGTGGTCGGCACCGGCTGGCAGCAGTCAGCAGTGTCGGCGTGGTTGGCCTCGGCGGCGGTCGTACCCCTCGTCGCCGATGAGGTCAGCGGGCCCGGGTCGGCGGACATCAGTGGGCTCCCAGTTCGTGGGCGGCGTGGCTGGCTGGTTCGAGTTGGAAGGTGGAGTGCTCGACGTCGAAGTGCCCAACGAGGCAGTGTTGCAGCTCATCGAGCAGCTGCGGGGCGTGTCCGTCGGTGAAGCAGGAGTCGTCCAGGACGACGTGCGCGGACAGGGCGGGCAGGTTCGAAGTGACCGTCCAGACGTGCAGGTCGTGGACGTCGTGAACGTGGCCGTGTTCGAGGAGATGCGTACGGATGTCGGTGAGGTCGATGCCCTGCGGTGCGGCTTCCAGCAACACCCGGCCGGAGTCCCGCAGCAACCCCCACACGGCTTTGCCCATTAGGGCGACCACGATCAGGGAGGCGACGGCGTCGGCGCGGGTGAAGTCGGTGGTGAGGATGATGATCCCGGCGACGGCGGTGCCGACGAAGCCGTACAGGTCGGTGAGGATGTGCTGGTAGGGGCCTTCGATGTTGAGGCTGGAGCGGTTGGCTTTGGCCAGCACCCACGCCGCGGCGATGTTGACCACGACCCCGATCACGGCCACCACCAGGACCGGGCCACCCTCAACCGCAGGCGGGTGGATCAGCCGGCGGATGGCTTCGAAGGCGACGATCGCGGACACCACGAGCAGGGTGATGCCGTTGCCGGCGGCGGAGAGGATCTCCGCGCGTTTCCACCCGAACGTCCACGACCCGGTTGCGGGGCGGGCGGCGAGGCGGATCGCCCACAACGAGCCGCCGATCGCCCCCACATCCGAGAGCATGTGCCCGGCATCGGAGAGCAGCGCTAGCGACGCGGAGGTGAGTGCGACGACGACCTCGGTGACCATGAACGCCACGAGCAGCAGCAACGCAATCAGCAGGTAGCGCCGATCGGCGTTGGCGCTGACCCCGTGGGAGTGCCCCCCATGAGCGTGCTCGCCGCGCCCAGCCCAGGCGCCCCCGACAGCGTCCGGCCCGTACGCAGGACCGTGCCCGGAGTCGGTGGCGGTGGTCTCGGCGTGCTCGTGGGACGGGCTCACGGGCGCTGCCCGGTGTCGGAGCTGTGCAGGGCCGCGGTGTGCAGGGCCGCGGTGTGCTCGGTGTGGGTCAGGCCGAGATCGAGCAGCATCCGCACGTGGGCGTCATCGAGGCGGTAGTAGGCCATCCGCCCCCCCGGGACACGCTGACCACCCGGTGCGCCCGCCGCAGCCGCAGCGCATGACTGACCGCGGACTCCGTCAACCCGCTCGACACG
>JAABUS010009168.1_pt1 | contig 10535 bp, 14 predicted proteins | sample 5560161 | NCBI WGS metagenome assembly JAABUS01 (sample SAMN10711885, study PRJNA513376) | rock metagenome | isolation source: Antarctica rocks | place: Antarctica: Victoria Land, Trio Nunatak nord | collected 2016-01-04
TAGGGGGTGCCAGCGGGGGTCAGCTCAGACCTAGCAGACAGGGTGGCAGAGCTAGGGATGCTGCTAGGGTTTCTGTCCTCAACAGATGACCTAGCAGAAGTTGCCCGCTTGTTAGGGCTGGACCCTTCTGTGGTAGAGTTGCTGCATCGGTTACTCTCAGGGTTTCTCTCATCAGCAGATGACCTGGCAGAAGCCCACTTGCTGGGACTAAAGCATCCTGAGGGAACTGCTTCGGGATCCTGACGCCTGGTGGGGCGTTTGACTGGGGATTGCGCTGAAGGAATGGGAGCATTGATCATATTTGACAAATAATGCCTGACGGTTGCTGGCTGGGCCGCAAAACCTGAACCAGTTCTCTGGGGACTGGGCTGCTGCTCCCAGGGATGACAGCGCACCCCCACTGCATGGTTGGGGATCCCAACAATGTGAGCTGGGTCCCTGGTGCTGCCCTCCCCTTGGGCTGAAGTCCAGCTCTGGTGGAGGGGGTGGAGGTGGGTCTGGGGGGATGAGGGGCCATGAGCGTCAATAGCTAGGGTTTGCTGTCTGCTAGGGTTCCAGCTTGGTGAAGGGGATGCTGGCCGAGTAGGCCTGCATTGTCAGGTTGTCATTAGTCATATTCACATGCAGAACATCCTTGCATGGTGCCTGCCAAAGCAAGACTGCCCCAAGAAAAACCACATTTGTAAGCCAAGGGGACCAAAAAACACAACAGATTACTCTTTTCAGCATCAATGCAATGAGAAGCCAAGTATTATACCAGGCTGCCCAGGACAATTGTAAGCCAACCATCAAGAACAAGCATGGAAAGCCTGCAGCTCACGCTGGCATGAGTGCTATGCCAAAGTGCAACCTTGCTGCAATTCCCTATGATTTCAACGCCGCTCTACTTTGACTGATGACTTGCAAACACCTGTTCCAAGAATGCAGACCATCATGTTGGCAAATCAGCAGCATGCAACAGCAGCTGGACACTGTAGCAAAGGCAGTAGAGCAATAACTCTGGGCCAGAGTGGGCCGCAAAGTAGAAAAGGCAGACCTGGAGTTGACCCCAGATACAGGCCTGGGGGATCTGCCCCTAGAGGGGCCTGGGCTGGGTGAGCGGCCCCTGGCCTGTTGGGCTGCCCTGAATAGGCTTGCACTGGACAGTCCTTCATGAGCATCACTTGAGCGAGTGGCAGCCTGTGAACACAAGAACTAGTTGAAGCGCCCAGCAAACGATCAGACTTCAACCTGCTACTATTTGAGCAGCAAGTGAGAAAACCCCATTTCTGGTGTGTGCATTGTTTAGCAGTGAGCAAGGTGGCCATAGGTGTGTGTGATGTGTGTGTATGTGTGAGTGTGATCTCAGACAGCACTGCTGCCAGCATTTTGAGATTCTCCCATCGTGATGCAAAATAGGTGTGATTACAACGCATGTTCAAAAAACAATGCAGCTTTTCAGCATGTGTCAAGATCTGAAGCTTACGTGGCCACTACTGGGGCGTGCAGGTTTGGCAGGAGCAGCTTCTGAAGAAATCCTATCTGCAGCAGATGATGGCCGGGCTGAGGAGGGCCTGAAGAGCTGGCGTGTGGCTCTGGAAGGTGGGCGGGGATAGGGACCCCCTTCCTGGGGATGCTGGACTTGGGCAGTTGGGGAGTAGTTCCAGTCGCCTGTAAAACAGGTAAGAAACAGTCAGCCCTTGCTTTCCGGTCGGTGCTACACAGCGAACCCGACTGTGTGGGAGCTAGCACACTTGTTAAACTGCTGCCCTGGGGAAGGAGGCTGCTGCTATGATCGCTGAAAAACGTAAACTTTTCTTGTCTTTTGGTTTTCAAGGGCATGGGAAACAGCGTTTCACCCGCACAGAGACTTGCATGCCTTCCAACTTTGCCACGTGGGCAAACCACGCACATCATTGTAGCTATCTGCCTGATGCACATACAGACTGTTGCTGCAAAGAGGTACAAGCAGTTTGGTTTGCTTGTCGGACAGACTAGCATGTGCATGGTGCTACCTGCTGTTCTCCCTGTTGCTGAGCTTGGGGACAGTGTGAAGTCCAGCAGTGGATGTTGGTGCTGAGCCCGCATTGCTGCCATAGGGCCTTGGCCATCAGCTTCTCGTGAATACGCTGCAGATCAGCAGGTTATCATGACGTTGCAGCTTAGATTGTGTTTCTCTATGAAAAGAACACAGAGTTGAGTGCATAGGAATTGCATTGCCTCTCAAGGTCACTTCCGGGCGACCTCCGTGCCGAACAGAGCGCAAGAAGCTGTACAACGCGCACAGTTTGCGAGAGAAGAACCGACGCTCACCCCACTGCTCAGCTGCTGGCATAGCGGCAGACCGCTAGCTCTGCCGACCGAACCCTAAGAGTGCCACCGCACTTTTGTGTGCTTTCCTGGCAGTCTTTCGGCGTGTGCTGCTGTGATATCGAGCCAACTAGTGTAGCAGTTGAGGAGTCCAGGTCTTGACGTGAGTTCACGTCGACGTCCGTCACCAGATATATATGTGCTGTGCGCTGAAGCGATGCTGAAAAGAATGTACCTATTAAGAGCTGCTTGCAAGGCAGAGACACTCGCAACGACAAGCAGCGGCAAGACACACAAGGTGCAACTGTCGCTTGCCTGCTGGCGTGTCGTAAAGCGTATACGCTGCTTGTTCAACGTTTGCTATGGCGCCATGGGGAATCAAGATCCCCCGCCGAGGAGTGATTATAGATATCAATGCCTCTGTGCCTCCGTGTGAGCGGTGGTGTGTCTTTCTGGTCCCGGAGCATGAGTCCATCCTTTTCAAACTTGAGCCTCTCTATCGCCTATCGCGCGTGCGAAATGTCAAAGTCGCAAATGCCTGCATGGACACGCCGCGCTAATGTTGCAGCGCAAGCCCTCGCCGGAACAATAGCAGATGTGCCGACTGATCAAGTGTGCAATATTGGTGGCTGGACTGGTGTTGGTGCCGTTCGCCCAAGTACAATGCCGTGCTGTGCAAGACATTGCAGCGCCAGTGAATATCGGCAACTTTGGCATGGCACAGCTGACCTATCATGGTCCTGTCACTTCCGGACGTGAGGCTGTCCTCATCATATTGCATATCCTGTTCAAAGCCAAGCGTCAGACAGATGGTTCATATCTCGTGCGCACTGTGGCTTACGCCGAAAGACCTGCGCTTCAAGGTACTCAAAAACTTGCTTCCCTCCCACGACTCGTGTGGCTGCAAAATTGGCTTGGTGTACTGTCTGTGAAGTGTGACCTCACTGCAGTGCTCTCAATCAAGCAAGCTGTCTGCCATTGAAACCATGCCATTGCAGAGGGTCAAGACTTTGCACCTGTGCCATCCAAGCTAAATATCACTCTGCAGCATGAAGACCAAAAAGGCGTCTGGCAGCCACTGCAGCTCAGCAACCTTGGTGTACTGCAGCATCAGGGACCATTCATACATGAAGCCAACATCCCTGAAGCACTTGCAGCAAGAGATTTCCGCTTGCGGGTGCTAGACTGGCCAATTTACTACACAGTCAGAGTTCCAGACATTGCCAAGCAGAACCCCTCTGGACCAATGCTGAATGACCATGGACCCTTCAGAAATGCTATTGTGATTGGCGACATTCACATCACAAATGTCACACTAGCAGCCCAAGTAATTGCAACCCACATGGCGCACCACTTGGCCCTGGGTTTTCATCTTTATCTGCTGTACGCACGAGGGGCAGAACTGATCAAAGCTCTTCAGGCAAACATGGTCACAGCAGCCTTCATTGCGGATGGCATGCTGCAGTTTGTATCACTAGATGCTCTGCAGGTTCCTTTGTATGACGATGGCTCATCATATGAAGAGATGATCAAGCATAGGCATGACAGGTCATCGTCAGCTTATGACTCAATCAAGCTCATTGCCTACAACCATGCTTCCCTTGCGCTCTGGGGGGAACGCTTTCGCCTTGCTGTTCTTGATATTGATGAGATGTGGTCCTCACAAAAGGCGTTCACATCTGTCAACTCGTGGTTTGACAGGTGTTTTCCTGGGTCTGATGTCATCAGGGCTAGCAGAGTCAACATGATTTGTGATGTGTGCATGCAAACCGATGTGTCTGAACTGCACTATTTCCAGCAGAACTGGCAAGCAGCTGATCCTTCCAAAGTCTTGCAGTCATTCAGCAGGGTCATGGGGTTCAACAAGGACCCTAAGTCTATTTTCGACCCTGCCAAAATTGGGCAGGTCTGGTTGCATGCACCATTTGTGCTGTCTGGTAGTGTGTCCACAGATGTGTTGATTGCTGATGCAGCTACTGATTTGGCCCAGGAATGTGCATTTGTAGTACACTTGCGTGATTTATTTGGAAAGCGCACTCAGGATGCAGCAATCATGCCAGACAAGTATCATCAGCTTGTGCACAGGCACAATTGACATATTTGTAGATTGAGAGCATCTGCAGAAACCACTGTTGTAGGTCGTTTACATGCCAGAGCCCTCATATGAACTACCTACAACAATGGTTGGTGTAGATGCTTGTTACAGTGACTCTAACAGAGTGTTTCCTTGCATGAATGTATGTGTAGGCCTTGCCATGTCTAATAGGATGTATTGATAATCATATGCATCAAGACAGTCAGCGCGGCTTGAACAGCCTTGATAGTTTGAAGACAACGTTGTTAACAAAGTGGCCTGAAGACATGGGAATCTTAGTACCGTACATCTAGTAATACTTGGGGTTTTGTACATCACCTCTGTATAATCAATTGAACATGATCATGTTGCTTGTCAATTTATGGATATTTGGGGACATGGCTCCATGCTCTGTTTAGCGGCTGTCAACAGTGCTGTACTCACTACACCAGTGCCCGTGCAAACACTTAAATTTCCGGATGATGCTGCGACGGACAAGGCATGCTGCACATCGGCATATACGTGTATACCCTTGGGAAAGTGTACCTGAGATCCGATCTAGATCATTAAAGGAAAGCATGCTGCGCAGCAGTGAGTAATGGCGCAATGGCAACTATACCCACCAGTCAGCTGACCAGGCGTGGACGGCAGTGCTACAGTCTTGCCCGCCACTATCGTCATTTGATCGTTCGTAACTATAATGATTGTCTGACCTCACATGCATCAATGTATCCTTCGCAGAGGCATGATTGCTGAGAGGCAGGTCCTGATTGTCCGTTAAGCAAGGCTTGCAGGTGCCACATGGGCAGGCAGCAGTTCAGCAAGGCATAATGCTCACTTTACACAGATACAGTGTCATGTCATGGGTCACGTTTTGCTTATCAGCGTCTGAATCACTCCCAGCTAGCTCTCAGGAGCTTTGGCCTCAGCTGCAGGTGTCAACAGCTCCTGAAGTACGGGAAGGTCCTTCACATCCCTGAACACCAGAGTCTCAGACCCCTCAACGCTCTCCTTGAGTGCATTGCATTTCTGCACTGTCAGGCTGCTGTCCCATTTGGACAGGAGTGTCACCAACTGCACAAAGGTGGGGGTCTCTAGGTGGCTGCCCTCCCCCCCAAAGGCCCGAAACATGTTGCTGATGACCGTAGGCAGCTCATTTGCAGTCATAGTCAGCATGAGGACTAGCACCTCCAGGGGATTCAGTTTGGCATCTGTTCCAAAGTTACCCAATTGCCACACCTGTAGCATGGACAAGCAGCAATCAGCAGATTTCACAGCACGTGTGGGTGCTTGTGAACTCAGCATGTAAGGGTTTCAGCATGGTGTAGCTCAGCATGTGTCCCAGCTGCACGCCTGCAGCATTACAGTACACAACTCGGAGTTGTTTCTACTGGCATGATTGGAAGACAGCACTGAACAGCTGGCATGACTTGTGCAGTTTAAAGAACTGCATGAGAATGTACATTCCCAATGTGCTACACCTGCATTGTTGCAAGAAAGCTCACACGGCATCTCAAGAGGCTTTGAGAAGGTCATGCAACGCCAAAATGCATACAACTACCAGGAAGACATACTGAGGTGATCACGAAATCTCTCAACATTGTCACCCAAGCGTCAGACCTTCCAGTTTGCCACAACATTACTGCAATGTTCCTACACACTGCAGAGTCGTTATACTTGCAATGGCTGCAACAACCTCATTGGCCAAACTGACCAAGGCCTCGTTAGCTGGGCGATTGCATCTGTGCTGAGCTGTTCAGCTGAAAGTTCTCTCAGCTGCTGCGTGCAGAGCAGCAGCTTTCAGCAGCTGAGCAGCATTGCATGTTTCCTGATGGTGGTCTCTACAAAACAGGCATGCCAGAAGAGCAGAGGACAAGGGCCAAGCTGAGACACTTACAACCTTGACACAGCATGCTGATCAAGTAGACACAGGCTACATATGTTCAAGGTGGTAGAAGGGTCCGCTGTTGAACCTGCTGTTCACACCTTGTGCAATGATGTTATGATTGGACCGCTTGCGCTGTCATGTTTGCTGTGTGAATATCTGAGTGCTGAGTATATTTGTTGTAGCTGCGCTTGAGTACATGCAGTGGTCTTCTTGCGGGCATGGTCAGTGACACTGATCAACGTGGTCCCACTTGCTGGTCACACTTGCTACTGATGTCATAAGCAAAGTCAGGCAGCAGGTGACCAACCTTTTTGAGGGTTCCCTCATGAACACCTGTGCCCTTGCACAACTCCATCAGTTGACCTGCCGGCAGCAGCTGATTTGCCCGCAGCTGGACATTGACCTGTCGTATCTGACTGACTGTAGGAGGTATGAAGTCGCTGGACATATCAGAGGCTGTTGCTAGGTGTGCAAAATACCTGCAGGCACAACAACGGAAGTGATGCAAGAGCATTCAAGCTTGTAAGCGCTCTCAAAGGCGCTAGCAAGAATGTGCCAAAGAGCTGGCGCTCACTTTGCCGAGAACTCAAGTATGTCTGCTGGTTGTTGTCTGATGACCTCCTTTGTATAAGCCTTCAGTACGTCTGCCAGGTTCGGCGGCACCTTGATCTGTACGCGCATGCGTATCATCAAATATCAAAGTTTTGATAGCAACGGTGGCATTTTGACAACTCCAAGTTCAGCTTACCTGCTCTGCACAATACATGGGCTCGACCTCCATTGCTTTTTACCTCTCAAGGCTGCAGGATCCGCCGGCGTCAGTAAGACAGATAATTTCGCGAGAACCGCACACAGTCTGGGCCAGCCGGATAATCGTATCGACAGCAAGGCAGCAAGGCAGTCGTGCCATGTGAAGTCAAAGTTTGCATCTGAGGGAAGTTTTCGGGATGCTCTGGTCCCCTGTTTCTCGCAGGGCAACTTCTGATCCCATTTTACAATTTGCCAAGGCTGCTGCTCAGTGCTACTATCCTCGGACTCCGGTGAGAACATGGCCTTTCCATAAATCAGTCACTGTAGACATCTTCAAGAGCAAATAGAAACTGTTCTGGTAGCTGTTTCAGATGGTCTAGACACGAGATATTGGTGCTTTTGACGAGGATACATCTACCAGTATACTGACAACCCTTGAACATTTGAAGATCTAAATTCCCCTCCTAGCGGAATGAGGTGACCTTGCAAACATGCACTCACAAACGCCTAGAAACTACTTGATTAGCATGAGAGGTACCTCATAAGTCAGACTCTACCGTAGGCTACTTCGGGGGTGCCTGAATTCATACATTGATAACACCATTACTTGTATGGCTCTTTCTGTTGTTTCTATGTCTGTGCACTAACCAGTGCCGCCTGTCTACTGTAGTGTCTGCATCCTCAATTCTCTTCTCAAACAAATTACGCAGGTGGACTACAAATACACAGTCTTCTTTCAACTCATACTCGTCTTCATTTACTGCTACAAGTGCAGTTTGGCTGCCAGGCAATCCAGATGGGTGGTGTAACCAAACCTGCCCTACTTTGTCAGGGTTGAAAATAGATTTAGGGTCACTGCTATCTCCTGCTACCTGGCTAAAAGATTGCAACACCTCAACAGGGTCTGAAGCATCCCAATGCTTCTCAAAATGGTGCATTTCTGACTCACTGTGCTGCAGGCAATCCTTGCATATCATGTCCAACCTACCAGCTGAAATGATATCAAAACCCGGGAAACACCTATCAAACCAGGTGTTGACAGTTGTGGTTTCATCCTTTGAGGACCACAATTCATCAATATCTAGGACACTCAGGTGAAAGTGCTCTCCCCACAACATCAGTGCAGCATGATTGTATGCAATCAGCTTAGTTGGATCATAAGCTGCCCATTCTCTAAATCCCACATCATACTGGGGAATCTGAAGCGCATCCAGTGAAACAATCTGTAGTTTGCCTTCACCAATGTATCCAGAGGTGACAGGATTTTGTTGCACAGCGTTGCTGAGATCTGACCCACGGACATACAGCAGATACATATCAAAGCCCAGAGCGAAATGATGGGCCATGTGTGTCGCCAGAACCTTTGCTGCTGTTGTAGGGTGGCCCCCATGAATGTCACCAATCACAATGGCATTTGAGAAAGGTCCAGTTTCCTTCAGCATGGGTCCATAGAGGTTCTGATCAGCAAGTTTTGCGAGGCTGATAGTGTAGAAGATTGGCCAATCCATGATTCTTAGGCGGAGCTCATTTGCAGCAACATTTTCAGGCACTGAAGCTTCATGCACAAAGGGGCCTTGAACTTGGAGCACACCAAGCTCATCCAAATGCAGTGGCTGCCAGGCACCACCATCTTCATGCTCTAGAGTGAGCGATAACTCTGTGAGGGAAGGTGCAAAGTCATCTCCCTCTGCAAACATATATGTATATACATCAGCATGTTGTGTAACTGGCATCAGCTTGTGTAGGAGCGTCCCGCAACCATGAATGGCTTCTGTGCCCTTTCACAGAGCTGTGCAGGCAGGCGAGTGAGCAAGATCTCCCAGCCAGATGGCTCATGCAGCAAGAATAGAGTGCAAGGGCAGACGACACATAGCAGCATGCTGCAGCACAAGGCAGTGTAGTGCTGTCCAAAGCAGAGTCAGTGTAAGTCGTTTCAGCAAGCACAAGAGGTCTGTGTGTCAAGGCCGCGCTTGTGTTTGCAAGACATGCGGTCTGTCACGGAGCAGCACCCAAGCCCATGAAGCTTTGCAAAGCTCTCAAAAACAACAACACGGCCTTAGACAAGGCTACGCTAGGGATGCAGGTGCGCTTGCCTGCAAGCTCGGACCGCTCCGCATAAGTCACCGTGCGCACTATGAGCGATCCGTCGGCTCGTTGCTTCACTTTGACCAGGACGTGCAGCAACACCTGTACTTGCAGGGCCTCTGCACCAACTTCGAGGGAGCCATGATACGTCAGCAGAGTGAGATCCTGCTTGCTTGACGCAGTAGTCACTGCACTGAAGACTGGGCGTTTGCCGATGACGCGAATGAGCGGCGCATAAGGACCCGACACCAGCAACAACACTAGCAGTGCAGATACGGCTGTGCGCCGCATTTGCGTTCTGCTCACAGCAAGCTAGCCACGCAAGCAAGAACTCGCATTTCAAGCAGGTTGCTGCGTCGGTGCCAAAGTTTGGCAACACGTCGGCTACAAGTATAGACACCGTGTCGAGACCGCGAATTGTGTTTGAAACGGTGAGTAATTACTTTACGAAGTTGCTCCGGGACCACAACGGCGTTGCGACAACGCTGCACATGAGGCATCTCATTCAAGCCGGCTTTGCTGCACTGCCTCGTCGCCGCTGTCAGCTCTTAGCAGTGCGAGATGAAGTTCCCGCCGGGCTACGTACCAGGGTCTGGCGTGCACAAGGCCTCGGGCTTTGGCGGCTTCGGAGAGCGCCTGCTCCGGAAACAGGGCTGGGAGAAAGGAGAGGGATTGGGCAAGAACAAGACCGGAGTGGCCGAGGCAATTCAAGTCAAGAAGAAAGAAGACACTGCCGGGGTGAAGATGTTTCTGAGTTTGATCTGCTTTATCCTGCAATAATACAGACACATCCTGCAGCCACAGTGCACCGCTTGACTGGGCCAGGCTCTGCAGGTCGGAGCAAACAGAGGTCACATCAACTCTGACAAGTGGTGGGAGGGAGCCTTTAACGCGGCTGTACATATCATAGATCATGAGGTAGCCTTCCATTCCCTGCAAGCAGTCCAACAAGACTCGCTGTCTACAGCTTCGTGTGCAGCTTACAATGATGAGTGTCAGAGCATCTGCACGCAGACATGCATGCATTGCTCTCAGTTGCTCACAATGACCCAGTGTGTTGCAGGACTCAGACAGTGACAGTGACTCTGATGTCTCCACAGCAGATGAGGTTACAGTAGCAGTGCGCAACAACGATGGTACTGTGTCCAGTGCTGCACAGCATGAGCTTCAGATAGCCGCAGATCTAGCAGCACAACCGGCTTGGTTTGGGGGTGGCAGATTCGGCGGCAGGGAGGGAAAGTTAGCCAGGATCAGACAACAGGAAGCTTTGGCTGCTGCCAAATTAGGACTTGCATGTGCCAAAGCAGAACTTGCTCCAACTGTGGCATCAGTCAAGGTGTCCAAGAAGCGCAAGACTCCCTCCAAGACTGTACTTGACTCAGCCGCAGCACAGCCTTCTAGTGAATCAGCCATTGTCACTGTCACAGCTAAGAAAGGCAAAAGTTCCAA
>JAABUS010009170.1_pt1 | contig 10530 bp, 10 predicted proteins | sample 5560161 | NCBI WGS metagenome assembly JAABUS01 (sample SAMN10711885, study PRJNA513376) | rock metagenome | isolation source: Antarctica rocks | place: Antarctica: Victoria Land, Trio Nunatak nord | collected 2016-01-04
GATGACGACCGGGGTAGGAGTCTGTTCCGGCACCGATATGCACTCAACCACATTCGCAACGCACATGGCCTGAACGGAAATCACAGCGGCGGCCGGATGGATCCGGCCGCCGCTGTGATTGGTCGATCTACTACGTGCGATAGGCGGCGGCTAGTTGCTCCGCTGCATCCCGGTGACGAGCATGACGTAGTAGAGCAGGGTCAGGAGGGCGCTGGCGAAGCCAGCGATGTAGGTCCAGGCCGCGGAGTCCAGCACCTTCGAGACGCCCTGACCGTCCTCGACCGTGACCATGCCGCCATTGGCGAGGGCGGCCTTGGCGCGCCGAGTCGCGTCGAACTCGACCGGCAGCGTCACCAGGGCGAAGAGCGTGCCCAGACCGAAGAGCGCGACACCCAGCCAGGCGAGACCGGTCAGGCTAAGCAACATGCCCGCAAGCAGGACGACGATGCCGAGATTGGAGCCGATGCCGACCAGCGGAACGATCGCCGTCCGGAACTTGAGGGCCGGGTACCGCTGGGCATCCTGGATGGCGTGACCCGATTCGTGGGCGGCGATGCCGATCGCGGCGACGGTCGGCTGACCATAGACGCCCGGAGAGAGCCTCAGCACCTTGGTGCGCGGGTCGTAGTGGTCGGAGAGTTCGCCAGGCGTCTGCTCGATCGCGACGTCCTGGAGGCCGTTGGAGTCGAGGATGCGGCGAGCGGCCTGGGCGCCGGTCAACCCTTGATAGTTGCGGATCTTGCTGTACTTGCCGTAGTTGCTCTTGACCCGGCTTTGCGCCCACAGCATCAGGATGACGCCCGGGATCATGAAGAGCAGGAAGACTGGATCGAAGAACATCGATTCCCCTTCGGCCGTCGGTGCCGCTCACGCGCTCCGACCACCTGGTCGGAACGGCGGACCGTCCGGCGACAGGTCCCAGTGCCACTGGAACACTCCCAAGTATAGCCGATCTCGTCCACGAGCTGTGCCGAAACGGCCCGAAACGTGTCACGAATCCATCACGACCATGGCTTTCCAAGGCCGCAAACGGCACCGGCCAAAGTGCTGCACCAGGCCGACATTCCGGATTCCCGGAACTTCGCCCGTCCGCATCCTGGTCGTTCGCAATGAGCGTCATCCAGATCACCGCAGCAGGAATCGAAACGGTTCGGGCAGGCAGGCGGATCGCAAGGTCGGGCCGAACCAGAAGGCGGCCTGATCGCGGTATCCTGTGCCGCGAGCGTGATCGTTTCAGTGCCACGAGCGGCGCCAGCGACCGCCAGTCGCATCCCACCAGCGGCTCCCCCTGTGACCATCCTGGTCGCGCCGCTTCGGAGTTCCGAGATGACCAGCACCGCCCCGGCAGCATCGTCAACCCACCCGGCGACGACCTCGCTGGCCGCCGCGATCGGAGACCTGCCTTCGACCGACGTATTGATCCAGCCCCACATCGACGCGGCGATTGGCGCCCTTGGCGATCCGGCGGGATTGATGGCGTCCATGGCGCGGTACCACCTGGGACAGATCGACGCCGATGGTCGACCAACGGCGTCGGATGCGGTGCGGGCCAGCCAGGGCAAGCGCCTCCGACCCGCCGTCGCCCTGTTGTCCTGCGCGGCGGCGGGGGGAGACCAGGCCCAGGCCGCCCCGGTCGCGGCGGCGATCGAGCTGTTGCACCAGTTCACCCTTATCCACGACGACATCCAGGACGAGAGCCCGACCCGGCGCCACCGGCCGACCGTCTGGAAGATCTGGGGCGTCGGCCAGGCGATCAACGCCGGCGACGCCATGCACGCGACGGCTCACCTCGCGTTGTACCGCCTGGTCGACGTCGGCGTGGACGTCGGGCTGGCCATGCGGCTGGCCGGTCATTACGACCGGATGACGATCGAGATCGTCCGAGGGCAGATCCGGGACCTCGGCTTCGAAGGTCGGGACGACGTCACGCCGGACGACTACCTCGACATGATCTCCGGCAAGACCAGCGCGATCATCCGCTACGCCGCGATGGCCGGCGCGCTGATCGCGGGCGTCGACGACGAGACGGCCGAAGCCTTCGCCGGATTCGGTTTGTCACTGGGGATCGGGTTCCAGATTCAGGACGACATGCTTGGCATCTGGGGAGCGGCCGAGCGGACCGGCAAGGCGGCGGCCGACGACATCCGCCGCCGCAAGCAGAGCCTGCCGATCCTGTTGCTCCGATCGGCCGCCGATGGCTCCGAACGCCGGCTGCTCGACGACCTCTACCGTGGAACGGAGATCGATCAGGACGGCGTCGACGAGGTCCTGGGGCTGCTGGACGCCTACGACGTCCGGTCGCTGGTCGAAGGACGGGTGCAGGCCCAGCATGACGAGGCCCGGGACTGCCTGCTGGCCGCCGCACGGACCGGCCCAAATCCCGCCCGCGACGCCCTGACCCAGATCGTCGACCAGCTCGCCGTCCGCGAGTACTGACGTAGCGAATATCCCACTTACCGGAAGAACCGGATCATGAGTGGGTACCGGAACGGCTGGCTGTTCAACGCCCGGATCGTCGCCATCACGAGCGAGACGAGGAAGACGAGCCCGACGACGCCGGCGGCGAAGGCCATCACGATCAGCCCAAGGCCAAACGTGACGATCGCGAGTGGGACCGCGACGAGCACGGCTGCCAGCCCGTAGACGACAAGGGACAGCATCGCGTTGAAGCTCTCGCGGCCGTACTCCGAGGCGAACGGGTCGCTCCCCTTACGGACCTGCCAGATGATCAGGGGGATGGCAAAGGACAGCAGCCCGGCCGAGAAGATCGCGCCGGCGATGATCCCGAGGGGGGCCGCCGCCGCCCAGAGCCGCGACCTGTCCGTGGCCGGTTGGGACGAGACCGGGCTCGCGCCGTAACGGCTCGGTATCCGCTGGGAGGGCGGCTCTTCCCACCAGGCCGGGTCCGGCCCGACCGGTGTGTCCTGCCAAGGTGCCGGCTCGCTCCAGGGCGCCGCCGGTCGCGAGCGCCGGGCGTTGCCAGCGCTGCCCGAGACTGCGTCACGCTTGCCCACGGTCGGCCGTGGGGCCGGCTCGGGGACGGGGGCGCCGCAGTTCGAGCAGAACAGGTCTTCGATTCGCAGGTTCGCGCCGCACCGCTGGCACTGCTCGGTATCCAGGTCGATTGCCATCGTCTCTCGCCACTCCCCCGGTGATCACGCCGGTGTTCGCCTCGCGTCCGGGTCCGCTAGTCATGTTCGTAATAGGAGTGTAGCGAGCGATCATGGCCCGCCGGTGGCGAAGCGGTGACCATCGTGTGACATCGACGCCGCGCCGCCTCGGGATGGCTCCCGATCCATCCGTCCTGGCTGGCGCGGGGGAGCGCGCTATCCTCAGGCACGACATCGAACCGGGCCCGCGGCACCATGCTGCTGGCCGCCCAGACGGGAGACCATATGGACCAACCCGTGATCGACGTCGTCCATCTATTCCCCGGTCTGCGTGCCGCTTTGGTCGACCTGCTGGACGGCCTCGCCCCTACGGACTGGAGCCGACCCACCGCCTGCGGAGACTGGTCGGTCCACGACATCGCATTGCACCTGCTGGGTGCCGACGCCAACATCCTCGGACCCGACCGTGACGGATACCGCGAGCCCGTTCCCACGGGGCTGGATCTGTCCAACTGGTCCGACCTGGTCGCCTTCATCGACCGCCGCAACGCCATCTGGGTCGAGGCGACCCGGAGGCTCAGTCCGCGACTGACGCGGGACCTTCTGGCGGAGACCGGACCTCGGGTCGAGTCATGGTTCCGCTCGGTCGATCTCCTGGCGCGGGGTAACCCGGTCAACTGGGTTGGTCCGGCACCGGCACCCGTCTGGGTGCACGTCGCGCGGGAGTACACCGAGCGCTGGACGCATCAGCAGCACATCCGCGACGCCGTCGCGCGGCCCGGCCTGATGGAGCCCGAGTGGCTCCACCCGGTGCTGGCGGCGTTTGCGCTGGCCCTGCCCCACACCCTGCGCGACATGACAGCCCAGCCGGGCGTGACCGCGACATTGGAGGTGACCGGGCCAACCTCGGGAACGTGGTCGGTCGTCCGGGAGGCCGATGGCTGGCGGCCCACGGCGGACAGACCATCCGATCCAGTCGCCACCCTTCGACTTGACCAGGACACGGCCTGGCGACTCTTCACCCGTGGAATCAGTCGCGAGGACGCCCGGCTGAGAAGTACGATCTCCGGCGACCGGATCATCGCCGAAGCCATGCTCGGGATGGTCTCGATCATCGCCTGACTGTCGCCGCCCGCCGCCGGATCAGCACTGGATCAGACCTGTCGTCGTTGAGCGACCATCACCTGTTCGATGCGCCAGGACTCACCGTCCACCGAGGTACGCCCGGTCCAGATGAAGGACTCGGCCGTTATGTCGGTAAAGGCCCACTGCAACCGACTTCCGTCCATGTCCAGGCCAGTAATCAGAATTCCCTCGTCCGCGGCCGACGCCTGCATGGCGATGAACAGCTCGGCACGCGGGCTAACCCAGACCTGATGCCAGGTGTCGGAGCTTTGGTGATACGAGCGAATGGTGGTGCCGATGCGTCGCTGCCCGGCGGGAGCCGGGAACCGCCCCGCCTCGTCGTAGCTCAGGGTGTCCTGTATCGCGCGACCATCGAGGATCCAGGCGAACTCCCACAGGCCCGGTCCATCGAAGACGGTCGCTCCATCCTCGTCGAAGAACCGCACCCGCATGTCCCAGGCGCCGACGAACTGTCCAAAGAGCCGCAGACGGTCCGCGAACTCAAGGGCCGCTTCCGTTCCAAACAGGTCGGGAAGACCTGCGCCTGACGGTTGCTGTGCTGCCATGGTCGGCTTACCTCGGGACGGTGCGAGCCGAAGCCGGGCACCATCTGAACGTCTTGTCGTCACGAAGGCCTTCAGCGAAAACCATTCAACGGACACGGACACGGACACGGACACGGGCGCTGGCGATCATCGATCGGGCATGGCCGTCCGCGGCGGGATCAGTACTGGATCAGGCTACGGACATCGTAGGCGCCGAGGCGGTCACGGCCACCGAGGGCCGACAGCTCGGCCAGCACGAACACGCCGGCGATCTCGGCGCCCAGGCCTTCGATCAGGTCGGCGGCCGCGCGGACGGTCCCGCCGGTCGCGAGCAGGTCGTCGACCAGCAGGATCCGCTGGCCGGGTCCGATCGCGTCGACGTGGATCTCGAGCGTCGCCTCGCCGTACTCGAGCGCGTAGGCAGCCGAGTGGGTGGCAAAGGGCAGCTTGCCGGCCTTGCGGACCGGGACGATGCCGACGCCCAGCGCGTAGGCCAGTGGGGCACCGAAGATGAACCCGCGGCTCTCGATCGCAACGACGGCGTCGATCCGTCCCTGGTAATGACGCTGAAGGGCGTCTATCAACTGGTGGAACAGGGGACCCTCGGCCAGGAGCGGCGTGATGTCGCGGAACAGGATGCCCGGTTGCGGGAAGTCGGCAATGTCACGAATTCGATTGCGAATCGCGTCGAGGTCGACCCCCTCGATTGGACGATCCGGCCTCAGCCGGGGAGAAGTGCTGGTCACGGGCGGACTCCTGCCTGGAACGGGAGATCTGGACGCTCGCGCCGTGGGCTGCGGCGGGGGTGACGAGACACCAGCGACCGCTGCCCGGTCCAGCGCAAGCGTACCTTGTCCAGGGTCTGGAGTTGCCGTCGGAAGGGCAACACACCGAGGGCTCCGGGCCGAGGGTCACGAACATGGCCAGTTCCTGGCTCAGTGATTCGAAGTCGCCGGGTAGCGAGCGCGGGTATCGGCCACCGTCGCCCGCACCAGCTCGGCCAGCACCGCCTCATCGACATCAGCGAGGCGATTCACGTAGAGGCAGCCGGTGCCCGTTCGGTATTTGCCAAGCCGGTCGAGGATCGGCTGGAATGGCTCGATGCCGCCGGAGCTGAGGTAGAGCGTGAACGCTTTCGCGCGTGGGGCAAACGAGAACAGCGCTGCCTCACCCTCGCGGCCGCTGCCGTACCGGTAGTGATAGCGGCCGAAGCCGACGATGCTTCGCCCCCACATCGTGGGCGGCTCACCGGTGACGTCGCGGCCGATCCGGATGAGCGCGTCGCAGTCGGCCCGCCGGTCCGGATCGAGGGTGGCCAGGTAGTCGTCGACAGTCGCCGTGGCCGAAGTAGTCGCCGAATCTCCCATGGAACGCTCCCGCCAACGAGTGCCAGACCGGGACGATTCTGGCGCGGCGCGGACCAATCCCCACCGGACGGTCCCTGGCTCCGAGTATTCCGGCGCGTTCCCGAGCTGTCAACGGTGACGATGCCCAGACACTACTCGGCAGCGACGGGGACGGCCCTTCGTCGCCGCGGCTGATTGGCGAACTGCTGGCGATAGAGGGTGGCGTAGAGCCCATCGAGGGCGAGCAGCTCGGCGTGGGTGCCGTGCTCGACGATCTGGCCGTGATCGAGGACGAGGATCTGGTCGGCCGCCAGGATCGTGCTGAGCCGGTGGGCAATGGCGATCGTCGTCCGGCCCCCCATCAGCCCGTCGAGCGCGTCCTGAACATGGCGCTCGCTGGCCGAGTCGAGGCTGCTGGTCGCCTCGTCGAGGATCAGGATGCGCGGGTCCTTGAGCACGACCCGGGCGATCGCGATTCGCTGCTTCTCGCCGCCGGACAGCTTGTAGCCCCGCTCGCCGACGATCGTCACGTAGCCGTCGGGCAGCTCCATGATCCGGTCGTGGATCGCGGCGGCCCGGCCGGCGGCCATGACCTGCTCCAGCGTCGCGTCCGGGCGGCCGTAGCGGATGTTGTCGATCACCGAGGCATGGAACAGATACGTCTCCTGGGTGACCATTCCGAGGGTCTGCCCGATGCTGACCAGCGACAGGTCGCGGACGTCGTGGCCGTCGATCTCGACCGCGCCCTCAGTGGCGTCGTAGAGCCGCGGGATCAGCGTCGCGATCGTGGTCTTGCCGGCACCGCTTGGGCCGACCAGCGCGACGAGCTGGCCAGGCTGGGCGATGAAGCTGACGCCGCGTAAAGCCCAGATCGGAGGCACAGACCCGCCGTCCGAGGGGGGTTGCTCGTCAGACGTGACCTCCGGTGGTGCTTCCGGCCTACCGAGCGGATCGCCCTTCCGGCCCACCGGTGGGGTCTCGTAGCGGAACCAGACATCGCGGAAGGCGACCTGGCCGCGGGTGGCGGTTGGGCTGAGCGCGACGGCGCCGGGCCGGTCGGCGATCGGCACCGGCAGGTCGAGGTAGTCGAAGATCCGGTCGAACAGGGCCATCGCGCCCTGGACCTCGATCTGGACCCCGAGCATGGCGCCGACCGGCCCGAACAGGCGGGACTGCAGGGTGGTGAAGGCGACGATGTCGCCCAGCGACGGAGCCCCGCTCGCCCCGTTGGCCAGGATGATGTCGCGCCCGGCGAAGAAGTAGACGATGGCTGGGGTGATCGAGAAGAAGACGCCGATCACCATGCGGAACCAGCGGCCGACCATCTGCTGCCGGACCTGGAGCGACGACAGGTTGGCGCTCTCGGCCTCGAATCGGCGCTCCATCTCGTTCTGGCGGCCGAAGACCTTGGTCAGCAGCACCCCGCTCACCGACAGCGTCTCCTCCGTCAGGACCGAGACGTCGGCCATCGATCGCTGCGTCTCCCCGGCCAGTCGCCGCCGGGTGATCCCGACGCGGTAGGTCAGGTAGAGGAAGACCGGCAGCGAGACGAGCGAGATCAGGGCCAGGCGCCAGTCGAGGAGCGACATGGCGACGAACGTCGAGACGATGACGATGACGTTGGAGACGATCCCGGCGCCGGTGTCGGTCACGACCTGCTGGATGCCGTTGACGTCATTGGAGAGGCGGGACTGGATCTCGCCGGTACGGGTGTTGGTGAAGAACGCCAGCGGTTGGCGCTGGAGGTGGCGGTAGAGGCCGTTGCGCAGGTCCTGCATGACGGACTGGCCGACGACGGTGACGAGGTACGACTGCCAGACGCCGATCAGTCCGGCGACGATCGGGATGGCGACCATCAGGCCAACGTAGAGGTAGAGCCGGTCGAGGTTGCCGCCGCCGATCGCGTCGTCGAAGATCAGCTTGATCAGCAGTGGGTTGGCCAGGCCGATGACGCTGCCGAACAGGATCGTCCCGAGGGCGATCAGCAACTGCGGCCGGTACGGTCCGAAGTAGCCGATCACCCGACGGGCCGTCTGGCGGTCGACACGCCGGCCGGCTCCCTCCGGAAGCGGTCGGTCGCCACCCATCATCCGGCCGGGGCCACCGCCCCCACCACGCCCGCCGCCGCCGAGCCCACCGCCTCGCATCATCCCGTCGTACCCTACTCCGTCCAGCGAGCGCGGCTCACGGATCAGTCCGTCCCGGCACCGCCCGGTCGACCCGTCGCCTCGCCGGTGGAAGTATCGTTGGCGCCCGGAATCGGTGACACTGGACGACCAGGTAGGTCAGTCGCCTGGTCGCCATCTGTCGTCACGCATCGGGGAGAAGAGAGCAATGGTCGAGCGGTCGGTGGGCGTCGTGTACCGGCCCGAGTTCCCGCTGGAGGGGCTCGGCGACGCAGCGCGACGAGCGGAACGGGCGGGCTTCGACAGCGTCTGGCTGTTCGAGGACTGCTTCTGGACGGGCGGCATCGCCACCTCGGCGGTCGCGCTCGCGGCGACGGAGCGGATCACGGTTGGGCTGGGCATCATGCCGGCCGTCTCCCGCAACCCGGCCATGACCGCGATGGAGTTCGCGACGCTGGCCCGGCTCTTCCCCGGCCGGTTCCTGCCGGGGATCGGCCACGGCGTGCCGGACTGGATGAGGCAGATCGGCGCCGCGCCGCCCTCGGCCCTGGCGGCACTGGAGGAGACCCTGACCGCCATCCGGGCGCTGCTGGCCGGCGAGACGGTTACCGCCGAGGGCCGCACGGTCCGGCTGGACGGCGTCCGGCTGGACGCCCCGCCAGCACGGGTTCCCCCGGTCTACGCCGGGGTGCAGGGACCGAAATCCCTGGAGCTGACCGGCCGGGTCGCCGACGGCACGATCCTGTCGGAACCCCTCTCGGTCGACTACGTCCGGATGGCACGGGAGCGGATTGCCGCCGGGCGGGACCGAGCCGGCCGCGACGGCCATCACCGGGTGGTCGGCTACACCTGGTTCCAGGTGGACGACGACGGCGACGCGGCCCGCGAGCGGCTCCGGCCGACGGTCGCGGCCAACTTCGGGAACCCGGCGGCCCGGACGCTGCTCGAGCCGCTCGGCCTGTTGCCTGAGGCCGACGCCCTCCGGGTAGCTGCCATGGACGACGCGGACTTCGCCCGCCGCCTGCCCGCCGAGTGGATCGACCAGGTGACCGTCGCGGGGACACCGGCGGACTGTGCCCAGGCCGCCCACCGCCTGTTCGACGCGGGAGTCGACCACCTGGTCCTCCTGCCAGGTACCGATTACGCCGATTGGGACGAACAGGTGGACGGCGCCGGTCGGGATCTCCTCCCATTGCTGCGGGGATGACCGGCAGCGCTCGAACAGTCAGGTCGCCGGCGTCGCACTGCCCTCGGGATAGAGTGCGTCGACGACGCTTCCCAGTGGTGAGACGAAGCTGTCGATCAGCCAGCGGCCGTCCGGTGCCCGGGTGAAGACGATGTACCCGGCCTGCTCCCAGGTCGGCTGATAGGTCCCGGAGGCCGGGCTGAACCCCAGCCGAATCCCGCCGCTGAGCTCCACGTAGGCGCCGACGTGGGTCGCGTCGATCGTCCGGAAGCCGTAGAGCTGGTAGATCGTCGGGGTGCCGAGCCGGCTGTCCCGGACGGTCGGCAACTCGAGCGGCTGATGGGCATCCCGCCACCAGGCGGCAATGAGCCGTGCCCCGTCGTCCCCTTCGAACACCGACCCGACCAGCAGGTCATCCGGGCGCAGGGCCGAGCGCTGAAGCGGCGTGCAGGTCTCGAAGGTGCCGAGGAGTTCGACGAGCGTCTGGACCATCTCCAGGCTCGGGGCTGGACCGTCCGGCAGGAAGTAGCGGCCAGTCGGAGCAGGATGGTCCCAAGGGCGATCAGCGACTGCCGTCGACACGGCCCGAAGTAGCCGATCACCTGGCGGGCCGTCTGCCGGTCGACGCGCCGGCCGGCCTCCTCCGGGAGCGGTCGGTCGCCACCCATCATTCGGCCGGAGCCGCTACCGCCGACTCGGCGAACTCGCATCATGCCGCGCCGTCACCTGCCCCGTTTGTCACCTTCACACCCCCAAGAGCCAGGATGAGCGATGAACAGATATATCGGTGCTCTCCAAACCTGGTCGTTCGTCCCTACCAGCCCTCCGGGCAGATTGAGAAGACGGCTGTGGCATTTCTTATATAGGCCAAAGACTTTGAGTCCGGGGCCTAAAGACGGCCAGGAGCGCAGGAGTCTGTGCAACCTCCCCTGGAACTTGGTTCAGGGGACCAGTGCCGGGTAGACAAAGTCGTCGATCAGCCACTGACTATCGGGCTGCTGCTCAATGACGATGTAACCGCGCTGGTCGAACTTGGGGTAGTACTCGCGGCCAAGACCGGTCGACGGATCACTGAAAACCGTTCCTCCGGGC
>JAABUS010009171.1_pt1 | contig 10530 bp, 14 predicted proteins | sample 5560161 | NCBI WGS metagenome assembly JAABUS01 (sample SAMN10711885, study PRJNA513376) | rock metagenome | isolation source: Antarctica rocks | place: Antarctica: Victoria Land, Trio Nunatak nord | collected 2016-01-04
GGCCTACTAAGCCGTACGCCCTCCTCCCAGCCAAGATCCGGCTTGACGTCAGAGCTAAGGTCGACCGTCTTTCCCAATTTTGTGATATAGCAGTGTACAATGCTATCTCTGATGAAGCTCGGTTGTAGTGCTGCGACACTGTGTGTGTGTTGTCAGATCCTTTACGCGCTGCTGTGACTGGCATTGCCTGTTGTTCAGAAGCTGGCATCGTGTCAAGTACTTGCCTGGTCATTTCTTTCAGATGTTGGTGAGAAAGGTATTCTGTCTGACTGACTTCCTAGTTGAGAAGTCTGTTTGTTGGGCCCCAGCTGGTCCGCAGGACAGCATAAACAACCATGAGGAGACTGATAGGGAAGCTGTCTCTATGTGCAATTATGTTGGTATGGTATGAACACTGTTGCATGCAGACGCAAATGCATGGTTCTTGCACTCAAAACACTTAGGAACACGTTCATCACTTCACCAATCTGTTCCATACATGGCTGTAACACATTTGTAGAACCTTGATGAAGGGCTGTTGACTTGCAGGCAAAAGCAATGCTGAATGCAGTGAATGCCTTGCCTCAACTGGAACAGGCGGACAAACTACTGACGCGCCTGCCACAAGCTAAGTGGGCTGCAGACATGCACACCACCACAAGTGAGTCCACAAGTACACTGCCTGTACTTCTGGTCTAAAACTGTGAACATGTGGCAACCGCTTGCAGATGGTGCTGCGTTGTTCACCCTGAATCCGACAAGGCCGTTGGTGCTGCTTGTCGTGCAAGTTTTGCTGCTGCTCGCCTCTGTTCTGTTCAGCCAGTCCTCAGCTGAGTCACTGTTTTGTAACAATTATATATTTCAGCGTAATTGCCAGCACTGCTTAGCAATGTTTGTGACCTCTTGTGGTCAAGTCACGCATGGTTTAAACCATGTGCAGACGTGAAGTGGTGTCATGCACGTCAATCCTTGCGCCAAGAGAATCGTAGTGATAAGGCCATCCTCATGAGCAGAACTTGTCACATCAATTGCCTAGCAAATTGTTAATACTTTGCAGGCCCTAAAACTTTTCATGTGTTTTGCAGAGGCATGGAGGGCAGAAGTGCTGCAGTTTATAGCTGAGAATATTCCCAAGATAGCACTGACGTCTGCCTTTGTGGAGCGCCTCCAAAGTGAGTGGTCTCTGGAACATATACAGCAGATAGCTGAGGCCGTCAAGCTGGAGTATGGATCGTCTAGGGCTGGCTATGCCCTAGAAGTGTACTTAGGCCTGCAGAGGTTGCAGGCCAGCACTGAGAATGGTAGTTTCAGTGAAGCAGAAGAGGTGAAGGAGCTGCTGGACAGCCTCAAGGTGCTATATCACTCTCACTACAGTTGATGAAGTTGCACATGACTGCCTATAGACATCTGTATGTTCTTGCTGGCACAATAGACCCGTACTTTTGTGTTTTTCACAAATCATGTCCTTGTGCTATGCCAGATGAACAAAGCATGCTGTGCATTGGCATGCACTGCAGGCCTGAGCCTTGCTAAAGCTGTCTGTCCATGATGTGTGATGATCACCTCAGCTGTGACTGCAGGACCACTGCTGGAACTACATACTGCGTAACTGGCACTTACTGCAGCGTACGCCCACGTACAAGGTGTCCCTTCCATTGGATCAGCGACAGCGCTTAGCTGCAGATGTCAAGGAGGGCCTGTCCCACATCACCACTCTAGATTCCCCTGGTGATCAGTCACAATCCATGGGTTTCAGCGTTCTGTGGGATGCAAGTAATACACAGCCCGATGCAGGTGCTGCCAACGCACTGACACCAGACGGCAAGCGGCCAGTTAGTAAGGCTACGGAGAAGCGCAGGCAGAGATTGGCTGAAGAGCAAGAGCAGCGGCGGCAAGAAGAGGAGAAGAGGGTGCTGCAGCAGCGGCGGCAGCAGACCGTCAATGAGATCAGGCAAAGGCAAGCAGTTGCGGCAGCGCAAGCTGGAGCGGCTTCTCAGTCAGCTTCTGGCATGACTACACAACCTGGAAGAAGCACGAGTGGTGGATCTAGCAGACTGGATACTCCCCTGCACAATGCCAGTCAGGGCAGGGATGGACTAGGGGCAGCTAGCCGCAATGGCCCTCAGCAGAGTCAGCAGACAGCAGAGCTGAGGGGCAACGGTTGCAATGGCCCTCAGCAGAGTATAAAGCAGGCAGGGCTGAGGGTAGAAAACCAACAGGGCAGAGGGGTTCTAGCAGAAGGCCATGGCAGGGCAGGATCAAGGACTCCTAGCAAACAGAACATTCAGCAGGCGACTGGCACAAGGGCATCGCAAAGCATAAGAAGGCAACAGGCTGCTGAGCCCAGCACAGATAGGCAGGGCAGCTTCTTGAGGGCAGCTGCCCCTCTAGGGCAGCGGCAAAGCACAGGGCAAATCGCTGATCAGCGGCAACAGCCCCGCACTGTAGTCACAGCTGCTCAGAAGAGCAAATCCAGTGTTGAAAACAGACCAAGTAGCAGCAGGTCAGGAGAAGGAGCAGCTGAGCAAAAGGTCACTCGGCAAAGACCAGGTTTGCACTGTGCTAGTGCACAGCAGCAGCAGCAGACAAATCCTCCAAGCAGTGGCCAACCAGGAATGCAGGCTGACAGCTCAGAAACCGGTGTACAGCTCAGGATGAATAGCTCATTGTCACCACAAGAGGCAGAGAGAGCGCAAGATGAGGCCAATGAAAGCAGGCCTGGTCGTTCAAATGCACTAGGGAGACAGAGTTTGCAGCAGCTTCGAAGACTGAGTCTTACCAGGGGTAGCTAGAACAGACCTGATAGGGGTTTGATGCATATATGCCGTTGCTGACCATGCTGTCAAGTTTTGCACAGACAACTAGTGCATGCCAACAATCCATAGGCTTGGGGTTGTATGAGCAATGAGTGCTGCATGTTACATTTTGTGGCCCGCAAATGAATATGGACGCATTCCGATGCAAATCAAATCAGATGAACGATTAGACAGTAGCTGACGCATCTGGCCATGAACAAATCTGGTGTGCAGCATGGTACTGTAGGACCACAGTGTTAGAACCTCAACCGCTTCCGCTGGTGTCCCTTCGTGCCATGCATGCAGACTCCACAGACACAGAACAGGCACAATAACTTGAGAGAATATCAAGCAGCTGCAGAAAGCTCGATTGCCTGGGCCCAGCATTTACGCATAGTCTGCAAGTCCACTATTGCTTGGCTTATACTTCAGTAAAACAAACAAGGTACGCTAAAGACATTTGCACCCAAGCAAGCAATACGCTGCCAAGGGCAATCAGCTATGTTTTAGACAGAACCGTCTTGTGCAATTGCGTCATCCAGTCAACGTAGCTCTGTGTCTGTGCCAGCTTGTCCTCCACCAGCAAGGGGTGTATGTGCTGTTCAGGTACAGATCCTGCACATCATTGATTGCTTGCCTGAACAGCTTCTCGGAATCAATGCATGAGACATAACAAGTATTTGCTATCAATCATGACACAATTGGGCTAAAAAACACATAATGATCAAATGACTCCGTGTGCAACAGAGTTTTACATCTTGTCAAGCACTTTGACAAAGGAGCTTTGCAAGACTCTGCAGCCAGTGTGCACAGGCCAATGCTCATGCTACTGGTGTTGCAACACAGCTTGAGAGCTGTTGGATCAGATGGCATGCCACAGACACTCGTTCAGACACTCGGTCTTGCATTTAAAGCTCCTACCTTGCCGCACCACAAAGCATTGTGGGTACACTGGTCTGCCCTTGCGTAGGTCTGAGACCAGGGCATTGATGCGCTCTGACAGCTCGCGTCCCTTGCGCACTGGCTCAATGGACAGAATAGCGTCCTGTGGGGGCATCTGCTCGCACTCAAACACCTATAACAAGACACACTGATATCAACACCTCTTAGAGTAGCATGAAATAGAAGAGGGAGGAACAAGTTTTCATTGCAACACAGCTTGATGTTTTGCATATGAAAGGGATTTTCCCTGCGATGCGAAGAGCTGCGCATACCATCAAACAACTATAGCACCACAGACTGATGTCGTTACACCTGAAACAACACAGATAGGAAAAAGTTTCTACTGCAACAGAGCTTCACTTTCTGCATGTGAAAGGCACGTGTCTGTGATGCGAAGAGCAATGCATACCCTCAATTTGTTGTTGCATGAGAAAAGCGCTGTGTACCTGTTTGAGGAAGGGTTGAGGTATGTTACGCCCCAGCCATAGCACCAGGATGCGGCCATTGTCCAGCAGGTAGGCGGCATTGTCCCTCATGACCATGGTGGTCAGAGGTATACACTCTGGCCGCCCTATCCTGCACCACCAAAATGATACCTTCAAATAACAGCACAATAATCAAGTGATGATGACAATAATAATCATATCAAAATCGTCTTCCAGCTTGTGTTGTATTACACGGCATCCCTATAATGATGCTTATGATAACGCTTAAAAGCTGATGAAGATAACCAACGCAATGCAATTGTTCTTGTTGAAGAGCCTTGCCTGACAGAGTCAGCAACGTACTTAGTGACCAGCAGATGTGATGTGGGGTGTACCTGCCACTGGTGGTGGGTCGACCCCAGTCTCCCCCAGGGTCACTGACAGTGTACAGCTGGGGGTAGAGGTAGCGCAGCAGCTCTGTGGTTGGGGCTGCCATGATCTCAAATCCAGCCAGGATGCGCTCGTCTGGCAGCACATCGCGCGCTCCTCCTCTCAACGCACTGGACTTCAGCAGACCTGCATCACACATACACCACATCAGACATCATATCACATCAGACGCACATCACATCATACATACATTGCATCACGTCAGACGTATATCACATCAGACACACATCACATCACACATCACATCACGTCAGACGTATATCACATCAGACACACATCACATCAGACACACATCACATCACACATCACATTACATCAGACATATATCACATCAGACACACATGACATCAGACATACATCACATCAGAGATGCATCACATCAGAAACACATCACAACTGGTGAGCATGGTATTACAGTCTTGCTGCTGCAGCTTGATGGGCAGCCAGGATCAGCGCTAATAGTACATGACAAGCACTGCCTTTCTAAACACTAGCACACCGGCATTGAAGCTGCAGCAGCAACAATGATATGCAGTTTTGAGCCTTGTTATTCACTGTTCACATTTTGCTTGCTGCAAGACATTGGGCATGCTAGAACAAAACTAACACTATCATTCTGTCTTGATATCAATGCACAGTTACGTTGAAGAGTGACTGAGTATTGATACCAAAACAGAATGATACTGTAAACTTTGTTCAAAAGCGCCAAACTCCCGCTAACCCTTGAAAAGGCAACACGCAGTTAGTTTCCGCCAACAAAGCAGGTCACTGTTGACTAAATAATCATTAGCTAGCACTGAAGAGTAAGTGCTTAGCAGAAAAATTCACTAGTGGTCTTGCTGGTGCATTACAGCAGACCAGGTTACGATATGTAAGCCAGCCAGGCTATGCTCAGACAGCACGTGAATTGCTCATAACCCTCAGTGTGATAGACGTCAGCAAGGGCAACATAGCCATGATGCATGCCTGTCAGCACAGCACAGCACAGCACAGCACAGCTCCCAATGGTGTGGGACCATAGCAGGGCAACAGAAGCTGACAAAGCAGACTTACAAGAGCCAATGCCCCTTCCCGGGGTAGGGCCTTAGCCTCGGCAGGAATGAAAGATCCATGCCAGCAAACATCGGGGTATGCCATGTACGATGAGCCATTCACAGCTTTTTGTTCAGTACTGATACAAAACAGAAATAAGTACTTGAAGACTGAGAAAGGAGGTGGCATCACCTAGCACCCATAGGGAGAGGTAGCGCAAGGTCTCAGGGTAGATGAGCTTGTTGTGCGGCAGCTGGCCTCTCGAGCTCTGCTTGTGCATGCCCCGGTACTCTTGCAGTGTCAGGTTCAGCTTGTGCTGCAGCACCATCAGTAGTGCCATCGTGATGCTGATCAGCAAGTAAACTCATGCATTCATCATGCACGCTCATGTTCATTTGTTCATTAAGTGCATCTTTCCCCAGAGACAGCAAGTATTTTTCTGTTCATTGAGTGTTTCTTCCTCCCAAGACAGGGACAGACAGTCATATATAGCTCGTTGCATGAGGTTTCTGCTCAGCAGTCATCTAAAAGTCACAAACACAATTCACATACGTCAACACACAATACCAATTTGCTAAAGTTGAGTAAAGACTGATGAACCAGTCATGGTGTTCTTGCCTTACAAGCAGCCCGCAAATGCGAGTCACAGATCCTGTGACATACACAATGCAGCATGTAGACAGGAACTGAACTTGTCAGAGCTGCTGCAACTGCAATCGGAACTGCTCAAAAAGCGATTACACTATCAGGCGTTGCTTTGGGAGTGCCTGTTTGTGTAGCAGGCAGTCAAGTCAGGGCTTGGTACTTACTGCAAGGGAGCTTCTGGTGTCGTCCAGCTTGGCGTGGTAGCTCTTCTCCACTGCAAGCTTAGCCAGCAGGTTGACGGTGGCTGGAGCATCTACAGCCTTGTACATGTCCGCCAGGTCCTGCACCACCGGCATTGCCAGCGTATGTACCCTGCACACCACATCATAACAAAAACTATAAGTAATCATGATACTAGTAACGCTATTAACAATACTATTGATTGTATTGATATTAACAATGATATGTATAACGATGATGATGATAATAATAATAATGATGATTGTTTGGCGCTTTCCAGCTCATGATGAGCTAGGTACATGCAGTTCCATTGTAAGCGTGTCTCCCAAGGTTCTCAAAAGTCCAGCTAGCTTGTAGCTTGACAGCAGTGCATACACATCAGTATAGCTTTCTGTGACCTTGTAAGCACAGATCACCTTGCAGACAGACACAAAACAGAGACTGTCTGATTCAGGAAAATGCACACCTGGCAGTCAGGCGTGATCTTGCTGCATTAACACCAGTGCTGCACAGCTGGCATGGCCGGTGGGCATAAGCTGCAATGCAGGTACTGTGCAGTGCAGAAGTATGTGCCATTGAGAACTTTGAGCAGATACATTTGACAATGGGTTTTGAGCTGAGGCATTCAGCGTTACAATCTGAGCTAAAGCAGAAGTGCAAAGCTGAAGGTGCAGACTGGGGCATTATGCCAGTCGCCCAGGTGAGCATTTAGATGTGTATACAGACAAAACATAACAGTCTGATCCCTTGACAGACTGACTTCTCAGATCTTTCAGGTCCCTAAGGATGCACTGATCTGCAAAACACACATTTGTCAACACAGTGTGCAACCATGCAAGGTTGTACTAGGCTGCCCATAGCGCTGAGGCACTATCCTCCATGCGAGGAAAAAGTCTTCGGTGCACGTCTGCTCTTCTCAACCCTGAAACGACTGTTTTAGTTCAGAAACGTCGTCCCTACACTTGAGGTCTATACTCAGAAGCGCCTGGGGACAGCAGAAGCACGTTTTTACATTGGGGAGATGTTTTAGAAGAGAAAGATGAGAAGACATCAGCGCACCTGATCCTCCTCTCTCCATTGGAAGATGAGAAGAGGACAGCGCACTGCATGTAGGCCACGTTGCCCGTGAGCACGCTCTCCTCATGCTTGATCTGGACCGCGAATGCCTTGTCAGGATCCACCTACACGCCCGCCGATAAGCAATTTGTCAGCTTGCTTTTCTGTCACACAGGTCAGAAGCTGCTATCGTGAACTGATGGCGGCATTTTCTGATGAGTGTCAGGTCTTCAAGACAGCAGCAAGACCTGGTTAGCATACAGGAATACAACGTGCCAGAGACAGGATATGTGTTTTGTTGGGGTTCTCTTTAAGGCTGTGCCAGTGACAGATGTTTGTTCTCTGCACTGTGCCAGTGACAGGATGTGAAACCTGACAGCTTCTGATGGTCATACACAATACAAGCTGACAACCTGTATCAAAACTTGACCTTTGTTAGAAGGGTGGAAGTGATACAGGGTCTAGGGTTTCAGGGCTCTTTGTAGACATTAGTTTTGAATTCCATATACAACTCGATGCCTGGGGTGCCCAGCTGCAAAGAATCAAACCATAGAATCCCATCTGGAGACAGATGAAGCCAAGCGTCACAGCAACACTTAGCTCAGCCGTTGGTGATGAGTCTGAAGCCTTTCAAGAGCAGCAAGCAGTAAACAAAAGCCTGTGTACAGAGACAGCAGGTCTCATGAAACTGAACATCACAGCAGCAATTGGCTGTCAGCAGTCTTCTGCCATGAGTTTGGAGGCTTTGGAGAGCAGCGAGCAGTAAGCATGAGCAGCAAGTGGTAGACAGGAGCAGCAAGTGGTAGACAAGAGGCAGGTACCTGTGGCAGAGATAGCAGGTCTATGGATCGCACAAAGAAGTGGCCGTGGAACTGGGAAATGCTGAGCCCCTTGCTGCATCGCACCCGCATCACACCCTCCCACCCTGTCACACCCATGACATTCATGTTGAAGAAGTTCGCAGTGCGTACAACACACATATAGGCATGCAGTGCAAACTGGGGATCGTGCAGAGCCAAACATGGATTCTTGCAGAGCCAAAGCAGGGTCCGTGCAAGCCCTTGCTGCAATTTCACAGATTTCGTATACATATGTATATTCTCAAACTCTAAGCATCACACCCTTCCAGCTGCCACATTATCCTTGAGTTGATGCATTGACTACAACATGACGCATTTGAGCAAGGGAAGGGCCGCAGCGCATACCTGTCTGCCGCGTCAGGTTGTGCGTGATCTCTGTTTGCAGCTTGATGGCATCTCGGGCGGGGTCGTAGCCTGGGTAGCAGTACACCCCACCAGTGGTGTACTTGGCCAGAGCCGAAAGGGATGCCAAGTCTGTGAACTGCTGACTGCACACCAACCACAAGCAAAACTTGTTGTACTATTCATACTCGAGGATTTGCAGGTGGAACGTGTCTATGGCACAAATCTTTTTAGAGTTTCTTATTGATTTATATGATATATACATGTTGCCTTTTTTGTTGTATAGAGCTTTCTTCTATTGAGCTGCTTCTTCTTTAAACATGTTACAACAGATAGCTCTCTCATAAACAAATGTGCAAGTGCAATCACTTGAAGACGCTTCACGGCAGCAATCAGTCGGGAGATGTCTCACAGCAGCAAGCAGAGCATGGAGGGAGCTACACTGCAGCGCCAGGGTTTTTTTGAATTTGAAATTGGTTGGGACCCAAGTAAGGATGGTCTGTTGCCTTGTACGGTTTGACAAATTCATCAGCTATCGCACATATCATGTGCTTTGCGCATGTGTTGTGCTGCTTGTGGAGTGGGTGCGCACACAGTGCCATATAGGTATCTGTGTACCAAAGAAAAGTGATGTAAAAGATGGGCATGAATTGGTCCAAAACGCTTTGTAAACAGGCAGAAATCAGCAGAAACAAAACGCAGAAAATATCTCATGCTCTGTGCAAACAGTCTGGGGACATATGCACAAACACTTTCTTGTATTTTCCTTGTTCTCAAGTGGTTTTTGGGCAGAAAGAATGGCACCTGAAGGAGAAGACATCAATGCTGATCTGCGCCTTGCTGGCCTCTGCAGCAAACTTCTTGAAGAAGATGTCCTCGGGCACTCGCAGGCGGTGCTCGCTGTCGGTGTTGTACAGGGTGGGGTTATCCCTCTGGGTGATTTTGCCCACCCCCACATTGGGCACAGACGTCTGGAACAGCAGCAGCTTGCCCCCAATGGCTTCCATCATGAGATAGGCAGCTTGAAGGGCAGGTCCCATCGCACTGTCTGGCTGCAGCAAAGAAGGCTCCAATCAGTAATTCGCATATGGCCACACGCACATTGGGCATGGAGCTCTGGAAGGGCAGCAGCTTGCCAATTGCGTCTACTGTTAGATAGGCAGCTTGAAGGGCAGGTCCCGTTGCACTGTCCGGCACTGTCTGGCTGCAGCACACAAAGCTATAACCAGTAAGAGCAATGCTATGCTGACCCACATGCACACTGGGCACAGAGCTCTGGAAGGGCAGCAGCTTGCCAATTGCTTCTACTATGAGATAGGCAGCTTGAATGGCAGGTTCCCATTGCAATGTCTGGCACTGTCTGGCTGCAGCACACAAAGCTGTGATCAGTATGGGCCAATATCAAGGGCCTTGCCCGCCACATGCACATTGGGTACAGGTCTGCAATAGTGGTGGCCTGCTGCCTATTGCTTGCATCACAAGCAGCAAGCAAATGCACAAAGGGCAACCCTGCCTTCTAGACCTGCCATGGCATGCACAACAATGTTCCAAAGAGAGATATACAATGTTGAAGAGGCAGCACTGCATAAGTCACAGGAAAAGCATTGCAGCAAAAGAATTGCAATACTGGCGGACAGTTGATCAGTCAGAGCACAGCAAAACACAATGTTGATGATATTCTGACAGTTGTAACAGGACCTAGTCCAGAATGCCATATCAAGATGGCAGGTGGCACAAACTTTATGTAGCTCTCTGTACCAGGTCCTGTGTCAACACTCAGAGTATCAGCAGAACTGTGTTTTGCTGTGCTCCACCTGGCCAGGG
>JAABUS010009173.1_pt1 | contig 10528 bp, 8 predicted proteins | sample 5560161 | NCBI WGS metagenome assembly JAABUS01 (sample SAMN10711885, study PRJNA513376) | rock metagenome | isolation source: Antarctica rocks | place: Antarctica: Victoria Land, Trio Nunatak nord | collected 2016-01-04
AGCAGCGCCTGCGCCGGGGTGAGCCGATGGATGAGGAAGGGCCGCGGCGGGAACGGAGGGCTCCGGCTGGGGCTGCCGTAGCCGGACCGGCCGCCGCCGAGCCGGGGACATGCACATCGGCGGCTGGCCGGTCGCCGCCGGGCCCGGGGACCGGGGAACCCGACGACGACCGGGCTGTGGCACCAGGGGTCCAGCGGCGAAGTCACGGCGTCGGCTCCGCAGCACCTGGTGCAGCGAGGTCACCGGTGTCGAGCCGGTGTTCCTCGGAGATGAAGGCGCCGATCAGGCAGTCCAGCCAGAGCAGGCGCAGCACCTGCACCGCTGGCGATGGCTCGGGGACGGCGATCGTCCGGATGAGCTGGCTGTCCCAGTCGATGCCATGGCGGTCGAGGAGCCGGTCCAGCGGCTCCGCTCCGTCCAGCAGGTCCTTCAGGACCGCGTCCGGAAGCCGGTCGGAGGCGATCAGCTCGGTGCTGGTCGCCACCACCGTCGGCTCGGGTGATCCGGGATCGAGAAGCTCGAAGTCCCGTCCCAACGCCGGCCCGGAAGTCCGCAGCAGCGTCCGACCCGGGTCGCTGATGTCCAGAAGCTGGTACTGGTGCAACAGGCGGGTACGAGGCCACCGACCGATCAGCAAGGCCGCGACTTCTTCCGCGGCACGAGTGCCCCGCACCAACCGCTCGATGTGCTCCGGCGCGGCGTCCGGGTCCACCGGTCGCTGCGGGTCTGATGTCGGGTCGGTCACTCGCTCGTCCACACCGCTCGAACCGCCGCTCGTCGGCGCAGGACCAGGTCCCATCGGGGTCGGCGCGCTACGCCGAACGCCAGCATGTGCGTTATTAGACACCACATGTGCGTAATGACGCATGGCATGGGCGAGATTGCGCCACTAGGGTGATCTTCTGTCATGAGAGACCCTCGTCAGCGCCCGGACGTTCAGGCGCAGTTGATTGCGTTCGGCCGCTGGCTGCGGACAGTGCGACAGTTCCGGGACCTGACCCAGGAGCAACTGGGTGAACGGGCCGGCATCGAACGGGCGATCATCAGCCGGATCGAACGCGGCGAGCTCAACCCCGGCATCGCCTACCTCTGGCCACTGGCCGACGCGCTCCAGGTAAAGGTGCGCGACCTGTTCCCGGACGACGACCATCCCCGGCTGCCGCCGCGCGAGTGAGCGCCGGCAGAGGCTCGGCGCGTTCCGGTACAGCCAGCAGGCCAACGGCAAGGGGCGGCCGGTCGCGCGGAAAGATCGACAGCACAGCCGAGGAAAAGGCAGCTACCGTACCGGTCACCGTTTCCTCCAACCGGCCTGCACGGCCATCCGTGAAGGCGTCCCGGACGAGTTCGGCCTGGTAGGAGTGGACGCCGCCTGCAGCAGACGACGTTGCGGACGGTGTTGCACAGAACGGACACTCATCTGCAACATCGGTCGGCGAACACGCGCCGTCAGAAGGTCAACGAGTCCCGGTAGAGCGCGGGTTCGGCGTCGAGCGCCGCAGCGACGGCAGCTGGGCTGCGAGGCCGGGTGACCCTCGCCAGGCGGCAGGAGCAGCGTGCAGCACTTGGACCGCAACCGACTGACGTACGGGGCTGTCCGTGGCGTCCGGCCGCGTCCCGCTCCCGGACGGCTTGGTGCCTCCGCGACGGAGTCAGAGCGCTGACCACGACCAAGGGCGGTCTACTTCGCCCCGGAGGCAGGCGATGCGGTGCCGGGATTGCTGGCGTGCGGCGTCGCTGGTGTCCGCCTTGCTCAGCGCGAAGGCGGTCCACCGAAGTTCCTGGGCATCGGCGAGGACCCGGAAGCCCGGCCAGGTGGTCACGTCGGCGCCGCCGTACGCGCGGCGGAAGGCGTCGTAGTCCTCGTCGGTGATGCGGGCGAAGTCGACGTGGTCGACGGCCAAGGAGATCAGGTCCCACTCCGGCCGGCCCACCGCGGTGTCCTCCAGGTCGAGTAGGACCGGGCGGCCGTCGTCCGGGACGGCGATGTTGCCCTGCCAGGCGTCGCCATGGACGACGCACCGTGGGAGACCGGCGGGCAAGCGGGAGAGTCGCTCGGCTACCGAGGCCAGGTGGGCGGACAGCCAGACGCGGTCCTCGGTGGGCAGCGAGGCCGCGGCGTCGATACGGTCGGCCACGCCGGCCAGCGGATCAACCTCAGGCAGGTGCAGGTGGTCGGGGACGGGCAACGCGTGAAGTTCCCGCAGCACGGCACCGAGTTCTCCGGGCGTCGCGGGCCGGTGTGGCGGGATCAGCACCCACCAGGTCACCGGCCGGTCAGCGACGACGGTGGGCTGCCCGACGCCGCCGATCAGCCGTGCGGCGTGGACGCCGCTGTCGTTCAGCCATCGCGACACCGCCGCTTCCTTCTCGGCAACGGCCCGCGACCCGACTGGTCCCACCCGGGCGACGATGTCCCCGGGCAACCGGTAGAGCGCGTTCGAGCCGTCACGGATCAACTCGGCCCCGTCCGCGGCCACACCGGCCTGGGCCGCCGCGGCAGCCAGCACGTCGTCCGTGGACGCCTCCGGCTGCGGCGCGGTCAACGCGGTGCCCGCATCAGGCGCTGAGCAGGGCGTCGGCCAGCGCGAGGCGGAGGCGGGTCACCTCGGGTCGCTCGGCGTGCCGGTTGGTGGCGTGGTGCAGGACCCGCAGCTCCTCGCGCACGCGCCGGGAGTGCAGGCCGGCGGCGTCGCAGAGCGCCTGCCGGCCGAGGTGGGCGGCGTGGGCGGGGTCGCCGACGGTCATCGTCAAGGTCGCCAGCCGCGTCCGGGAGAAGGCCAGCGACCGGGGGTAGCTGGCGCTGTGGAGGCGGACGGCCGCCTCCAGCCGCCGGCCGGCCTCACCCGGGCTGCCCTCGGCGAGAGCGCGGGGCGTCAGCGCGCGGGCGGTGCTGCCCAGGTGCTCGGCGTCGTCGTAGTACGCCAGCCACGGAGGATCCGCGCTGGTGTCCCGATCGGCGAAGTAGCCATCGGCCCGGTCCACCGCCGCGGCCGCCTCGGCGTGCCGGCCGAGCAGGGCCAAGATCCGGGCGCGCACCGTCGAGACCATCGCCGTCGCGGTACCGGTCAACCGGTCGACGCGGACCTGGGCGAACTCGACCAGCGACAACGCCTCGTCAACCTTCCCGAGGTAGGCGGCGTGACGGGCCATGTCGGTCAGGGTCGCAGCCCGCAGCGACCAGGAGCCGGCCTCCTCGGCGCACCACAACGCGAACCGGAAGCAGCGATCCGCGCTCGCGTGGTCACCGACGTCGAACGCCGAGAACGCCACGACGCCGGCCAGGTTCCCGACCGCCTCGGCCAACGCCGAGCGGACCTGCTCCTCCCCGGTGCGGGCATCCAACAGCCGGGCCGCCCACCGCAACTGTCCCGCCGCGGCCTCGCACGACGGACCACCCCCACGCAGGTTCTCCGCCGCCGCGAACCCGCGGGTGGACGCCCGGACCTGCTCCACCTCAGCCCAGCTCACTCCACCCGGAACCGGTGCCCGGACCGTCAACTCAGCAGCGAAGTGGCCAGCCGTGAATCCCGCCGGCACGCGGCGGATACCCCCACGTTCAGCGGTCGGGTCACCGGAACCCGCAGTGGCCGACGACGCAGGGTCCACCGCCAGATCCCGGGCCGGCAGGTGGGCGTCCCGACGTGCTTGGTCGGCTCGCCGCCTGCGGTCGGCGCGAGCGCGCCGGACGGCGGACAGTTGGTCGTAGGCGGCGCGGAGCGCGCCACCGGCGTCGAGGGCGTCGTCGCACCGGCCCCAGAACTCCGAGGAACCAGTCCGCTGACCGCCCTCCGCCGTGGCGACGGTGACCCGGGCATAGCCAATCCGGTCGGCCAGCTGTCGCTGCGTCAGGCCCGCCCCGTCGCGGAACCCCGACAGCAGGTCACCCAGCGCCTGCGACAATGGCGCCAGGTCGTCGGTCGGCTCGTCCACCGTGTCACCTCCATCGGCCCTGTCTTCCGGACGGTGGGACCGGGCCGTCGCTGTGTTGCAGCAGCGTAGTCCGGCCTTCGCAACATCGCGTGCAACACCGTTGGCTGCGCACATGCCGGGTCCCGCCATCGCAGCGTCGCCAAGGCCAAGGCCAGGGCCAGGGCCAGGGCCAGGGCCAGGGCCAGGGCCAGGGCCAGGGCCAGGGCCAGGGCCAGGGCCAGGGCCAGGGCCAGGGCCAGGGCCAGGGCCAGGGCCAGGGCCGGCTGCGTGCGGGTGATCTGGCCGCGCGGGGGCGCGGCTGGTCCTCCGTCCGGGGTACGCAGCCGAGCCGCGTTTCGGTGGTGACCCCCTCACCCGCCCCGATCCGTGGTGACCGACGGTCCTGCTCCCGAGGCGGCCGAGCGCGCCTACCGGCGGCTCGTCGGACGGCAGGTGCGGCAGCGGCGCCGCGCGCTGAAGCTCAGCCAGCAGCACCTCGCAGACGCCATTGGCGTCAGCCGCAACTACATCAGCGACCTCGAACAAGGACAGCACGCCGTCAACGCGTGGCGGGTGGTCCGCCTGTCCGCCGTTCTGCAGGCGCCCGCCCGCTGGCTGCTCGACCCTGACACCGCTCACCGCGGCGGCCTGCTCCCCGAGCGGGACCACCGCAGTTGAGCACGAGACGTGATCTGTGCCTGCCCGTCACCCGCCCGCGGCGGGAGCCGGGGCCTTGGGGCAGGCCGGTCCAGTGGGAGAGCCTCCTACCGGCCCTCCCACCGCGCCTCGAAGCCTGGTTCGTCAACCTCGCGTGGGTCTCCCGCCCCGGCGGGACGGGCGCACCGTCCTACCGGGTCCAGTGACCGCCGTCGAGCATCATCGCAATCGCCTCCTCTCCCACCGGTTGCAAGAGACGTCTCCCAGATCCTCGTTTTGCACCCCACTGGATGGTGACAGTGAGCGAAGACCGGAAGACACAACGTCCACAGTCGCCTAGTGTCCTCGTCGTGCGGCAGCCTTCAGACACCAATCGCCGCCCCTCCAGGTGCTGCGGAACTGGCAGTTTTGGACTCTGCCGATCCGGGCGCGGACGTACGTCGGGGCCGTCGAGGCCGCCGCCGCCCTCGCCTTGGCGGTGGCCTGGTCGGCCGGCGCGCCGGGGCTCGGGCGGGACGCCGCGGTCGCCGTGATGCTGTTGGCCTGCGCGACCCTGGCCCTGGAGGGATCCCTGCATGTCGAGCGGCGCCGGGAACGCTACGGCGACGCCCCGTACCGGGACCTCGCCAACACCTGGACCTTCGCCGGTGCGCTGCTGCTGCCACCGACTTGGGCCGCGCTGGTGGTCATCGGTGTCTACGCCGGGGTGTGGGCTCGGCTGCGGCGCTACCAGCCCTACCGGTGGTTCATCAGTGTCTCCTGCATGACCCTCGGCGTCCTGGCCGCGGCCACCACCTACGACCACCTCGCCGGCGCCCCGCTGGCCCCGGGCCGACAACTGGACCTGATCGGCCTGGCCGCGGCGGCGGTGCCGATGCTGGCCGTCAGCCCGCTTCTGCTGGCCGCGGCGATCCGCCTGGCCGTACACGGCACTTCCTGGCGGCAGGCGCTGGGGACCGGGCAGGACGCGGCGATGGAGGTCGCGACCTGCTGCCTGGCCGTCTTTGTCGCCGTGGCCACCCTGCACGCGCTGCCGCTGGCCGTGCTCGCCGTGCCTGTCCTGTTCCTGCTGTCCTACACCCTGTTGATCAGCCAACTGCAGAAGGCCGCGACCACCGACCCCAAGACCGGCCTGTTCAACCCCGGCGGCTGGCACGACCTCGCCGAACGCGAACTGGCCCGCGCCGCCAGCCGCGGTGAGCCGGTCACCGTCGCGCTGATCGACCTGGACCACCTCAAGCACATCAACGACACCCACGGCCACCTCACCGGCGACGCCGTTCTGCGGGCCGTAGCCCGGGCCCTGCGCGAGGAGGTCCGCGCGCAGGACATGGTCGAGGTCATCGGCCGGTGGGGCGGCGACGAGTTCGTCGCGGTCCTGCCCGGCACCGACCCGGCCGCCGGCGCCCGCATCGCCGAGCGGCTCCGCGACCGCATCGCCGCGCTGCGTACCCCCCATCATGACCAGCCCGAGACGCTGATCTCCGCCAGCACCTCCATCGGCATCGCCTCCTACCCGGCCGCCGCCGACGACCTCGGCGGGCTGCTCAGCGCCGCCGACGCCGCGCTCTACCGGGCCAAGAACGCCGGCCGCAACCAGATCGCCACCACCGGCCCGCGAACTCATCGGGCAAAGGTCTGACTCAAGTGGTCAGTTGTGCGCCCGCTCGCGGTGGCGGGCCGAGTCCTGACCTCGTCCCGCTCCGTCAGCTTCCGTACACCCCGTCAGGGAGCCAACGCGCGCTGGTAGAGGTCGAGTTCGGCGTCGAGGGACGCGGCGGTGGCGGGCGGGCTGAGGCTGTGGCCGTCGTCCGGGTGCACGAGCAGTGTGCAGTCCGTCCCGGCGGCGCGTAGCCGGTCGGCGAGGGCTTCGACTGGGCCGAGGGGTGCGATCGGGTCTTGGCCTCCGTGGACCAGCAGGACGGGGGCGGTGATGTGGTCGGGGTCGTGCAGGGCGGAGCGCTGCCGGTACGTCTCAGCGGTCTTCGGCCAGGGTCCGATGAGGTCGGTGGTGTGGTGGCGCTGGAAGCGAGGTGCGGTGCGGCGCCACGTCGCGGGGTCGGCGATGGCGGAGCGGGCGGTGCCGGCGGCGAACCGAGTGGTGGTGGCCAGGGCCCGGAGGGCGGTGTAGCCGCCGGCGCTGGCACCGGAGATCGCGACCCGGGCGGGGTCGGTGCGGCCGAGGGCGGCGAGGTGGTCGACGGCGTCGACGGCGTCGGTGACGTCCAGGACACCCCAGTGGCCGTCGAGGGCGCGCCGGTAGGCGCGGCCGTAGCCGGTGCTGCCGCGGTAGTCCAGGTCGCAGACGGCGAAGCCGCGGCTGGTGAAGAACTGCACCGCCGGGTCGAGGCGTTCGCTGACCCCCGCAGTCGGCCCGGGATGCGGGCGGACGATCAGCGGCGGCCGACGGCCGGCCAGCGCTGCGACGTCGGGGTTGGTGGGCGGGTAGAACAGGGCGTGCGCGGTGCCGCCGTCGCGGGTCGGGATCGGCAGCAGCTCCGGCATTGACAGGTACCGGGAGTCCGCGAGCGGCGGCGGCGCGGTGACCTCCCGGTGGGAGCCGGTGGTGGTGTCGATGACGGCGATGGTCGGGGCTCGGGTCGGGGTGGAGCCGATCATCGCGACCTGGTCGCCGTGGCTGCTCAGGTAAGGCTTGATCGAGGTGTAGGGCAGCGGCACGTCCTGCAGCTCGCAGGTGCGCGGGTCGTGGATGGCCAGCCGGGCACGAGGCCCGGTGTAGAGCAGGACCGCGATCCGGCCGCGCGGGAGGAAGGCATAGGTGGCGTACCCGAGTTCCCACGGTGCGGCGGCCATGTCCGCCTCGGCTAAGACGACCGGCTGCACGCGGCCGTCGTGCCACCGGTAGAGATTCCACCGGCCCGACCGGTCGGACAGGAAGTACAGATCACCCTCGGGGCTCCACGCCGGCTGCAGCACCGACTCCTCGGCCCCGCCAGCCACCAGGACCGGGGCCTGGTCGGGGCGGTGGAGGTCGGTGACCCACAGCCCGGTGCCGTCCCAGGGCATCAGCGGGTCCGACCAGCTCAGCCAGGCCAGCCGCCTGCCGGCCGGGTCGAGGCGGGGGGCGGCATGGAAGTCCGCGCCGGCAACGAGCACCCGCGGCGGCTGACCGTCGAGTCCGATCTCGACGATGTCGGTCCGGGACCGCCCGTCGAGGTCGCGTTCCCGCACGCAGACCACACCGCGCCCGTCGGCGTGGGCTTGCAGGTCCGCGTACCGGGCCCCGGTCGAGCCGTGGCCGCCCGGGTCGACTGGCGTGGCCGTCGGGCGGTCGGTGCCGTGCCAGAGCTGGCCGTCGCGCTGATCGCAGAACCACAGCCCGCCGCCCGCGGCCGACCAGGTCCCGCCGCCGTAGCCGTAGACGGCCGACCCGACATCGGCGCCGTCCGGGCTGACCTCCCACCGGCCGGTCGAAGCCCTCCAGCCGACCAGCACGGTCCGGCCGCCCTCGTCCGGCCGGCTCTCCAGCCACCACTGCCCGCCGTCGGCGAAGCCGACCTCGTCGACCGCTACGCTCGCCGCCGCCGCCTGGGCCGAGATCGGCGACGGCCACCACCCGTACGGCACCTCGGCCAGGGTCACCGGCGGGGTCACGGCGCGGCGGTGAAGGCAAGTACGCGGTCAGTGAGTGACCGGGCCGCCGCCGGGTGTCCGGCCGCCTGCAGGCTGCGGGTGAACGCGGTGACGCGATCCAGGCCAGACGCGGAGTCCCAGGTCCCGAACTGCTCGGCCGCCCGCCCGGCCAGCTCCGCTGCTTCCTCGGCCTCACCGGCCGCGAGCAGCGCGTGGGCCAGGTCGAGGGCGACCTCCGCCCGGCGTCGCCCATCCGGGCGCAGCCCGGTCAACGCCCGCCGCAGCACCGGCTCGGCCTCGGCCGGGCGGCCCATCCGCAGAAAGCAGGCGCCGGCGTAGGCGTCGAACCGCGGCCGGTCGAAGTCGTACATCCACTCCGGCCGCTCACCGCCGGACCTCCGGTCCAGGTGCCGCTCGGCCTCGGTCAGCGCGGCCCGAGCCGGACCCGGCTGACCGCCGGCCGCCAGCGCCGTGGCGTGCACGACGCCGAGCCAGCCGCGGACCGCCGGGGAGGAGGACCGTCCCGCCTCCTCCACCGCCGCCCGCGCCTCGCGCATGCCGGCCCGGTGCTCCCCGCGGCCGGTGAGCGCCTGGGCGTGGAACCCGCGGATGTAGCCGCCTAACGCCCGCTCGCCGGACTCGGCCACCGCATCCCCGGCGAGCCGGTACAGCCGCAGCATCCGCGGACCGTCACCCAGATCACCACACAGCCACGCGGCGAACCCGGCCGTCTCAGCCACCGTCGCCCCCAGACTCCGCCGCGTCCCACCATCAGCGCCACCCAGCAGGCCGTGGACCAGCCGCAGATGTCCCATCACCGCCGGCACCAGATCCGCCGAGGGCAGCTGGTGATACAGCGACCGGTACCGCCGCGTGATCGGGTCGACATCCTCCTCGATCAACCGCGCAGTCGGCCGGAACCGGCGGCGCCCACTCAACTCCCAGCGCAGGTCAAAGCCCGACGGCGGATCGGCGCCGACACCATTGGCACCGACCGCAGCCACCGCAGCGGCCACCGGCCGGCGCGCCAGCTGCCCCCGGGCCACGCGGTTCGCCTCGTCCTCCGCGGCCTGAGCCCTCTTCCGCCGCTCCCGCCCCGCCGCCAGCGCCTCATACGCGCGCACGAGCTCACCGCCCGCACCGAGCAGGTCATCGCAACGGACCCAGAACGCCTTCGACGGCTGCCGGTGTCCCGCCTCGGCCGTCCCCACCGTGGTCCGGGCATAATCAATCGCGTCAGCCAGTCCCCGCTGAGTGAAAGGCGACCTGGCCCGGTGGGCGGCAAGAAGATCACCCAGAGCCTGTCTCAACGGCGCCAGATCATCGGTAACCGCCTCCATACGATCACCTCCCGCCGCAGCACGTCACCGCTAGGTCAAGCAGCAGGATAGTCCCATCGTCGCAACATGTGGTGATGCTGGGTTCGCCTTCCGTCCTTAGTCGTTCACGTATCGGCGTGACTGACGATTTGGAGGTCTGCATGAGCACGACTCACTAATGTTGTTGTGGTCAAGCGGCTGGCGCTTCCGGTGCACGACATGGTGCGGGACTACCACGAGGGCGCCTCACTCGAAATCCTTTCAGGTCGTTACGGCGTCGCGGTCGGGACAGTCCGCAGCCGACTGATCGAGACAGGTGTAGCACTACGGCGGCGCGGAGCGCCCAGAGCATCATTCGACTTCGAGACGGTTGGGGAACGGTGTCGGCGGAAGTCTCAACGGCAACTCGCCCGAGAACTCGGCGTCAGCCGCGCCACCGTCCAGCGACGCCTCACCGAGGCCACACACCGCAGGCATCGAAGCCGAGCAACTGATGCCGTGGGTAATGGCGTGTTCGACGGCGGCCCGGATTGCGCTGAGCGTGGTGTTGAAGTCGAGTTGACTTGGATCGAGAACGCCACCTGAGAGGCTCTTGAACGGTAGGACGTCAATCCCGTCGATGCCGATGTAGCCCAGATCGGCAACCGTCGGATAGGCGGTGACGACCTCGGCCAGGCCGGAGGCGGAGAATGCGTGGGCGTCATGGCGAGCACGGTGGACTGGGACCGGTCCGACAGCGACTAGCGCGCCGTCGAGGGTCGCGGCGATCTGCAGGTTGATTCCCGGGAAGCCGACCTTGGCCGAGTAGCGGTCCGGGACGTGGCCCCAGTCCCACGTCGGTGCACGAGCAGCGTGCCCTTAGCTCCGCCCGCGCAGCTCAGACCCATTACAGGCCAGCAGGGTCGCGATTGTCGGGGACCGTCGATCATCTAAGAGCGTGTTTGAGATCTTGATCTTCGCTGGCGTGTCGGCGTGATCTTGGTCGGCGGGGTGGTCAGGGTTGGCGGGTGTCTCGGCAGCGGCGGTACCCGTCTGACCTGACCGACGGG
>JAABUS010009174.1_pt1 | contig 10527 bp, 13 predicted proteins | sample 5560161 | NCBI WGS metagenome assembly JAABUS01 (sample SAMN10711885, study PRJNA513376) | rock metagenome | isolation source: Antarctica rocks | place: Antarctica: Victoria Land, Trio Nunatak nord | collected 2016-01-04
TCTCTTCTCTTAACAAAGTCTTCTTGTCAGCGTATCACTCATGTATAGAATGTCTATGTTTGAACATCTGTTAAATGATATTAACGAGATTCTCAAGTTTGCTTGTGTTGAACTTAACAAGTCTTGTAAGTTGCTTATGTTGTAGTAACAGACACGCAGTCTTAATAAGATTTATATGTAGTTAGCACATAAATTTAAAGAATGTTTGTGATTCAAGTTCTTTCTGCTAATCATTCTCAACAGATCAAACACAAGAGTGTTCTGTCTCAGTTCTCATCATCACGACGACAAGATACTGAATTGAATGATTTTCATAAGCGATTTTTCTTATAGTTCTGCGTTCTATTTGACTTTCTTATCTGCATGCAGATTGCTTGTAACATGCACATTGAGATTATTAAAGTCTGCGCGATCGCGAAAACTCTGCATGCAATCAACGCACAACACTTCATCATCATGCAACGTCTCAATATTATTCAAACTTTTGATAATCTTTAAACTTTACTATAGCTAAACAGTAGATTCATAGTCAGCATTGCATACAGATGAGTTTCATTGCTGATTTAATTTAAACAATGAGTGTAATGTTCTTATGACTGTTGTGATTTTCGTTTGCACATGAACTTTAAAGTTGAACTTTCAATTCAGTCAAACTTCTAATTATTGTATGTATGTTTTTGATTTTATAATCATGTTATTGAGTGCAAATTGATTGTATTCTTGTTGTTATACACGTTTGCATGTGAATTTAGCATTAATGCATTAAGTGAACTAAACATGTATTGCGTTTTTCTATTTACTGATGTGAACGATTTTTGTTGACTGCAAAATAAATCAACAATGTCATTCTGCAGTTGTTTGCTTGTTGATGAACTCATACTAAGTTCATCTTATAAATTTATTTCAATCTTTATCATTGATTTTTTGATTTCTATCATTGATGTTTTGAGTTTTAACACTGAGCTATTGCTTCTGCTGAGTTTCATGTTACTATTCGCGAAATGAGACGAGAAAAAGCACATAAAGCGACTTTTTATATTTCTTTTCATAGAGAGTTTTTTGAAGTTTTAAGCTTCAAACTTCTAGAAAATTCACTTAATATCACTTAAATATTTCTTTAATCTTTTACTCAGAGCGTTTCATATAAACAGTAACTTTAGTGTAAAAATTTCTCAATTTCTATCTTGAAATCTGTAATAGATTGTCTTCTATTATTGACTTATGTCAGATGAAAATAATATAAATTTAGTCTGCAAGAGTCTAAATTACTCTTTTTGATAGAAAATGCTTGATGCAATTGCTTTATATTTCAGATATCAAAGTAGTCATGTTATCTCACTTAGAATAATAACAACTGATCTTGACTTATTGTTTTACACATCAAGAAAAGATAAAACAAATAGTAATTTAATAAAAAATGTTGTACTTCTCTGAAATAATGTTGTTCTTTATGCAATCTTCAAGCGCAAAAAGCAATTGTATCAAGCATTTTCTATTAAAAAGAGTAATCTAGACTTTAGCAGACTAAATTTATATTATTTTCATCTGACATAAGTCAATAATAGAAGACAATTTATTGCAGATTTCAAGATAGAAATTGAGAAATTTCTACACTAAAGTTACTGTTTACATGAAACGCTCTGAATAAAAGATTAAAGAAATATTTAAGTGATGTCAAGTGAATTTTCTAGAAGCTTGAAGCTTGAAACTTGAAAAAACTCTCTATGAAAAGAAATATAAAGAGTCACTTTATGCATTTTTTCTCGCCTCATTTCGCGAATAGTAACGCGAAACTCAGCAGAAGCAATAGCTCAGCGTCAAAACTCAAAATGTCAATGATAAAAATCAAAAAATCAACGTTAAAGATTGAAACAGATTTATGAGATGAACTTAGCATGAGTTCATCAACAAGCAATTGATACAGATAATCTCAATGCGTAATGACAACAGCGATTTATCAAAGCATATGATATATTAAATCAATTGACAAGTTATAGAGCACAATTGTACGAGCAAAACAAGCTCTCATTCGACTCAATAGCTTCACAGATGACTGCATCGCAAGTCAAAAAACGAAAAGTGAAATTTTTCGCGCTCACGAAGATCAAAATCGACGGCGAAACGAAAGTTCATCAACGCAGAAGAAAGAATCATCAATTCAGAAAGTAATTTGATTGATAAATTAAAGAGCAAACTCACATGAAAAGAACAAGTAGTTAATCGAATTTAAAACAGCACAGAAGACTGCGTACTGATGCAAAAATCGAAATCAAACTCTTTTGCACTTGAAGATTGCACAGAAAACAACGTTGTTTCAGAAAAGTACAGCATTTCTTATCAAATCACTATCTGTTTTATCTTTTCTTGATGCAAAAGACAATAAGTCGAGATTAGTTGTTACTATTCTGAGCGAGATAATGCAACTACTTCAATATCTGAAATATAAAGCAATTGCATCAAGCACTTTCTATCAAAAAGAGTAATCTAGACTCTTGCAGACTAGATTTATATCATTTTCATCTAACATAAGTTGATAATAGAAGACAATTTATTACAGGTTTTGAAATAGAAATTGAAAGATCTTTACACTAAAGTTACTATCTACATAAAACGCTCTGAGTAAGAGGTTAAAAAGATATTTAAGTGATGTCAAGTGAATTTTCTAGAAGCTTGAAGTTCAAAACTTGAAAAAACTCTCTATGAAAAGAAATATAAAAAGTTACTTTATGCGCTCTTTCTCGCCTTGTTTCACAAATGATAACGCGAAACTCAGCAGAAGTAATAGCTCAGCGTCAGAATTTAAAACGTCAACAATAGAAATCAAAAAGTCAACGTTAGAGATTGAAATAAATCTATGAAATGAACTTAGCATAAGTTTATCAACAAGCAAACAACTGCAAAACAACATTGTTGATTTATTTTGCAATCAACAAAAATCACTCACATCAGCAAATAGAAAAACGCAATACATGTTGAGTTCACTTGATGCATTGATGCTAAATTCACATGCAAATGCGCATAATGACAAGAATACAATCAATCTGCGAAATGCGAATTCGCAGCAAAAAGAGCAAACACAAGCGATTGTGAAATTCAAAGGAATAAAAAAGCGAAAAGCGATGAAAAGTTCGCAAAAAGAAGCTAGCATCGAAGTTAGTACTAGCAAGTGCTACAATGTCATCTCTAAAAAGATGCAGGTAAAGAGACTGCGCGAAAGAATTGAATTTGCAGTCAATCAGCTAAGACAAGCAATATCAGAACAGAAAGAGACTATAAGTCATAGCTTAATCTACATTCAAAGAGCATGCAACGAAAGCATAAAAAACTCGATTCAGAAGCAAATTGATCGACTTTAAAGTTAAACAAACAACAAACTGAAGATCATTCTACAATTGATTCAACAAAATGCTGAAAACATCAAAAAGAAAATCAATGCAAAGCAAATGACAAAGAATTTGCAAATCTTGCAGAAGACGCAGGTTTTGCAAACGTCGTAAGTCATGCAAAATTTGCAAAAACCAACACAGAAGCTCACATATGCACAAAAAGCAGCTCAAGTCACAGAAGCAAATGCAAATGCAAACACAAATGCAAATGTGAATGCAAATGCAGATGAATGAAATTTGATTATTAAAAAATTCTCGTCAAAGTCACAAGAAATATCATATCGTGAAAGAAGATTGATAGTCACTTCAAAAAATGAGAACTGAATTTTACAAGCGATGAAAATGCGCAATGCAGTGAACAACGCACTAAAGAAAGGCAAAGTCTGACATAATAGTTGCTACAGTGACTAAAACACAAAGAGATAACAATATTACTTTAATGATTTCAGAGAAATACATCACGAAAGCTCTACTGAAGCAAAGAGATATATGAAAGCATATATTTGAAGTCAAAAGTATCAAGAAGAATGAAAAATGATACAAGATAGTGATACACAGTCTGAAAATTGATATCTTCAACATGAAGATCAAAATGAAATATTTGAGAATTGAGCTAAAGAAGTACAATTCTGAATTGAAGCTGATAATCAACTTGATATAATTATCAAAAGATGAAAATAAAGCAAGAAAGAATCATACTTCAATGATACTGATGTTCAAAATTGAAGTCGAAGCACAAAAACATCTGAAAAAACGAATTCTAGCAGCGAAATCAACATATTGAACGGTCGAATATCAAGATTATTGATCAAGCAATCAATGTTAAAGATGTCAAACATTTGAACATTTGCAGAACAAGTGCAATAAATCATCAAGATGCTTGTTTTATGAACGAAATCATCTGACATAAAAGCATAAATGTTAATTATCTATGTGCAAAGACAAGCAATCATGCAATCACATGATTTCTAGATGCTGCAACTGTCAAAATGCACACTTTGCAAACAGCGTAATGTGCAAAACATATCAGACAGCTCAGTTTATTAGCTCACAAAAAGATCATTTAGTCACGAAATTGTAATGAGTAGTGCAGTTGAAAGATCACAAAACAACGCAAATGACGAAAGCTTTGCAAACACGTTGAATATTCGAATTCTACAGTATAACTGCGCAAGATCAACGCAAATTATGCATGCATGCATAAAATTTGCGAAAAACGAGACAGATATTGTTATACTACAAGAATCATGAATGAAAGACGAGAATATAACAATTTTGCATTCGTCGTTTATCTGCATCAAATTAAATGTTCAGAATACTCATGTCAGAGTACTGATATTTATTGCGAAAAACGTAAAGAAATTTACATGCACATCAAGATCAAACATAGTCAATAGTGAAGATATGCAAGCGATATCAATAGCGAACAATAAAATTCGAAGAGAAATTTTATTGTTTAATATTTACAACGAAAAGTCACAAAACGCAGATAATGAGCAATTATACATGATTGAGCGAGAATTAGCAAAAGTTATGCTAAATTCTGAGCAAAAAGTTATTATCATCAAAGACTTTAATGCACATCATAGCAAGTGAAACGCAAAAATTTCAAACTTTATTAGAATGAAAGCATTAATAAAGTGAGTAAATTTACATAAGTACAATCTGATTAACACTTCTGATATAAACACATATCACAGCTATTCAAGTCAGTCAAGCTCAATACTTGATTTAGCATTTGCATCAAAGAATATGCGTAATCACATCAAGAATTGACATATAGATGAGAATGTAAATACAGAATTCAATCATGAAGTAATTTTATTTACAATAGTTATGAAAAAATGAAGTTGATCGAAAATTCGTTGAACGCGTCATACAATTTGCAAAAAGTCAACTGAAAAGACTTTGAGAAGCATTTGCAAAAGACAAAAGACAAAATGATTGTCAAGATGCAAAGAATCACAAGTTTAGAAGCAAAAGTCATTTATCTGACTGAATGCATTAAGAATACAGTGAAATTATTTGTATTTAAACAGCGAATATGTGCAAAATCAAAACTCTGATGAAACAATGAACTCATTGAAAGACAAAAGATGCTGTTGTCAAAAAAGCGAATCTGAAAAAGATGCAGAAGTGACGACACATGAGCAAAGATAGTGCAAGCGTGAAATTCATATCATGATGCAATAAAGTTGATCAAAAATCAATTCTAAATCAATTTTTTGAACAACGTCAAAGAAAAAGAAGTGTTTCAGACATACAAGTTCACTAAATCACGTTTAATCAAAAAGCTATTCTTGATACAAAACTTGCAAAAAGAATTAAAGATTGAATTCAATGAAAAGTGCAAGACATTTCTGAAAGCAATGTACTCATCATCTTCGAAAATTCAAATCAATGAAGAATTACTATTGAACGAAAGTATACAGTGATCAAAAGTTATCGAAGAGAAAATCAAGCATGCGATTAACTTCTCAGCACTCAGAAAAGCACTTGAATCAGATGATATGTCATTCGTAATCATACAGCGAGCGTACAAAAGCATATTGAAAATCTTCAATTTAGTGTACTCAGATTTGATTAAAAACAACTATCATTCGAAAATATGATGTGAAGACACGAGAATTATTCTGAAAAAATCAGACAAATCAAATTATTCAATTTTGAAAACATACAGAATTATTACGCTGCTAAACTGTTTAGACAAAGTAGCAGAAAAAATAATAGTAGTGCAACTGTCTTACACAGCTAAAATTAATGACAAGCTGCTGAATTTTGATCAAATAAAAGACAGAAAACAAAGATCAGTTATAGACGCAGTACTAAATCTAGTACATAATGCGCAAATGACGAAAAGTTGAGAAAACACGCTTATCTGTTTACTTCTAAATGTCAAAGAAGTCTTTGATCATGTTGCGTTAAAACAGCTGATCAAAATATTGATTAAATTGAAAATATCAAACAATTTAATCAATTAAGTAAAATGTTTCTTACAAAATCGAATTATTGACTTAGCATTTGACGATGAACGTCAGAATTGAAAGAAAATAAGCACAGAAATATCACAAGACTCATTTATCTTGCTCATTTTATTTCTAATTTATATTCAATACTTGTTTTCAAAGATTCACGCAAAGTTTGAAAATTTACAGTTACTCAGCTATATTGACGACGTGATGCTATACATTGAGGGAAGAAATATTGACAAGAATGTGAAAATGTTAAAAAACGCAGCAAAAATCGCTTTCACATGAGCTGAGAACAACGCAGTGCAATTTGATGACTTGAAATCTGAATTGATACACTTTGAAAGTCATAAGACAACACTCAATCAAATGATTATTCTACTCAATAACATGATCATAAAATCAAAGACATGTGTACGATGACTAGAAGTCTGACTGAATCGAAAGCTCAACTTCAAAGTTCATGTGCAAACGAAAATCGCGACAGTCATAAGAACGCTACACTCGTTGTTTAAATTAATGAATAGCGAGTGAAAACTAAATGTCAAATCAGAAAAGCAGTTATATCTGACATATGTCACGTCTGTTAGCGATTATGACGTCGAAATATGATGAAATAATTAAAAAAGCTACTTAGTCAAATTTCGCAAACTGCAAAACGCTGCATTATGAAAAATTCTGAATGTGTTTCAAACATCATTGATAAATGCTATGCAAATAGAAGCAGAAATCTCGTCGATGAAGATGCAATTAGATTAAAAGTGCAAGAACTATGCAATTCAAATAGTTGAGTTATTGAAAAAACATTTTATCAGAAAAAGAACATTTATTTTGTACTCATCTTAATACTTTATTGAATTGAATCTAGATCTGAACACATCAAAATATCTGAACTGAAATGAGATGAAGATGAATTTATCTCAAAAAGTCAAGAAGTGCAAAGACAAACTCACGCAGATATATTGAATATTGAACAAAGTGCAAAAAACACTGAATTCAATAAAAGAAATTGAAATTTCTCACTTCAAGAAATCATGAGATCAGGAAATTGAATATCTGACAAAGATGCAAATCGAATTTGCAAGAAATGAAACGTGCGAAATGATAAATACACACTATAGAGAACTGAAAACAATAGTCAAAAAGACGAAAAACATAGTGATGTACATTGATACATTGCAAACTTGAAAAAAGATAGCAAAGCTCAAAACAGAAATCGAAACTGCAATGATATTCATGCACAAGTCTGTTAGATGCAGCAAAACAACAAGCATGATTGATGAAATAATTATAACGAAAGCGAAATTGCAAGCTATTGATGATGCAATCGCGATATGCAACGAAGAAGCATCTGAAGACAGCGAAATTTGAATATACACAGACAGTCAAATGATGCTGCAAAGATTAAAGACAAAGAGCAATGTCAACTTGAAGTTATTCAATAACATACAATAAAATCTGATTAATCTGCAACAAAATCAATGTCATATTTGCATACAGTGAGTATTGAGTTGCAAAGACATCATCAAAAACGAAGCAGCAAATTAATTGATCAAAGACGCGACACAAAAAAGATTAACAATTGACATCAGAAAAAGAACAATCATGAGCTTCATTAAAAAGCAAATAGATAAAGAGATAAAAGAGCAATGACTAATTGCATGAAACAACAGCATCAAAAAAGAAAATCAGTATCAGAAGCACACAGCGAGAGTGAATCTGAATTACAGATCATTAAAGAAGCTTTGAAAAATAGACAAACTGACGTTTTCAACGTTTATACAGCTAAAAATGAAACATGACTATTTCAAAAGCTATTTGCATCGATTATCAGAGAATAATTTAAACAAATGCTATGAAATATGCAAGATGAGACAAACATTGAAACACTTACTATTGAACTGCAAACATTATAGAACAGAACAGTTACAGCTTAAAGCAAAAGCACAGTTCAAAAACACAAACATTATATTGACGTTGTTTATCATCAAGATTGAAAGAATTGCAATGTTAAAGTACTTGAAAAGTACTTAAATTGCAACAAGAAAATGATTATTAAGAATGAAAGAGTAGAGTGAAAGAAACACGAAGAGACGAGAAAATGAAAGCATAAGAGAAAGAAGTTGTTTGATTGAAAGCGCTTGTTTGCGCAAACTATCAATGTGATTGATCAATGAAAAGATATAAAGCAGCGACTTTGATCAAGATACATGTAATTTAACATATGCACAACGTCTAGACAGTATCATAGTCATAGACTGCATGCACTTAATGAAGAAATTAATAATAATAATCAAGTTTTGTCGTATATCATTGAATAACTTCACATTGATGTTGCTCTTTGTATTTAGTCTTTGCAAAGTCATTTAACTGTTTATGTATACTCAAATTTCGCTGTTTTTTCGCTGCATATTGCGATTGCATCGCTAATAGCTTGCAGTTTTGCTTTCGTTGTGATTATTTTGTCAGAAAGACTTGTCACTTTGCTGAATCTGATGAGTTTATGCGTAAATATCACTGTAGTTTCAGTTTCAGTTTTAATCTCTGCTATTTTTTTTGAAATTTGCGATGCATTGATATATACATCACTATGTTTTTCGCCTTTTTTGTAATTCTTTCTAATTCTCTGTAGTGTGTATTGATCATTTCATGAATTTTGCTTTTTGCAAATTCGATTTGAATTTTTGCTAAATGCTCAATTTTCTGATCTCATGATTTCTTGAAGTGAGAAATTTCAATCTCTTTTATTGAATTTAGTGTTTTTTGCACTTCGTTCAATATTTAATATATTTGCATAAGTTTATCTTTGCACTTCTTGACTTTTCAAGATAAATTCGTCTTCATCTCAATCAACAACAAGATTTATCTTTATAAAATGCTGACTATGAATCTTCTGCATACACATTTGTGCAACGCAGTAAATCAATCAATTTCGATTTTCTAATCGATTTACATGCGTCGCAAATACATACATTGCGAAGATGATAAATGATTGCAGCGTAATAATTCTAATAATTCTCGTGTCTTCGCGAAACTACATTAAGACATAAATTTTCATGTCTTTACAAGATATACATTGAGTTACTGTCTACGTGAAACGCTCTGAATAAGAGATTAAAGAAACATATAAGTGAAAAGAAAGAATGAAAGAATGTTTCACATTTGCAAGAATTAAATTCTTGCAAAAAGCATTGAGATCAAATGTGCTCATGCACACTTCACTCTTGTTGATTGCATCTTTGCAAAGAGCAGAGATTGATTTGAACATCAGCATAAGCGACAGCTCAAGAAAAGAATTTAAAACATCAATGATGAAATGCATAAAGTTAATTGAAAGTAACTGAACTTTGTCAACAGAACAGCAGTTATAAAAGAATATGAATGACTTGTTTTGCAGTCAACAAAAATCATTTACATCATTGAAAAGAAGAACACAGATCATGTTTAATTCATTAAATGCATTGACAATCAACGCATTAATAAACTGATGAAATGCAAATGAGAATATATAATCAACGCAAGTGATTGTAAGATTGAAAGAAATAAAAAAGCGAAAAGTAATGAAAAGTTCACACAAAGAAGTTAGCAATAAAGATAACAATGTTGAAGATCAGTAATGAAACTCATCTGTATGCAATGCTGACTACAAATCTACTATTTAACTACAGTAAAGTCTAAAGATTATCAAAAGTTTGAATAATATTGAAGTGCTGCATGATGATGAAATGCTGTGCATTGATCACATGCAAAGTTTTCGCGATCACGCAGACTTTGATAATCTCAATGTGCATGCTACAAGCAATTCACATGCAAATGAGAAAGTCAAATAGAACACAGAACTACAAGGAAACTTGTTTATGAAAATCATTCAATTCAGTATTTTGTCATCATGATGACAAGAACTGAGACAGAATACTCTTGTGTTTAATTTGTTAAGAGTGATTAGCAGAAAGAACTTAAATCATGAACATTCTTTAAATTTACATGTTAACTACATATAAATCTTGTTAAGACTGCATGTCTGTTACTATGACATCAGCAACTCACAAGACTTGTTAAGTTCAACACAAGCAAACTTGAGAATCTCGTTAATATCATTTAACAGATGTTCAAACATAGACATTCTATACATGAGTGATACGCTGACAAGAAGACTTTGTTAAGAGAAGAGA
>JAABUS010009175.1_pt1 | contig 10527 bp, 8 predicted proteins | sample 5560161 | NCBI WGS metagenome assembly JAABUS01 (sample SAMN10711885, study PRJNA513376) | rock metagenome | isolation source: Antarctica rocks | place: Antarctica: Victoria Land, Trio Nunatak nord | collected 2016-01-04
TGAGTCATATAGATAGTCGATTCTTCCCTTCTAGATACTTTTCTTCCTTAGCATTTATATACTCGTTACATTACACTCATATGACTCGCTCTATGCTGACTTCTAACAGTTTGATCAAAGCATTGAGCTTTCTATAATCGACGCAGAAACGCAGACTATCGTCTTTCTTTTTGATGAATAGTATGAGCGAAGCATATAAGATCGAGCTAGAAAATATAAAGCTCTTATTCAGATGTTCAATCAGATAATTCTTCATCTTTTGAAGCTTGTAATCAGACATATGATAGAGATGACTTCAAGAAGATGTTTTCTCGTTGATCAACTCAATTTTATGATTGTAGAGATGATGAGAGAATAGTTGATCAGTCATCGCTCAGTCAAACACGTCTAGATAGTCATGATATTTTGAAGAAAGCTTAGCTTTGACTTCTTTCAAGATTTCTTCATGTGAAAGCTCTTGTAGATTTACATCTTCGAGTTTATTTCTAGCTATTTTTAGAAGTTGATCAATTTTCGTGATGATGATCGCGAAAGTAGTCACATTTGATCGTTTGACTAGTGATTTATATGCTGCAGTCTTTATCATTGCTATGTTCATTGAATCGAAAGACGAAGCGAAGTTGACTGAATTAGATGATTTCACGATTTTATTGAATGAAGATGACTTCTCGCTGAGTTGAATGATGACAGAAGAGATAAATCTCTTTAGTATTTGAGTAGAGATTAAACTCTTCTGTTCTATCGCGATTTTCTTGCTCGAAAGAACAGTTGAATGAGCTTTGATATGAGTTTCAAAACTAGAAAATTGAAAACAATCATCTTTCATATCAATAGTTATTTCGATCTTGTTCATTCATGTTTTTTCAAAAATCATCTGATGCTGACTCAATCAAGTAATCAGCATAGAAACGAAACGTTTCATATGATCTTGAACAGTCAGATTCAAATAAATTGCATGAGTAATGAGCTTTTTTGCATAATGATCATTGAATCTTCTTATTGACTTGAGCTTAATTAAAGATAACGATTCAATTTGCAGATGATCACAAACATTCTGCATGATTAATTCATCAATGAACGAATAGTCAGCTGCTTCAATGTCAATCAATGACTTTAATGAGTAACTAATTTCATTGCTAAATAATACACATTCAATAGTCAAAGATTTTGAAGCAAAGAAATCATTTAAGCTGCTCATTGTTGAAGAAATTAACACATCTTTTATCACGTCTTTGATGAAAGTCACTAGTTTTTTGCCTCATTCTTCAATTTCTCTGTAAATAATTTCTTCTCTTCTTTTGACATGATGATCTCATTGAGACAAAAGATGAATGCACAAGATGTTGAAGTACTAGTCTTCAGCTGAGAGCAATTCTTTGAAAGATGACTCAATACTTTGCAGTTAAAGCAGATGATTGACATTCTTAATCATTCAGATTCAAGAGTGAAAAAAGTAGCAAGTTGAACATAGTTAGTAATCAAGACTGAAGTTGATGTTGACAAAGAAACAAAACGTTTTTTCGAAGCTGCTATTGATTTGACTGTTCATTACTCATCACGTAGCTGATAATTGACTTGTTGTTTGTTATTCACATCTTGAAGAAAGATTTAAGCTTATCAAGTGAGCTAAACTTTATGAGACAAACTGATAACACGTTCTGAAAATGATTGTTGATTTTATTCTGAATGTCGTTCATCAAAGTGATATCATCATAGTTCAGAAAGCTGAATATTCTAGTGAATTCTGAATAGAAAGAGCTGAAGAACTTGTTGAGCTGCTTCAGAGCAATATATTTGCAACGACACTTTTGAATCAGATTCTGATCTTCGTAAATTTCTTTCAAATGTTTCAATAACTCTGATAGTGATTAATAGAGTGAGAAAGCATTAATATGATGCTTTGCATAAATTTGCTGATTAGCATCGTCTTCTAGCCTGAAAATCACATAGACAATACAAATCTTTTCAGTAAAGTAATGATTTGCATTAACATTGAGCTTGTCAGCTATTTTGATGTTTCATGTCTCTCAGATAAAGTCATCTGTTTTGATGAAGATGAGTGAATTCAAAAGCTTAATGAACTTGTGATGATCATTCTCGTTTTCAGATAGAGTAGAAGATTCTTGTTGAAAGTGAGCTTTAAAAGTCGAGCTTTGTTTAACTTTCTGATTGACTCGTTGCTCAGCTGACTGAGTATCTTGACGAAGCATAAATCGATCAGCTTGATGTTGTTTCGCTCTGAAGTTCAATTGCTCATCTTGTAACTGATTGATCTTTTTCTCTAACTCATCATTCTTATCAAAAGTGACTTCTAGTTGTTTTGCTCTTTTCTTGTGATCATCTTGTACAAAAAGTTAGTGTTCATTGAGTTGTAAAGTCAAGTCTTGCTGACTTCAAAGCTCGTTCAGCATATTAATTACTTCGCTGAATTAATTGCTGACTCAATGAAACAATTGTTCTTTGATGTTTATGTTTCATGCAATGAAAGCTTTCTCAGCTTCAACTGAAGCATTAATGAGTAGAAGTGAAACTCTTTTATTGACAGTGCTTCTAAGCAGATGAGTTGTTCAAAACTCAACTGACTCAATGTTACATGTCATGATGAGAGAAGATAGAAGTTATTGAGATAAAAGTAGATGAAAGATTGATGTTTTGAATTGATGTTTTTTGATGAGTGAAAATTCAAAGAATCTCTTGTGAATTTCAGGTAATAATTGAGTGCTTTATTCGAAGAATTTCTTGCAAATAGAATGATGAAAATGAGTGTAGAATCAAAGAATTTCTTGCGATCTAAAATGATGATGATGCAAATTTAAAGAATTTCTTGCAAATTTTTCTTACTAAATAGATTGTTTCATATTGTTTATTCGTCGATAGCAAAGTAGTTAATGAGCATTTATCTAATGTTAGAGATCAGCATAGAGCGAGTCAATATGAGTGTCATTTAACTAGAAGATAAATGCTAAGAAAGAAAGATAGCTACAGAAAAGAAGCTGACTACATATGTGTATTTCTCAGTCGACGCTAGACTCAATAAAGACTAGTCAAGATAACGAAGCGAGAATAAATTTGACAAGACTAGAAGACTGAGTCTGACAAGGCTAGAATCGTGACATATTTAATCAAAGATGCATTCAATTTAAGCAATGCATCAGAATATGCTTGACTGTCTGATGATTTCATTCGCAGTTGCATCAAGAACTATTCACGCTCAACATATTTTTTAAGTGCAAATAAATCTTTAGCTTTATGCATTCAATTCTCATGTGAATTGCAAGAATGCTTTTGATTTTCTGAAAATCATCATGCATCTTTACTGACTTCTTGAATAAATAAGATCTTTGAGCGAAAAATGCATTAATGTCTGCAATGCATTTTTTGTAGTTTTTTCATCAAAGATTTCATTGACTTTTGTGAAACTGTGCAATTGCACATTCACTCATTTAAATCATCATTAAAAGATTAAGTCGTTTGCATTTTGTTATGATTCTAGCTACGCATCTTCGTTGATGACTATGTTGATGACTATGTTGATGACTATGTTGATGACTATTCTGAGAGCTATCGTCGATCACTCGTCGCTAGAGCATAGACTTGTTTTGAAGTCAACTCTATTCAGAGTTAGCTTATGTTCTTCTGAGTCATATAAATAGTCAACTTTTTTCTTCTAGATACTTTTCTTTCTTAGCATTTATATACTCGTTACATTACACTCATATGACTCGCTTTATGCTAATCTCTAACATTATATAAATGCTTCTTCATTACAGACAAAGTGAAATAAACTGCATTGATTTCTTCAAGTGCTTCTGCTAGTAGTTCTTCAATTCTCTATCAACTTTGATCTAGTGACTTGCATTCATGCAGCAGCACTCATCTTTCTTCTCTCGTAAGCTGATTCAGCGAGAATAAACAAAAGATTCAAACTTGTGCACTGATCAGCGAGTATAAACAAACGATTGAAATCATTCAACTAGGTCAAAGATCAGCGAATTAATCATTCATTCAGATTTGCAAGAAATTCTTTAAATTTGTTAAACAATCATCAAGATCAGTCATAAAACTGTGTTGAAGTCTTTATTTTAGAAACAAATCTCACAGTGAGTCTGCTTCAATGACACTTCATCGTCAATGCAATGATTTATCTTCTCATCACTTTATCTATCAGTGAATCGATTCATCTATCAGTTCACGTGCAACTAGTGAGTCTGCTTCAATGACACGTTCGATAGTGAGTCTGCTACAAGAGCAGATAATGATTGATCTCGTCAACAAAGTCAGTCATTTGATAGTGAGTTTGCTTGAACGACACTTGAAGTGAGTCTGTTATAAAGACAAACAACGATTGATCTCTTGATTGAGTCAATCAACGAATGAAACAAGCTCTACTATGTAGTAAGTCTGAATCAGAAGTGAGTCTGCTTCAATGACATCTATTCTCAATGCAATGATCTACTCGCTTTTATCGCTCTACTCATCAATGAATCTGATCATACATTCACATGCAACTAGTGAATCTGCTACAATAATGAGTTCAAAGTTGATCTCTTCAATGAGCAAGTCAATCAGTGAGTTTGCTTCAATGACACTTTTATCTTGCATAGTAAGTCTGCTACAATAGACATTTTGATTCTACACAAGACTAAGAAAATACATTCATGCAAACATGAATTGTTGAAGAGAGAGAATAATGTTATGATTCTAGCTATGCATCTTTGTTGATGACTATATTGATGACTATGTTGATGACTATGTTGATGACTATTCTGAGAGCTATCGTTGATCGCTTGTCGCTAGAGCATAAACTTGTTTCAAAGTCAATTCTATTCAGAGTTAGCTTATGTTCTTCTGAGTCATATAGATAGTTGACTCTTCTCTTCTAGATACTTTTCTTTCTTAGCATTTATATACTTGTTACATTAAACTCATATGACTCGCTCTATGCTGATTTCTAACACATTTAAACTGTATCTTTGCTTTTTTGTAAATTGAAGCGTTCAGAAACGTCATTTTTTGAAGATCAAAAAGCGAGAAATGAGTTTATTAGTTTTTATCAGATGAGCATGTATGATCTTGCATGCTCATTAAATCTTCTGTATTCTGTCATTGATTCAACTGTGTAGTGTGACTTGATTCTGTAGCTTGTTCAGATGAACATGTAGTGAAAATGTGTATGTTTCAACTTTTAACGTTTCGATGTTCACTTTTCTGAAGACATTGATCACATGATGCAACGCTTGATTCTAAAGAGTTTTTAATCTTTGTTTTATACTTGACAATTCTTCTTCTTTATCATGTTGATGTTATATTGATGCTTCAAATGTCATTTTTGATCTTATCATTGCAAAGTATATTTATCTTGCTTTTGTGAATGTAGTTCTTCAAATGAAGATTTCAAGTCAACTAAGCATCAGCATCTTGATGACGTGATCTGCTTCTATTTGATGAAGATGTGAATTTCATTGTAGTTTCATGTTCAGTTACACTTTAAGAACTTGTACATCTGATTTCAACTTTATTATCAAGTTTTCTATGCATAAACTGACTGTCATGTTGAATCTTTTTGACTTACAAGTGAAGTGAGTGAATTCATATTTCTCTGAAGTGAACGTAGCATCATGAATTTGAGCTCACTTCGCACAGACGTCATGTGCTTGACTCAGTGATTCACAGATTGATTTTGTGATTTTGTTATAAATCAGAATATTAATGTCATTTATGAAGTCAAGCACTTCAATTTTGATTTTTAAAGCTTTGCATTTTTCAATTAAGCTTGTGTTAAAGAATAGAAAGAGAATTGATGATATGAGAAATCTTTGCAATATGTCAGCGTTTATTCATTGCATCATGCTGATTTGTTCATTGAACATCAGTGATGATTCTCTGTTTTTCAGAAAGCTGTGAGTTCATTTAACTATGTAATTCAATGCTTTTTTCATTCTCAGAATATGCAGAAATTTAGTATGCAAAACATGATTGAACGTTTCAGCAATGTTTAAACTAAGCATGAAGATTACATACTTGATTTCACAGTCTCATACTGCATATACTTAATCTACTAGTATATTCAGCGCTGAGATCACAAATTACTTACGTCTCACTCTCATTTAAGCATTTGAAAGCATGTGATGAGTCTCAGTAATATCACTTAATCTTTTGATCATGATTGATTCTAATGTTTTACTCATGATGTTTAGCAAAGCAATGAATCAATACATTTTAAAGTTGATGTAATCACTCTTTTTTGATTTGCACAGTACTATTGTCTGAGTTTTTTTGAACTGCTTCAAATGATATTTATGAGTTACATATGCATTGAACAGATTAATTAGTATCAAAGTCAGTTTTGTTAAACTTACTTAAAGTGCTTTATTAAAAATTTCAAATGCATCTGATGCTTTGTTGACTTTTATTCATTGAATCATCTGTCTCATTTCATCTTGCAATAAGATTGAATTGAACAACATTGTCAGCAATATAAACAATCTTAAAATGTCATTGATGTTTGCTTGAAATGATGATGAAAAGAATTTCTTTCATAACATCTTTGTTTTTTCTTCGAATGAGTTTGTTATGTGATCGAAATCATTGTTCTTTAATGACAAAAACTGCGAAAGTTTCTTAAGTAGTTGACTTTCGATTCTGATTCACTTTGCGAAATGTCAAACTGATTTTGATTCATTGCTCAATTTATGCATCTGTAATCTAAAATGTAAATGTTTTGTTTCTTTAATGATCTTGTTTTTGTGATTGTTGTATCTTAGATAGTCATTTCATGTTTTTAAAGTATTTTGCAATTTTCATATAATTCATAGTCATCATTCATCACAACTTTTGAGCAAATTTGATTTCAAAAGTCTTGTGCTTGAATTAATGACTTTGCTCAAGAAGTAGACTTTTCGATGATTTCTTGTAACATATGAGTAATTTCAGCTACTTTGTCATCTATCGCTGTCTTGTCATTGAGAAAATGATTGATGAGAAAATGTATTTTTAAATGAGTGTTTAATGCTTCTGTGTTCATTTTCTTTCATAATCAATGAGTTGTAAGCTGCATGAAGAATGTGCATAAATACAACTTCATGACAATTGAAAAATGATCAAATCTCTGATGTAGATTGATTCTCATCTTACATTTGTATATCATGAATTGAATTTTCTTGCTGTTAAACGCTAAATCTATTGTTGTGAGCTGATTGTGAGTCTTTCTAGTAATTGTGTCTGATTCAAGCAATAGCTTTAGTCTTGCGTTCATAATAATGTTTAGTAAAGCATTCATTGCTATGTGATGAGTAAAGCATCTTTTGTCTTCTCAGTGTGAATGATGTAGATTGAAATCTTTTACAATTAGCTGTTTGCAATCATTTTTGATTAGTTCATTCAGACGAGAAATAGTAAATGATTCTTCTGTAAAAATGATAAATAGCAAGCATGAATTGTAAATGTTTATGAGTCGTAACGTCTATATTTCATCTTTCAAGTTGCTAGTTTGTAACTTAATTAAGCAAATGTTTAATTCAATGATTTTCATTGCTCATTGATTGAATTTTAAACATTTGTTGACATAAATGCATGTTTTTGCTTAAGATGATGAGTTTCTCACTAGATGAAAGAAGTTGTGTGTTGAGCTAAACATTTGTGAAGCATTGATGTTGCAATCTTGTTTCTGAATGACTATTATGTCAAATTTACAAACTTCTCTGTCTATCAGAAATAATTTCTGAATTTTCAATGATTTTTTGATGTTGTACTGTAGAATTCGCAAAAAGATTTGATTTATCATAAAGTTATTTGTAGCTGTTGTTGACTTTGTGCAAAGACAGCTTTTTATATGTTTTTAATCATCAAGAATCTTTTGCATTTTCTGATTTAATGTTTCTGTGTCTGTTCAGACATCATGTTTTCTGAGTCACTAATCACGCATGAAGAGTGATTGACTCATCTTTTCTTGACTTTCATCACTTATCATGTTGACTCGTTGACATTTTAACTGCTTGTCATCGTCAAGATGTTCATTGAACTCAATGAGTTTGTTAAATTCACAAAATTCATTGAACTTAAGAAGTTCAGAAAGAAAAAAGAGAATGAGCAATTATCTTTCAACACTTCAAAGTATCTGATCAATCTGTTTTGAAAGATTTCTTCTGATTACTTTATCTGTAGTTTTCACTTGAAGCATGAGCATCTTCAGAGTTCATGACTATTATTGCAGTTCACGCATCATTTTCTATTCATTGATACAACGCATCTTTTAATGTGATGTTTGTCTGTGCATTTGAAGCAGCACTCTTTATTTTTGCAGAATTTAATCATATGATCAAAATTGAAACATTTATAGCATTGTATGATGTGACAGTTCTTTTCAAACAATTTGCATAAGCATTCTTGATATGAGTTCAGCATATTTATGTTTAGTAGTTGATTTATCATCATTTCAATTGCAATCTTTATGATGAGCAATAAATGAGTCTTTTCACTTTCAACTATCTTTTTGAGTCAAGCTATTCTCAACATCTTTAAATCTTCATGAAGTCTTGCATTGTTTTTTATCAATCTTTTGATGATCATTTTCTGATTGCTTGTGTTCAATGTGATGCATACATCATGTGCTAGTATCACGAAGCTTTTATACACTACATGCATTGAGCTTGCAATTTTCTTCATTCATGTTTGAAACTTTTCTAGAGCTGCTTGAGCTTCTGAACTCATCATGTGAAGTGCAATGTCTTCACTTTCAAGCTTGCAAAGTGACACTATTAAATTTCGTTGCATCATTGATGCATTTGCGATTTCTTGAAAGATCTGATCAATCAATCTCTTTTATATCTCTTTCATCTCTTTTCTCTTCATTATTTTCACTAGAATCTTGTGTTTCTTGCAAAGCAATGACAAATCATTTCTGAATCACTGCTTTTCAGTTATTGCTTCTTCTTTTGTTACATTAACTCATGATGATGTTTTGAATGTGAAATGTGTATTTTCTTATGTTTGTAATTGTTTATTAAGAAGTTGAATGAATGTTTTTAACTTTTATACATTCTTTGTAATGAATGCATCTTAACTTTCAATCTTTCTTTCTGAGATGTTTCAAAGACATTGAATCAGCTTTAAAATCACTTCTTTTCATGAGTGATCTTTGCTCTTTTCTTTCTCTAACATTGATGTCTGTGTTAATAAATCAATGATGCTGATAACTTTCATCTCATCATTGCATGAGTGTTTAAACTTTGCATCGCTGTCTCTCTGTGATGAGTCAATGTTGCTTGCAATCATCATTGAATCAGCATTACTGCTGCTCATGCAATTTATCATCATTTATTCATTTACTCAATCTTTTCTCTCTCATTTATAATGCTCTGTTCAAAAGTTCATTTTGTGCGCGTTGTGATTGTTTTTAGAAAAAGAATAATATTGATAATAAAAGTGAAAAGAAAATAATAAAGCTGTTTAACTAGTGAACAACACTTATTTTACTTTTTAAATTTTAATCATAGTTCATAATTTTATGAATTTATAAATTGAATCATGATGCATTATCTTTTTGCATTATTTTGAAGAGTGTTTAATAAAAATTCATGATGAAAATCATGAAGTCTTCATGATAAAAATTGTTTGATTAAATTATTTACATTTATTTAATATTTTGTTGAATTAAATTAAATTTTTGAATCAAGTTGTTAAATTAAGCTTTTCAACTCAACTTAAGTTCTTGAATTCAACTTCTTAACTTAACTCAACATTTTTTTCAAAAAATTTCAACTTGATTTAACACTTTTTGAATTGAATACTTGATTTGAACTTAAGTACTTAACTTGATGTGATCAGTTTATTCATGACTCAATATACTTGTTAATTAAGTGCATAACACACATTAATTTAGTATATATACAGCGTTTAAATAGTATTATAGTCATAAATTACATACATTTAATGAAGAAATAAAGCATATTTTACAAACTGATGTTAAAAATCGAAACTGTCAAGATGATGCATTATATTTTTTAAGCAAATCATATTTTTTGAATAATTGACTGTTATCAAAAGCTATAAGCGCTTGTAGCTAGTTATTAGTTGTTGATGAGTGACTATTAAAGCTTGCAAGCTAAAAGCTTGACTAAACATATGTTTTTGACTTATGCTAGCTTGGTGAGCTTGTAGCTGGTTTTAGCTGAGTTCGCACTTTTGTCGATGCAGTCGTATGTGCATTTTATTAATGTGACTGCTCAATGAAAAAATATAAAGCATTGATTTAAGTTAAATTACATGTAATTTAGCATTTAATGAACAGAGATCGGCGAAGAACATGAAACGAATATCAGAGTCGAAGATATGAACAAGAATGAAAGTATGTAATGAGCATAGACCGACTGCTTTCAGGCAGGCTTTTTCGCATGCATCGTCGCCACATGATCGTTACCTAAAACTTTGTAGTCGCTTGAGCCGTAATAAATTCCGAAATTATCGACATCATTGGTGCCGCTGGGCAGATGCGTTGCGAACTGCCATATTGAGTCCATGGCGATCTCG
>JAABUS010009176.1_pt1 | contig 10527 bp, 15 predicted proteins | sample 5560161 | NCBI WGS metagenome assembly JAABUS01 (sample SAMN10711885, study PRJNA513376) | rock metagenome | isolation source: Antarctica rocks | place: Antarctica: Victoria Land, Trio Nunatak nord | collected 2016-01-04
TGCTCTCTCCATGGGTGGGGGGTGAGGTCTTGATAACCAGCAGGAAGCGCTCATCATGCAGTGTCTGCAGCCATAGAAGGACAGTATTTGTGGGTAAAAGCGGGAAGTGATACTCCTGCAGGATCTGCAGACACATTGTGCAAGCAATGCACATCAGCATATGCATATGGAACAGAAATTACTTGGGCATGGGTTTGCTTTGTTCAGCACCCAGAAACATCGCTTTGCTTTCTTCAGCACCCAGAAACATTGGTCAGGCATGCACTGATATTATTGAGTCCTGTAGATGAATTGCAGTGTGATTTGTGATCATATATATGTCACACTACCATGAATATATGTGATCCTGCAGAAAAGGCTTACAGTGACAAAGTCTGTATTATACTGCCCCTCATATGTACATATATATAAGTCTCTTGGCAGCCTAGAAATGCTCAGGACACAAATTTTGCAGCCTTGAGCGTACAAGCACTGCAAAGCATCGACGCATGTGCTGCTAGCCAGCTATTGCAAGTTCTAGAAAGCAATAAGATAATGTGCATCTATGCATCAGTGAGGTGCCAGTTACATCATGTCTGCACTACTGTGCAGCTGCAACAGTGACAGCAGTTGTGTAGTTAGGGGTGCGCCACGCTACCAGCATCAAGGGCTCATGAACTATGCACCTGCAGCCGCGCTACATCAGAAGGCTGTTTTGACATTGAGCAGAGCAGGCTTACCAGCAGAAAGTCCTTGACTAATGTCTCGGTGCCATGTGCCAATGTGACCCTGAACACCTGCCAGAAGTGACTGCAGCACATGGTAAGAGTCGGTGCACACATCAACATGGTGATGCTGATGGCCCTCCTTTGTGCTAATCTCAAGCAGCTGCTCTGAGACTTCACTGCGCTGTTGTGGTCTGACTTACATATCAGGACAGACACTGGTTGGTGGTCTGGCACACACATCAAGACAGATATGCGTTGTTCATGACAGAGCTGCAGACAGGTTGCAGTGCAAAAGACGGTAACCGTAACAAGGCTTAGGAAGTCTCAACAGCTGCAAAGACAGATGAGCACCATCATTGTTGCCAGATGCCAGGCAACACATCAAGTGCAGATGAGCACCTGTCAAATGATCCTGTGTTTGGGGGTGCCCAGCCAGCAGGTGGCTCCCCATGAAAGCTGCAATTTGGGGCCTTGTGCCTGTACACAACCAACTCTCGGGCAACAGGACCAAAAGCAACCTGCAGGCCATAGCACCAATCTGTGACCTTAGCTGCAGACAATAGTTGTGTTGGCGTTTTGACAGCATGTCCGACCATTGTGGAGGTGTCAGTGCTGTGCTCACCAGATATGTTCCAGATGGTGTAAATCTGCACAGGTGGGTGTCTGGGGGCTCAACTTTGCAGACCTGTAACACTGTCTGAGCAACTTGGAAAGCACAAAGGAGGCAGGACTGTGCAGTGACCATGTATGCGTCTTGTGCTTACCAAAGAGGTCGGTGGCAGGCACTCGTACAAGGTACGAACTTGATTGATCTGCAGTGAGAAACAGGTCAACCACATCGTTTGTTACGCAAGCTGAGCAAGCAAGCACCAAGGGGAATCTACTCACATGTGCTGAAGGTGGAGCGGCGGTTGTCTCTCGTTGTCTCAGGCGGAACAAAAGATTGAAAGGCTGCTTGCTCTGCGGACTGTGTTGCGCTGGTTGCATCAACTGGGTTGAGGTGTCGCGCAGCTAGATGCCTTTGGTGACCGGCATTTTAGCTGCGTCTCACAAGCGATACTTGTCATGCTGCAGCTCGCATGCGGGGCTTGAACGCTCGTGGGCATGTCGTCGTCATCTTGATGTCGCAAAAGTTCAAACCCAAATACTTGTCGCAAGGTTGACCGCAAAGCGGTTATGCCCTACCCTGAAGGGCGATATGCTCTTCCCGTTCATCAGCATGCAACGGTGCGTGATCACTCACAAAGAGCGTCCAGCCTAAACTTCTTCCATGTCGTGAGTGAGCTTTACCGCATTGACAGCCCACTTCACAATCGCAGCTCCGAGCAGACAAGCTTCGGCACGTTCAGTGTATCTCAGCAGCGCTGTGGCCTTGAGTGCAACACTTTGACCTAGCGTACTTGCTTGACACAAACCAATACAGCCAAGCATCATCCGAGACCGAACCATCTTAAAGCTCTGTGCAAAGCCAACTTGGCGTCTGCTGGACGAGCGGACATACACGGCAGAGATCACAGCTAAGGCAGAAAACATGGTAGCGGTTGCACAGTGCCACCTGCAAGTGCCTGCTGCCGGCCTTACAGGCTGTGAGAAGCCAGCTAAAAACAATACAAAGTCGTTTGCCATCATGAGCACCTCGCAGCGACGACCCCGTGTACGACAGCTTATGCGAGCAGTCTCTGTCAAGGTAGGCTTGCTGATATGCAAAAACCTTTGGCAGCTTGTGCTGCCTTGCAAGGTTGCAGGTTCAACATGACTTCAGCCTGCAGCAAATGTGCTCATGGTGCATGCAGACTGGAGCTTCAGAATTTGGTGCTGTAGCTGAAATTGATTTTGACAACGAAGCAACTTCGTCCAGCTATGATGCCTTTGCGGATCTGGTCCAAATGGCTGTGAGAGAAGACCCATCACTTGCAAGCGTTGCATCCACATCAGGTATTCAGGAGCTGGCAGTAGTACTCCATTCATGGACGCTAGCTTACAATTGCTTCTGTGTATGCACATGTGCAAGATCACTGTCAGACAGTGCTTTGCAAGCATGCTCAGCAGGCAAACCAGGCACACGTTGGCTTGCATGCCTGAACCACTGCAGCAAGGCTCTGCAACAACTCCCCTCTTGCTCAAGCAAGAGCTACGTAATACTTCCCCCTGTGCTCACAGCCACAGACTGTGCCAACTCACATGCCACCTTTGTCCCCATGCACCTAGACTTTTGTTTGTAGAAGCACAAAGCTGTTCTGAGAAAGGCCAAAAATTGCCATAAATCCTGAAAAAGTCTTGCTGAACCATCATTGGTATTGAGGCTTTCCCGGTAGGATCTGCAGCACTTAGGCCAGCCAGTTGTCGCCTCAAAACACAAAGCTTGTTTTGGACACATGCCAGTTGTTGGATTTCAGGGCACAGTCTGCCTTGGTCAAACAACAGAGCAGCAGTTGTGAGGCAAGGGGCTCTTCAACGTACAAAGCAGCAATGGAATGGCTCAGCTTTGTTCAAATCAAAAAGGGAACCCACAATGGTGTTCCTGATTTACAGGGCAAAGTCTGCAGCACTCAATCGTTGGATGCAACCCTCAACAATGTTCCTGTTTTACAGGGCAAACCCTGCAGCACTCCAATAAGCCAGCCTGGCTGAGACAGAGGGCGCCTCAAGGGGAGAGGTACGAGTACCTAGAGAAAGGACTTAGGAAGCTGAATTTGGCCACTGTTTGTGAAGAAGCCAAATGCCCCAACATGGGAGAGTGCTGGAATGGCAAAACTGGGACTGCAACCATCATGCTGCTAGGTAAGAGGCATGCTGTTGCATCTAACGAGGCTGACGAGTTCCCAGCAGAAGTGTATAATTGAAGTGGTGATCTGACTCTCCTTCCGATTTTCACAAATTTATTGCAAACTCACAAATGTATTGCAAACAACAGTGATTCTGCAGTTACTCATGCCCGCAAGTGTGGCAGTGGCTTTCTCTAAATGGCTTTGCTGTGCTTGTAGCTGTATGGTGAAAGGGTCCTGTTGAAGATGTGCATCAATTACAGGGTGGCAGCCTACGTAACACTCAATACGTAATATTCAATACATAATGCGTAGTGTATTGGACTTTATTTTTGCCATACAACATACACGAATTGCTATTTCCGCAGATATTGTACACAGTTGGGCGGGCTGCAAGTCAACCGCCACATGAATGTGGATGGACTTGGTCAGAGTCATGTACTGCAGGTGACACATGCACAAGGGGCTGCCGGTTTTGTGCTGTCAACACAGCACGCACACCTCCCCCCCCAGATGACCTGGAGCCTGAAAACACAGCACATGTAAGGCCTGCTGCCTGTCGCCCCAGCATGACTAACTGCCTCTTGCTAGCAAGATTCATGATTGCTCATCTGGCATCACAAACATCACAGACAGACCATGAACAGCCCGCTGCTGGGCAGGCTGCAGCAGTGGTCTTGTTGGCAAGGGCCCTTGCATACAGCCCTCGGCTGGGCAGGCTGCAACAGCTAGGTTTGCTAGCAAGGGTCCTTGCAGACAAGGCAGTGTGCTTTGAGGGAGATACCTGTCCAAGATCTGTCTGCACAGAAGTGCACCATGTTGATGTGTGCAGCGCTGTGCACTGCAATATGCAGCTTCAGATACAGTGCATGTTTATGCTGTGTCTGACTGTGTGTCTGTGTAGGCCATAGCTGAGTGGGGGGTGGGGTACATCGTGCTGACATCAGTGGACAGGGATGACATCCCAGATGGGGGCTCAGAGCACTTTGCCAGGACTGTACGCACCCTGAAGCAGCTCAAGTAAGCAACATTGCAGTTGCGCTTTGAAACAAGATCTGACCTGCTGGTGTACTTCCATGCAAGAGACCTGCATGTCTGAGATTGCACTGAAAAGCTGCCTCAAGTGTCTACTGCTTATTGGCTGTGTGTAGAACATTATGTGCTGAGGGGCCACTATCTACAATCATGCTGCATGAAGTTTTCCCCCAAAAACTGAACAGTGCGTGTGAGGGGTTGTTTGTCAAAGTTTGTCAAACTAACCAGTCTCATTCCATACATGCAGGCCAGAGATCCTGGTGGAGTGTCTGACACCTGATTTCAGAGGAGATATGACCGCTGTTAGGCACCTGGCGCAATCTGGTCTGGACGTCTTTGCACATAATATTGAGACAGTAGCTGGCCTTCAGGTCAGCCCATACCTTTCTAAAATCGGATTTACGATATATGATTATGGTCGTGCATCAGCAATCTTCTGAGCCTGCAAGATATTGCATAGCATTACTTGCTTGCACAATGCTGACGCATTTTGCCTGCAGTGTTGCAAGGCATGTTCCCTAGTATTGACAGCATCCTTGACTGGGACTGTATTCAGCAGCTTTGCACAAATGGCTATAACCATAATCCACAGCTTTGTCAACATGTCTTGACTGCGACTCATGCAGAAACGTGTGAGAGACCCTAGAGCAGGCTACTTCCAGTCTTTAGATGTTCTGAAAGCTGCAAAGGCGTGCGGAGTGTACACCAAATCCAGCATCATGCTGGGGTTGGGTGAATCACATGATGAGATCATTGACACAATGTATGATTTGAAAGATGCGGTGAGAGCTGCACTTGCATCTTTGGCAGGATACAAACAGGCGCTTCTCATTCTGCTGGCCTGTGCTGACTGTTGTATTAGATTTCACCATTGCTTGTCGGCAGAACATACATTGCATTATCGGTACAATCCTGGATATTGAGCTGTGCCTTGACGTCTGAACTCATCCTGCTACTGTAGCACAATGCATACAGCTCTTTTGCAGTGAGGGCTGAGAGTTTTCCCTTGTTTGCACGCTGCAGAACCTGGACAACCTAGCATTGTGTTGAGCTTTGCCACCTCACAGCACCATCAGCAGCATTTGACAGCCATGCCACAAAAGTCCTAGCCATACAACAAGCATTGCTTGACCTTGTGACTGTAGCAATGACATTATGCTTGTGCAGGGTGTGGACATTTTGACGTTTGGGCAGTATCTGCAACCAACCCCCCTGCATTTACCTGTTAGGGAGCATGTCACACCAGAGCAGTTCGAGCACTGGCGCAAGTTTGGGGAAGATGTTGTGGGCTTCAGGTACGAAACGCTGCTTTAGATGCATGTGCTGATGTTCACACATTGACTGGCAGCAGTGTGACCATGATGCTTGAATGGTCATTCTTGGTCAGCTTTCTGACGCTGCTTTTCATGACGCAACATACTGACATTACTTTTGGCCATAGGCAACTGTGCTATTGTACCTGTGGAGGCTGGCTGCCATGCATTACTTGGACGTGTGACATGGCAAGTTCCTTTAATGATCAGCATGATGTATAAGCCTCATGAATACCTAATACCATCATTTCAAATATTTCTATTTTGGTCGAGGCTGAATGAACAAGTGTAATCTCTGCAGGTATGTTGCATCTGGACCCTTGGTGCGCTCCTCTTACAAAGCTGGAGAGTTTTTCATCGAAGCAATGATTGATAAAGATAGGCGGCATCCAAAGTGATAGCAACTGCATGATGCAAGCACTTCAGCGTTGTGTCTTGGTTCCTAAAGTGGAATTGAAGACCTTTCAGCAAAAACAGTGCACTCACAGATTGGCAGTTCTTGTGCAGCACCTTGTATCTTGTAGCAGTGCTTGTGCAGCACCTTGTATCTTGTAGGTATATGATCAATTGGGGATGCCCTAGGCCTCAACATACTTCTTTGAGGGATTGTAGCAGTAGCTATTCACTCACAGATGCAAGTGCATCAACAGCATATCAAATCTATACATAGCTAGTCCTGATTACGCAGCATGATCTATGTATTACAAGATGGTTTCCTTGATACATCGGATCAGATACAGGATCAATGCACTGATTGGTCGAGCCTGGTAAAATGCCTGGATCATAGAGATACCGCAGTACAACATGCAGTCAAGCAAGGTTGTGTTAGGATGCGCAACACATTGAAGTGCATTGGAACGCAGCTCGCAGGCTGTATTTACAGTCATGGTAAGTAGACCTTCTGCTTGAAAGCTTGACAGACTTGGTTGGTGGCTGACAACATCATCATTGCTGTATGTGACACAATGTCTGTATGATCCAGGCATTTTACCAAGCTCTGCAAGTTAGTGTACTCTTGGGAACGTGTATCTGAGATCCAATCTATCAAGGCATTGCTGTCTCAGCAGCTTTTCGGTCAGCGATTCTACTCATCATGACTGGTGAATATAGCCTCCGAGGTGCATTGCAATGCATCGCGCAGCCTAACACAACCTTGCTTGACTGCATACTGTATCCGATGCAATATCTCTATGATCCAGGCATGGCAAGTTAGTGTATCCTCGGGAAAGTGTATCTGAGATCCAATCAATCAAGGGAACAATGCCTCCGAAACCAAGATCAGACAGAGCAGCAAAGTTCTTATTCTTAGCTATAAATCCGAGGATAGCAAGCTCCTTTGGGATACTGAGTCGAGACAGTTCGCTGCAGCAGTCACAGTGCGGTATGTAGTGCGTGTGAACGACCTCGAGAAAGCACCACTATGAACATGTTTTCTCATATCCGGCTCCAGACTGCTTTGTCAGCCGTGCTCCCACGCTGGAGGAAGGGGCTGACTTCGCTGTCGAGCTGAACAAAGCACATCGTCAGCAAATATTGGCGGCAAGGCCGTTTCAGTGCGTTGGGTGTGGAGGGAAGCCCGAGATCCTGATGGAGGCTCCCCACATGTTTCTTACAGACCCCTCAGATCTCGTCGTAGATAGTTTTCCATTTCCAATCTGCCATGACCCTCAGTGTGCCGTGGCAGGCACCCAGTTGGTCCAGCAGATGCTGCACATGATAGACGAGGAGACCGGATGGCACTTCAAGGGTGAAACCATTTCAAAATGTTTGGTGTGTAGCAAGACAGAGCAGATAAGACACTGTGGAAGATGCGAAGCTGCAAGGTACTGCAGTACTGGGTGCCAGAGACTTCACTGGCCATCTCATAAAACGGCTTGCAAAGCCTATGCTAACCGGGACCCCGTGGGTAACTACTTTGCTAGGAAGCACCAAAGCAGGCCACTTGATTGTGGCAATAGTTGATACTATACACACTGACAGCTATCATACACCAGCAGTGCCGCACATTGCAAGACTGGCTGGGAGAGTACTAGGCAATATATGGGCATGGAAAAGCACTCCTGTTGGTAGCGTTGAACGCTGCCAGAGATGGCTGACTCTGGCTCAAATTGCTCTGTAGTCCAGACACATCATGCTGTGCTAGTACTTGTCTATACTCAGCAGCTGTGCAGCTTGTGTGACAGTAAAAGTGTATCAGACATTTGAAAGCATCCTGCAGTGATGGCAGTGTCCATACACCAAAGCCAGTCAGCAAGTGTTGAATATCTGCGAAGAGTGTTAACATGTACTACTTCTCTAAGAATTGTTATCTCCAACTCCTGTTCCAGGGTGAAGGCAATAGCAATGCTTTGTCACACTTTGTGCGTCTCCTTTGTGTCTCTGCAATGGTTGTTCAATTCATTTCTGATGAATTGTCTCCCTTTGCACTTCTTTGGCACATGCTTTTCACCCCCCTAGATATCATGGGGCGGGTGCTGAAAGTGAAATGCTAGCGTGTCAAGGTGCGCAGCATAATGCAAATTCTTACAATAGACTAGTCTGATGGCCAGAATCAATGTAACCCTTAACTTGTACAACATGTAGTGCACTTTTGTGTTTGAGGTTTGAGTGTATGTAGCATGAGCTCTGTATGTCACAGAGCCGTATTCATGGCATAGTTGTATGAGCCACAAAGCAGTACAAGCTGTACCTACGTTGTGTAGTGACATGAAGTTTCACTTTACACCACGTAGTATGCTGTCAGGTCCTCTGGGGCCCTGCATTTTCTCCAGCTCCCGCCAGTTTGGCAATGCTTGTAGACTATTTTGCTGTGCGGGTCCATGAAATATGATGCAGGTCTAAGGGTCCTGGCAGGTCAGGGGGTTGGCCAGTGTACAGCAATTTCAGCAGGTCATGAAGTGTGATTACGCTTTGCACTGTAGCATGGACTGTAGAAGGGCTGCAGCTCAAAGACTCAACTGATTGAAGTTAACTGCAGCCCCATGACTTGCAGTCTGATTGCATACTTAGGTACGTAGCATCTTGCCAAGCTTAAGCCTTGCCAGCTAAAACAGGGCCATAGAGGGTTTAAAATTGGCTGCCTTTGCAGCTTGGGCGCATATTACATTCCAAAGTCCTGATGTACATAAGTAGATATGTGTTGCAGGGCTAGCACATGGTGATTGATTATAATAATATATTGGGCCCATAGACAAAGTCTGCACCCAGGATGTCAAATTATCACTGAACAATTGTTGCACTAAGCTAAGTTGCATCCTGACAAGTCACGTGAGAGAAAACCCTGCTGGGGCAATCGTCACATCATAACACACAGCCACACTGGGGTAATTCAATATTTTGGTGCACTATTGACGCACTGAGTGTTGTATAAACACAGTTGCAAAGCTGTTTGAGTTCTGAAAAACGTACATGTACAAGCAAAACCATCGATGATATATCATTCAAACATTGTGGTGATGCGCATTGAGGCATCGCACAATGCCAAAATCCCCATCTTCATGTGAGTATTGCATTGCACTGCAGGCCACCAGCAGCCGCACTCCAGCGCGTTCCAATCACGCTCATCACTTTCATGAGAATGGCCATGCTGTTGTGTTGTTTCTCCCCTAAAGGTGCAACGCAAGAACTCAAGTCCTAAAGGCTTTTGTACCAGCAGCAACCACGTAGGGAGAGGGACAGCCACAACCGCATTCTCAGACCAGCACGTGTAAAGCAACGCTCGCTCTCTCCACGCTTCGCGTTTTAGGTCAAGGGCAACACGACGCAAGAAACTGCTATACACCGCTCATCGCATCTTGTTTGCGACAACTACGTAGCAGCGCAGTTTACTTATATACAACAGGGTACATACATAGGCCACTCTCAAGCTCACAGGTATTGTTTGTGGCTTCACCTATGCTTCGTGCAAAACATGCAAGTCGATCGGCTGTTGTAGCTTGTCAGCGCTTATGTCTTGTCAGTCAAACTGGTCGCACAGTGCCTGCTTGTTTCGTCGACTCAGCGTCTGCAGCATCGTCTTGGGGTCCTACAGCGCAAGCTGCCCAGGTGCAGGTGCATGCTGTGATCAACATACTTTAGCTATGATGAATGCACGGTCTTACACGCTGAGCGTCAGTTATGCCTACCTGCAGATCAATCCTAGCTACACAGGCTCCGCGCGATTTGCCTCAACCATGGCCAAGTTCGATGCTGAGACCCTGATCAAGTACGCCACTCAGACCGAGAAGGCCCTCACAGCGAAGACCTTGTCCGCTCTACAAAACTTGTCCCCCGACGTGGTCTTGCATCAAGAAGCTTTCACATTGAACCACGACATCAAAGGGGAGGCTGAGGTCCAGAAGTACTTGCAAACCTACTTCGACAAGTATGAGTTCGAGCATGACACTCTGAATTATGCTGTCAACCCAGATACCAGCTGCTCATTTGCCCTGAGCTACGACAAGGTGAGCAGTGCGATTTACTTTTTTTACTGTATATAGGTGTCATGCTTTTGCTGAGTGCATTGATCTTGCACAGTTATTTGAGGTTTGATGTGGTTTGTTGGCTGCAGAATGTTCACTTGAAGAATAAGGGTAGCTTGCCCGCAGAGGCTGTCAAGCCTGCCAGCACAATAGGTCAGCAGCTTCTTGCAGTCTCACTGAGAACCCATACAAGAAAATACATGGCATGCTCGGCCCGACCTCAAGCAACAGCTGCTTGCCCTAGTCA
>JAABUS010009177.1_pt1 | contig 10527 bp, 10 predicted proteins | sample 5560161 | NCBI WGS metagenome assembly JAABUS01 (sample SAMN10711885, study PRJNA513376) | rock metagenome | isolation source: Antarctica rocks | place: Antarctica: Victoria Land, Trio Nunatak nord | collected 2016-01-04
CCCCGTAGCCGGCGAACTCGACCGCCGTGTAGCCAGCCCCAGCGACGGCGCCGAGCGCGCCGAAGTAGTCCTGCTTCATTGCGTCGCGGACGGTGTAGAGCTGGAGGGCAATCTGGTCGGTGGTGAACATCTTCTCTCCTCTGAGAACGACCGCGCGGTCGCCGACCGGCGGCGCGGGGAACCCCGCCCACAGGTTCCCACCCGGACCATGATCTGTCGAGACGGATCGATCGGTCTCCAGCGACCGTGACCCTCTGGCGCAGTGCTTGAAGTGGGAAGGCAATGAACGATCGGGAACACAACGGACCCAGAGAAAACGAGACAGTTCCGACGAACCACAGCCGAGTCCGTGACCACGCCTGACCGTTCCAACCGACCGGGTCCCGCAACCCAGCCGCCTTCCCGACCCGACCCACTGTCTACCCCGGTTCGCGCCTCGCCCCGCAACGCGACGCGCCGTTGATAGGAGTGGTGGTCACTTCCTCGGTGCCTGGGGCCCCTCGGAACTGTACGTACACTGTATACGGACACTCGCAGGATGTCAAGCGGTCGTCAGCACTGTTTCCAGGTCGATCTCCGCCCCCTCCGCCTCGTGCCGAACATCAGCGACAGAATAGATCGTATGTTCTCTTTCCGGACCTTGTCAACGCTTCCCTCATTGTCACACCAGCTCCACGACCTTCATGGGTTGAGACATGTCGTCGCCCGGTCGATCCGACGGGACAAGGTACATGCTCGCGATGGAGCGTGATGAACGAGGGTGCGACATCAGCGCGCCCGGGACGCGACACGCTTGGGACCGGTCTGGTATCGTCGCGGGCGCGATCATCTTCAAGCCGCAAGCGGACGTCGTATCGTTGGGCCGACCGCAGCGCGGCGCGACACAGCCTGACCAGGAGCACCGCCCGTGACTTCCGTAACGTCCACACTGCACGACGCCGTCGACGAGATCCTGCCCGGTCTCGTCGCCGATCGCCGGCACCTCCACGAGCACCCCGAACTTGGGATGCAGGAATATGAGACGGCGAGGTTCGTCGCCGACCGGCTGCGTCAGCTCGGCCTCGACGACCTCCGGACCGGGATCGCCAACACCGGCGTGACCGCCCTGATCCGCGGCACCGGCACTGGTCTCAACGCCGACCGGGTACTGATGCTTCGGGCCGACATGGACGCCCTCCCGATCGAGGAGGAGAACGATGTCGAGTACCGCAGCCAGACGCCGGGCGTCATGCACGCCTGCGGGCACGACGCCCACACCGCAATCCTGCTCGCGACCAGCCGGCTGCTGATGGAGCGCCGGGGTGAGTTCGCCGGCACCGTCAAGGTCCTGTTCCAGCCGGCCGAGGAGGCTCAGCCCGGCGGCGCGAAGCCGATGATCGAGGCCGGCGTGCTGGAGGAGCCACACGTCGACGCCTCGTTCGGACTCCACATGGCCCAGGACCTGGATCTCGGCAAGGTCGAGGCCCGGCCCGGCGCGTCGACCGCCAACTCCGACCGGTTCTACATCACGGTTCAGGGCAAGGGTGGCCACGGCGCGGCCCCAGAGACGACGGTCGATCCGATCGTCGTCGCCTCCCAGATCGTGCTCGCGATCCAGACACTGGTCTCGCGCGAGACCGACCCGCTCGCTTCCGCCGTCGTGACGATCGGGGCCTTCAATGCCGGCTCCGCCCCGAACGTCATCCCTGACACCGCCGAGCTGGTCGGCTCGATGCGGACGTTCGACACGGCCCACCGCGACTACCTCGCCGAGCGGCTCGACACGCTGGCAACGAAGATCGCAACCGCCATGGGCGCGACCGCCACGCTGCGTTTCGTCCGCGGTTACCCGTCGGTCGTCAATGACGAGGGCATGTTCGAGATCGTCCGGGCGGCCGCGTCGGAGATCGTCGGTCCGGACAACTTCGTCCTCAAGGACGTGAGCATGGGTGGCGAGGACATGAGCTACTTCCTTCAGGAAGTGCCTGGCTGCTTCTTCCACGTCGGCTCCCGCAACCCGGACCGCGGCCTGATCTGGGGTCACCATCACCCGAAGTTCGACATCGACGAGGCGTCGCTCGGGATCGGCACCGAGGTCATGGTCACGTCTGTCCTGCGCTACTTCGCGGCCGACGCCCCTCCGATGGCCTAGTCCGCCCACTCGTCACCGAGCCGTAACACCGGCACCGCGGCAGGGGACCAGGATCGGAATCGACCCCGGTCGTCCGCTGTCGGACTAAGACGCCGGAACCGTCAGGACCGCCTTGCCGCGGACGCTGCGCTGGCGAAGCCCATCCAGGACCACCGGTGTGTCCTCCCAGCCACGGACCTCCCCAAGGACCGGCTCAAGCCGCCCATCGGCGACGAAGCCCGCCAGGATCCCAAGATCGGAGCCGCGCTCGTCCTCGGGCTGGGAGCCGATAATCCCCATGATTCGCGCGTTCGGGGCGCCAAGGAGCTCGGCCGCTCCCAGCTCGGCGGCGCCACCACTGGCCCCATAGACCGCCGCCAGCCCGCCCGGCCGCAGGTGGCGGACGGCCCGCGTCAGCGTATCGCCAAGCACTCCGACCAGAATGAGGTCGAACTGGCCGATCCCGTCCTCGGTCAGATTGACCGTGACGTTGGTAGCGCCGAGACGGCGGGCCTCGTCGAAGCGCTCCGGACTGGTGACCTGCGCCGTGACTCGGGCGCCAGCGGCGACCGCGAGCTGAATCGCGAACTGTCCCACCCCACCGCTGGCACCCAGCACCAGCACCTCCCGGCCAAGAATGCCTCCGCCCCGGAGTAACGCCCGGTAGGCGGTCAGCCCAGCCACAGGTAGCGATGCTGCCTGCTCGAAGCTGACACCACCCGGAAGTGGCGAGGCCCAGGCCGTCGGGACGGCGACACGCTCCGACCAGCTCGCATCGTCAACCACGCCAACGATCTGGGTCCCGACCGGCGGGCCGCTCCCATCCGTCGCAGTGGCAAGCACGACACCGGACAGATCCTGACCGGGACGCCAGTTGTCCGGTCTCATCCGAAGAAGGTCGAGTTCGCCCCGATTGACAGCGTACGCCCGTACGTCGATCAGCAACTCGTTGGCCGCAACGGTTGGCTCGGGAAGATCGGTCGCAAACCGTAGGCCCTTGTCGGCGCCGGGATCGGTGATATACCCGCGCATCGTCTTGGCTCCTCTCACCTGCAAGATCACTCCCTACCGATAATGCAGACGACGGGCCGCCTACCACCCAGGCGACATTCGCTCGCCATCTCGTATCGCCGATCACGGTCGGCTCACGGAAGGGTTCGACCAGGAACCTTCGTGGGGTCGAGCGGAACGGGCCCATCGGCACGACCGTCCTCCCCTCGCCGGTACGGGCCAGGCACGGTTCGAAACGACGTATGATGGCAATGGGCGATCGAATGTCGGACGTTGACGTGGGAACGACGTTGGTCGTCGACTGGATGGACAGCGACCTCCACGCCTGGTGTACCAATGAGCCGGCCGATATCGGGGCGATCGACAGCCGGACTGCTGTCGACCTGCCCGGCCGGGTCAAGGAGCCGTGGCGCGATCAGGCTGGCATGGTCGCCGTCGAACGGGCCCGGCGGAACAGCGCCGGGGCCCGGACAGACGCCCCAATCACAGAGCCAGCGAGCGCCCGCGATGCCCTCTGGACGAAGGCGGTCGCGTGGCCCTCGGGCACGACCACCTTGGTCGAGTGGTAGATGGAGCGGCCGTCGATCGGGAAGGAACGCGCGTCATGCCAGGATCACCACGGGAGCGCCGCATCGCCGGGATCGTGATCGCGTTCGCCGGGCTGGTCGCACTCGGTATCTTCCTGCCCATGATCGGGCCGCTCGCCAAGACCGACAAGCCCGTCCTCCTCAACCAGCTTCAGATCGACTTCCATCAGTGCCCGGCCGATCTGGCCATTGGCGCCGGTCTGAACGCGCTCCGCTCCTGCGGTGGTGTCCGCAACGAGGTGGACGTCCGGCTGACCAGCGATGGCGCTGACGTCTCAGCCAGCACGGTCGACAACCGATTCAGCACGTTCCGCCTGCCAATGGGCGCGCTCCGGCTGCACGTCGACGGGGTGGCCGAGGGAACGGTGGACGTGCTCTCCTGCCGGACCTACGTCCAGGACGACGAGGGCGCCGACGTCGTCCTGTCGGTCGTTCCGCAGATCGCCTACGGCACCGATCCCATGACCGCGTCGATCATCACGCAGCCGTTGCTCATGGCCAACTGGCCGGCCAACCGCTGGGTCGCCAATGCCGTCGACCCGCCCAAGGATCGGCTCGAGGAGGACAAGCCGCTCTACGCCGAGTCGATCCGCTGCGAGTGGTTCCTGCTGGCGCCGGGCACGGTCACCGAGCGCCCGGGCGTCGTCCGGACCTACACCACCACCGACTCCGCTGGCGAGCCGATGATCCACGTCCTTGGTCCAGGCGGTCCCGTGGACGGGAGCGCTCCTAACGTCGAGTCCAGTCCGTTGCGACCCGTGGACACCTTCGACTTCCGGTCGACTACCGATGGCACCGGCGCGACGACGGGCGACAGCTGGATCGACCACTACCTGATCCCAACGGGCACCTGGGTCGTGACGGACCGGACGACCGGCCATCAGGCGACGGTCGACATCGCACCCGGACAGACGACTCGGGTCGTCTCGGTCACCGCGATCGTGGCGCCGAACCCGGCAACCCCCGGGGCGCCTGGTTCCATCCCGACCCTGATCCCCCCGCCCCGGCGGTAGATCCGGCGCAAATGCACTCGGCCCGGCACCGCGACGCTTTTGAATCAGCACGGTTCGTCGACGGAGCTGCGAGCCTCCGGCCGTCTCCGGTTCGCCGGGCGGCTCTGGCGACCGATACGGGGCGACGAGTCCCAGGAACCCGGCACGAATGAGACACGCTCCTCTGCCGTCAACCCAACCCCCGCCAACCCCGCCCTGATGGCCTGGGCTGCGGAAAGGCTGATCGGTCGCCGGAGGGATCGCAGGCTGACTCGAACCCCCGGTGCGGCTGGCCGGTCAGCCAGATCGTCGTACCTGGCCGACGTTACCCTAAGGGTTGGATGACGACAGCGTGACCGGCCCAATCGGCCGCCCTTGCCGATCCCTGTTACCTTGCCTCCAGTTCAGAGGTCCGGGCGCCGCCTGTGGGGGCGACGACCGCCCAGCGGCGCTGCCTGGACTGGCGGAGGGCGGCATGCATCGATCGATCCAACCGGGACGGCTCAAGGGCATCGTGGTCGTACTGGTCGCGCTGATCGGGATCGGGACGGTGGCCGCGTTCGCGCTGTGGGCTGACCCGTTCGGCAACGATCCGGACCCGGTCGCACTCAACCGCCTCGCCATCGACTTCGCGCAATGTCCGCCGGACTTGCCCATCGCGCCGGGCACCGATGTCTACCGCGAATGCCGGGAACCGGTCGCGGGTCGCGACGTCCGGGTCGCTTCCGGCGATACCGAAGTCACCCGCTCGTCCGTCGGCGACGAGGTGGCGTTCGACAACCTTCCCAACGGCGTCATTCGCCTCCGGGTCGACGGTGTCGCGGACGGGACGACCGACATCCTGTCCTGCCGGAGCTACGCCCAGGACGAGCAGGGACTCGACCAGCTCATGTCGCTGGTCCCGCCAGTCGCCTATGGTGCCGAGCCGATGACCGCCTCGATCATCGCACAGCCCTATGTCGTCACGGGCTGGCCAGACAACCGGTGGCAGGCAGTCGCCGCCGACCCGACGTTGGACCAGATCGCTGAGCAGCCCTCCACCTACGGCACGGTGTTCCGCTGCACGTGGTTCCTGTTGCCGCCCGGCAGTGTCGATGGGCGCCCCGGTCTGGTCCGCTCCTGGACCGCGACGGACTATCTGGGCGAACCGGCAATCCACATCCTTGGCCCGGGCGGCGACGGTGACGCCAGCTCGACCAATACTGACCCGGTTGACCCGGTTGACCCGGTTGACCCGTCGACGGCCGATGCCTTCGACTTCCGCTCGACCGTCGATGGCACGATCGCAACGACCGCCGACAACGGGATCGACCACTACCTGATCCCAGCGGGCACCTGGGTCGTGACGGACCGGGCGACCGGCCGTCAGGCAACGGTCGACATCGCACCCGGGCAGACGACCCGGGTCGTCTCGGTCACCGAAATCGAGCCAATCGCACCCGGTACCCCGGCTGCCACACCCGTTCCGTGAGCGCCCGGCCGGGCATCAGTCGCGGCGTGTGGCCGTCACCGAAAGCCTCCGCCGCATGACCTCGTCACGACTGGCGCTTGGGTGTACCGGATGGTCTGTCAGCGGCAACGCGCTCGATCAAGCGGAACGCTTCGTCCACGCCAGGCAGCGTGGCGATCTGGTCGCGCAGGCGCGTCGCGCGAGCGCGGTAGGACGGGTCGTCCAGCATCGCCGCGACCGCGGTCCTCGCTTCCTCCCCGGTAATGTCGGGTGTTCCGATGATCCGACCAACCCTGAGCGCCTCGCAGCGGGCCGCGTTCTCGGGCTGGTCGGCCCCCCGCGGGATCAGCGCGAGCGGGACGCCGTGGGACAGAGCGCCCATGACACTGCCCGAGCCCGCGTGGGAGACGAACAGGTCGACCAGCGGCAGCAAGAGCGACTGGGAAACGTACCGCTCGACGTGGACATTGGCGGGTTGTTCACCCAGCTCGGCCGGATCGATCTTCCGGCCGACCGTGACGATCAGGGTGATCGGCAGCTCGGCCAGCGAGGGGATGATCCGACCGAAGATTGCCAGCGCGAGGTCGCGATCGAACGCCGTTCCGAGCGACAGATAGACCGTCGGCCGGTCGGGCAGGGACGCCGCCCAGGTGGGCAGCGCCTCACCCGGCGCCGGGTCGGGCAGCAGCGGCCGGATCGTTCGCGCCGTCGGCGGCAGCGGAAAGGCCGGGTCGCGGAAGCCATCCGGGAACGGCGAGAGGACGAGGTACCGGCTCAGCATGGTCAGGTCGGGGTCAGGCGGCAGGCCGTGCTCGGCCCTGATCGCATTGAGCCCGGCGGTGATCAGGTCCGGTCGCAGCAGCGACCCGGCCGCCAGCACCAGCACGGACACGTTGGGGATGCCGAGCCGGTCGGCCGCGATCGGGGCGCCGAGGTTGGCCTCGTCCCAGACGATGACGTCCGGTTGCCACTCCCCGCAGAGCCGGACCATGTCGGCCGCCTTGGCCCGCGGGTAGACCCCGGCGAAGCCGTCGCGGATCAGCGCGTCCTCACGCTCGCGGCCCGGCGACGCGGCATTGTAGCGCTCCTCGATCGCGACCGATTCCTGCGAGCCGTAAGGGTCGATTCCGGTTGGGAAGGCCGTAAAGCCGTCGGCCTCCGGCAGACCTACGCGCTTCGGGTCGGCCGAGAACGCGACCGTGTGCCCGGCCGCGACGGCACGCTTCGCCAGCGGGACCAGCGGGTTGTAGTGGCCGGGCCCCTCGTGGAAGCTGAACAGGATGCGCACGGTGATCCCTCTTCATTCACACGCCGGTTTCGTCGCATCATCCCGGAAGTGGCTCGTATCGGGACCGGATCAGACCTGGCCATGTCACTCTTGCGTCCAAGGCTGGACATGACTACGGGAAATCAGTACTCTCAATCCAGGAATGCCCATGCGCTTCGAGTGGGACGAGAACAAGGCCCGGGCGAACGTCCGAAAGCACGATATCCGGTTTGAGGAGGCGTTGCGAGTCTTTGCCGACCCAGACCATTCGGAACGGTTGGATGATCGGGAGGAATTGGGTGAAGAGCGATGGGTTGCAATCGGACGGCCCAATCGGACAAGTTTCCGACTGCTCGTCGTCGTCTACGTCGACCGTGAATTCGACGTCCGGCGAATCATCTCGGCGCGTACAGCCACTCCGGAGGAAGCCGATGACTACTATTCGCGCTGAACTTCACTACGATGAGGAAGGCAAACCCTACATCGTGATGGATCGGGCCACGGCGTATGAGCCTGACGATTTTCCCGCGACGCCATTGAGTGACGATGAGGTGCGAGAAGCGGCCGAGTCTGATCCTGATGCCCGCCCGTTCACTCGGGAGGACCTGACGCGCATCCAGCCGCAGATTCGCCCAGCGTCAGTGCGTCATCTTCTTCGACTAACCCAAGCGGAGTTCGCCGATCGATTTGGAATCCCACTCGGCACCCTTCGCGACTGGGAGCAGGGACGACGTAAACCGGACATGACGGCGCGGACGCTCATGCGGGCCATCTCAATGGATCCCGACCTCATCGCCCGAGCAGTCGACAGAGACCGGGTACCGTCTGACACCTCTGAAAAGACGCACAAGGGAGCGACTGACCGGAATGCGGCCAAGTAACGACCCATTGTTGACAATCGTCGTGATCTTCGGGCGATTGGATCTGCTTGCACCGAATCGACCCACAGAGGACGTTTTCTCGGAATTGCGGCCATCATTCCCGACGCCCCCACTTCCGTCGGAGTAACGCAGAGGCGGGCGGATCTTCATCGTCTCTCCTCGATCAGGATCACATCACCCGTTTATCGGCCAGCGTCTCGAAGCTGTAGTTCCGCCAGACGGGGATGCCGCAGAAGCGCTCGCCCTCGGGACAAATCGGCGCCGAGCCGGCCCGGGAGCGCTGGACGCAGGGCGGGCCATCGACGTAGCGCCCGATCACCGGGAACAGCTGCCGGACCTGCTTCACCTCGTCGCGGGCCGTGTCAAAAATCTCGCGCTGGGCGTCGAAGCAGAGCCGCTTGACCCACTTCCAGTAGTAGCTTTGCAGCGTCCCAGTCTCGTACTCCCGGATCCGGTGGCTGTTTGGCAGCAGGTACAGCACGACTTCTGGCGCGACGCCGCGGTCGAGCAGCGCGTTCTTGGCGTCCCAGAGCGCCCGGACCGTCGCCTCGTACTCGGCCAGGGCAGCCGGGTTCTGGGCGATCTGGAACGGCGTGATGACGTCGGGGTCGCGGCGCAGGTGGGCGGTCAGCAGCGGCGCGGACGCGACAGTGCCGCGGTGGCGCTGGCTCTGGGCGGCCTCGGCACCGCTAATCCGTTTGGCGAACGTGAACGGGACGTGGGCCATCGTCTGCATCAGCTTGCTGTGCATGCCGAGGTAGAGCGGGTGCCCGAGGTAGGTGTTGTGGACAGCATCGAGCACCTGGGCGATGGCGTCCTCGTCCGACACCTCGTCCCGCGTCGCCCCGACGACGGTCCGGATCGCGTCGGCGAAGATGCGCTCGGTGTCCGGATGGGCGCCGACCAGCCGGCTCTCGACCCCGGCCTCGGCCAGCTCGGCGTCGAACTGCCGGCAGAACCGCTCGACGGCCTCCGGGTCCTGGTCGACGCTGGCCCGCCAATGCGCCATCGCCCGCGATTCCTCCGTCTCCTCGGTCAGGAGCGGGTGGAGCTGAAGCGGGTACTCCGGCGAACCCAGGAACAGCGGGTCGACGGCCAGGACCGCCTCGACCATCTTCGTCACGATCAGCCTGACCTCGGCCGGGGCGTCGGGCTGGCTGGCGAGCGCGTAGTAGCGCAGCAGCGTCAGCCCGTTGACCGTGTGGTAGAGGTGGGCCGGGGTCGCCAGCGGCAGGACGTAGCGAGCGACCTCCTGCGCCTTCTTCTGGACGGCGCCCTCTAGCGCGACCCGCGCCGCGTCGTCGCGGGCGGCGGCCTTGACCCGGCCGGGGAAGACCTTGGTGTAGCCAGCGACCATGTCCGGCGTCAGGATCTCGACCAGGCGCCGGTAACCCTCCAGGCTGCGCTCGATCGCCGCCCGGTAGATCGCCGCCTCGGCCTCGGGCAGGGCTGGGGTGACCATCGTCTCGCCGCTGACCTCGCGGTAGCGCTGCGAGACCTGCTCGGAGTTGTAGTACGGGTGGCTGTGGAAGAACGACCAGATCGCCAGCCGGCTGACGTTGTCCAGCACGAAGACGAAATTGGCGTGTTGGAAGGTCGTGTGGTGGCCGGCGGCGAAGAGCGAGGCGTAGAGCGCCAGCGCCCGGTCCCGCCGCCGCTCCCGGTCGGCCACCTCGGCCGGCGTCGCGGTCGCCTTCGCTGGGTCATGGAGCAGCCGGCGAACGTTCTCGGCCTTCGCCGGCCGGGCGCCGTAGCAGGACCAGGCCGCCGCGATCGTTACCGCGACGGGGTGGGCCGTCGACTCCTCCGTCAGAAGCGTGACGGTAGGTTCCGGCGACGCAAAGTGCCCAGGCACCCCCTCCGTAGTCGATGTGACAGAGTCGACAGGGTGAAGCTGAGGTGGAAAGAGTTGCGGCTGCATCGGATTACCTGTTCACTCATGATGGACATCCGACGCGGATGCTCGAAAGTCAGAACGACGAGCGGCGGTACATTCAGTGTGTACGTACATGCTGCTCGTGTCTAGCGAAACGGATGTGCTACTAGATAACTAACGCCTCGTTCTGTCAACTGGATTGCTTTGCCGCCGAGCCAGACCCGCTCCCTTGCATCACCTATGACGATTAATTCTCGTCCAAGAACAGTCGGCAAGGAATGCGCGGCTTTGTAGCCTCCCACTATTGGAGCGAATGCCTGCCAATTATCGATGAGCCGGGCGGCTTCAGCGCC
>JAABUS010009182.1_pt1 | contig 10523 bp, 12 predicted proteins | sample 5560161 | NCBI WGS metagenome assembly JAABUS01 (sample SAMN10711885, study PRJNA513376) | rock metagenome | isolation source: Antarctica rocks | place: Antarctica: Victoria Land, Trio Nunatak nord | collected 2016-01-04
GAGCGGGATCCGGGCTGCGCTCGTCGAGCTCGTGGACGCGCTGAGCGGTGGCGGCAAGGAGCCAGCCAGATGAGCTCGGCTGCGCGGGACGTCGCCCTCGCCCCGATCCGCGCGTATCAGCGGCTGATCTCACCCGCGCTTCCGCGCCGCTGCAAGTATCACCCCACCTGTTCGGACTATGCGGTGCAGGCCGTCGAGTCCTACGGCATACTGCGCGGCGCCGCGCTCGCGGCCTGGCGCGTGCTGCGCTGCAATCCGTTCAGCCGCGGGGGCTATGACCCCGTGTCCGCGCAGACCCTTTTCCGCCGTCCGCTGTCCCGCACCCCCGACTCTTCACACTCCTGACCCGTGGTCGTCTTCGCCAACGTCCTCCAGCCGCTGATCGACTTCTTCGAAGCGATCCTGATCTTCTTTCACGACAACCTGAAGTTCGGCTGGGGTGCTGCGATCGTCGCCCTCACCGTGCTCGTGCGGGCCGCCCTGCTGCCGCTCACGCTCAAGCAGTTCAAGTCCATGCAGAACATGGCCAAGTTCCAGCCGGAGATCAAGCGGCTGCAAGAGCGCTACAAGGGCGACCGCGAGCGGCTCAACCAGGAGATGATGAAGTTCTACCGGGAGAACAAGGTCAACCCCTTTGCCTCCTGTCTCCCGCTGGTCGCGCAGCTTCCGGTGTTCCTGGCGCTCTTCTACATGCTGCGCAAGGACCTGCGCCACGACATCTGCCCGACGATCAACCCGCCGGGCATCGAGAATCCCAAACCATGCGGTGAGAGCGGCGCGTCTCAGTTCCTCTTCATCCCGGACCTGACCGACCGCGCGACCGGCAGCGTGCTGATCGCGCTGATCGTGCTCTACGTCGGATCGCAGTTGCTCTCGACGGTGCTGATGTCCACCGCGACGGACCGTACGCAGCGCTTCATCTTCCTTGCGCTGCCGTTCTTCTTCGTGCCCTTTGTGTACACGTTCCCGGCGGGGCTTCTCGTCTACTGGATCACGACGAACTTCTGGACGATCGTCCAGCAGTCGATCGTGCGAAAGCGGCTCGGGCCGATGCGAGCACCGTCGGATGACGGGGACAGTCCACCGACATCGATCATGGACCGAATGCTGCACGGTGCGACCGGCGGCGGTTCGAAGGCGCCGGCGGAGCCGGCGGAGCCGGCAGCAGTGGCCAGCGGCGCGTCCTCCGCGAGAGCCCAGAAGAGCCGTCCCGCGGCACCCCCGCCACGGTCGCCGCGGAAGAAGAAGAAGCGCTCCGGGAGGCGTCGATGAGCGAGCAGGAGCAGACCCCGGCCGAGCGGGTGCGCGACCTGCTCGCGCACGTGAACGAGGCGCTGGAGCTCGAGGCCGGGGTCGAGGTCGTCGAGGAGGAAGACCGCATCCGAGGGATCCTGCACGGCGACGACATGGGCCTGTTCATCGGTCGCCACGGCCAGACGATCGACGCCGTCCAGCATCTGGCCTTCAAGGTTGCGGCACACGGGCAATCCCCCGCGCCGAAAGTCGAGGTCGACGCGGCGGGCTATCGCGATCGCCGGCGGCAGGCGCTCGAGCGCCAAGCCGACCAGGCGGCCTCGGATGCGCTGCGCGCCTCTCGGCCGGTCGCACTGGACGCCATGAGCGCGACCGAGCGCAAGGTGGTCCACGAGTACCTGAAGGATCGCGGCGACGTGGAGACCTACTCCGAGGGCACCGAGCCCGATCGCCACGTGGTCGTGGCGCCGCTCAGTACCTAGTCCGCGCTGAGTACCTGGTCGCGCGTGGGTGCGCGCAGCGCGCGAGCCCGTCGCCGGATGGGTTTCACGCGAGACGCCTCGGCCGCGGACTCCGACGGGAGGATGTTTCACGTGAAACGGAGGACCCCACCGCGACGCCTCGCATAGCGAGCGCACAGCGGACTCGCCGCCCCGGCATCGATCTGGGCGGCGCGGCTGGCCACCATGATGCTTCACGTGAAACGGTTGCGAGATGAGGCGTCAGCGTCGTGAGCCGCTCTGATGGCGGCAATCTGCGGGCAATGCTGGAGCGGTTTCGGCTGCCGATCGAGTCTGAAGCGGCGCTCGGTGTGCTGCTCGACCTGCTCGCCAAGCCTGACGCGCCCACCTCGGTCCACGATCGTCGTCGTGCCGTCGACGTGCACCTCGCCGACTCGCTCGTGGCGGTAGAGCTCGATGAAGTGCGCGCCGCCTCGATGATCGCCGACCTCGGCGCCGGGGCGGGTCTCCCGGGCCTCGCCCTCGCCGCTGTGCTGCCGTGGGCCCACGTCGTGCTCGTCGAATCCGCGCGTCGCAAGTGCGACTTCCTGCGTCTGGCGGTCGCCGCCATGAAGCTCGACAACGTCGAGGTGATCTGGGGACGAGCGGAGGAGTGGCGAATCGGAATCGCCCAATGCGACGTGGTCTGCGCCCGGGCCGTGGCGGCGCTTCCCGTGCTGTGCGAGTACGCCGCGCCGCTGCTTCGCGATGGCGGCGTGCTCGTCGCGTGGAAGGGGGCAGTCGATGAGACGGAGGCTGCCGACGCGGCTGCGGCCGCAGGGCATCTCGGTCTGACCGCCGAGTCGGTGCGTTCCGTCGTGCCGTATCCCGGATCGCAGCGCAGGACACTTCACGTCCTCCGCAAGATCGCGCCCACGCCGCCGAACTTCCCACGCCGGGCCGGAATTGCCACTAAACGCCCCTTATCTGCCAAGAACCTGCGCTGAGTGCGCACCAATGCACGCGCAGACGGGGCTACCCGCCGAGATCCGCCGCATCCGCCGCTAGCGTCAGCGCCGCCATGGGCATCGTCTACGCCATTGCCAATCAGAAAGGCGGGGTCGGCAAGACGACGACCGCGGTCAACGTCGCTGCCTGCATTGCGGAGGCCGGTTACGAGACGCTGCTCGTGGACGTCGACCCGCAGGGCAACGCCACCGTCGGCGTCGGCGTCGGCCGCCACGAGGGCTCTGGCCTCTATGACGTGCTCAGCGGCGAGGTCGAGGCACGCGACGCTGTGCGGAGGACCTCGGTGGAACGGTTATCGCTGCTCGCCTCGACCCCGGATCTCGCGGGCGCCACGATGGAACTGCCCCGCCTGCCCGGATCGGAGCGCCGGCTGCGCGATGCCCTCGCCCCGTTACGCGACGCGTATGCGTACACGTTGCTCGACTGCCCGCCATCGCTCGGTCCACTGACCGTCAATGCGCTGGTTGCCGCGGACCGGGTGATCGTCCCCGTCCAGACGGAGTACTTCGCCTTGGAGGGGCTCGCCGGCCTACTCGACACGCTCGCGCTGATCCAGCGCGAGCTGAACCCGCGGCTGACGGTCGCGGGCATGCTGCTGACCATGCACGACGCTCGCACCAAGCTGGCGCAGGACGTCGAGGCCGAGGTGCGCCGCCACTTTCCCTCGCTGGTGTTCGACACGGTCATCCCGCGCAACGTGCGGCTGGGTGAAGCGCCGAGCTTCGGGCGTCCCGTGATCCACCACGATCCACACTGCGCCGGATCCGATGCGTACTTCGAGCTCGCCAAGGAGGTGGCCGCGCGTGGCTGAACCGACCCGCGGCATGGGCCGCGGACTAGCGGCCATCCTGTCCACTGCGCCCACCGAGGGCGAGCCGGAGCTGCGGGCGGTGCCGGTGGAGCTCATCGCTCCCAACCCGCAGCAGCCGCGGCGCAACTTCGACGAGGATGCCCTGGTCGCCCTGGCCAACTCGCTCAAGGAGCGCGGCGTCCTGCAGCCGGTCCTCGTTCGTCCACAGCCGGGCGGCACCTACGAGCTGATCGCCGGCGAGCGGCGTTGGCGCGCGGCGCGGCTGGCCGGTCTGGAGACGGTTCCCGCGATGGTCCGCCCGCGCGACGACGCGGCGTCGCTGGAGTTGGCTCTGATCGAGAACATGGCGCGTGAGGACCTGAACCCCCTCGAGGAGGCTCGCGCATGCGCCGCGCTGGTGGAAGAGCTCGGCCTCAGCCGCGAGGACGTCGCCCGTCGCGTGGGCCGCTCCCGTGTGGCCGTGTCCAACTTGATGCGCCTGCTCGACCTGCCCGACGAGGCGCTCGGACTGCTGGCGGAGGGAGCGCTCTCGGAGGGCCATGGCCGGGCGCTCCTCATGGCGCCTGACCACGACACGCGTCGCCGGCTCGCCCGGGAGGCGGCTGGTCGCGGCTGGTCGGTCCGGCACACCGAGTCGCGCGCCCGTGCTGCCGCCGGCCGGGACGACGGCGAGATCACTGCCCGACGTACCGGGCCCGCTCCGCACCCCGATCAGCTCGAGGCGGCGGAGCGGCTCGGCGAGGCGTTCGGGCGCGCGCTCGGGGCCGAGGTCCACGTGACCCCGCGGGCCGGGGGCTACCGCGTCCAACTCGCCTTCGACTCGCTCGACGAGGCGTTCGAAGTGGCCGAGCGACTCGGCGTCACGGCAAGCGCGTAACGCTCCTCCGGACCCCCGCGGGGTCGCTATCATCCGCGCCTCCCCGGGCGATTAGCTCAGTCGGTTAGAGCGCTTCTCTGATAAGGAAGAGGTCCCAGGTTCGAATCCTGGATCGCCCATGAAAACGGCCCGCATATGCGGGCCTTTTTCGTTCTCGGGTGTGTTTCGCGCTTAGGCGGTGTTGACGGTGATCTTCGCCACGCCGATGACCAGGCCGCCCTCGAGGGCGTCGGTGCCGAACGTGTCGTTGAGCAGGGTCGCGGCCTCAGCCTTGAGCTTGACCGTGGTGCCCTCGAGCACGGCGGTCGAGCCCTTCGCCTGCAGCGGCTGCAACGTGCGGCCGTCGAGGAAGAAGAGCGGGGCGCTCTCGGCGGCGACCTTGCCGTCGACGGAGACCTTGCCGGTGAGCACGGAGGCGCCGGGATCGATGACGAAGTCGGTCAGCTCGACGGTCTTGCCGCCACCGGTCAGGCTGATGCCGCTGCCGTCATGGTCGATCTCGCCCTGGACGTACGGGGAGATGGAGCCGGGCTCGTAGTAGGTCACGTTGCCGCCCGTGATCGGGAAGCTGGCGACGCCGGCCTTGGAGATTGTGCCGTCGCCGACGGGAGCCGGGGTGAGCTTCAGCGTGCCCAGTGCCTCGACGAAGCCGGCATCGAGGGTCACTGCGGTCTTCTGCCCGGAGAGCGCGTCGATCTGCGCCACCGGCTTCGGCTTCGACGTCGCCGCCGCGGCCGTGGACTTGTTTGCATCATCGCCGCAGGCGCCGACACTCAGCGCGAGCGCGGCTGCGGTGGCCATTGCGGCCATCGTACGGAACATATGGAGGCCCCTTTCGGAGTGGAGGAGGTGCTGCGTTGGTTCCTGTTGCTGTATTCGCAGGACCCCGCCGACCGGATGCGTCAAACGCGAAATTGATGCCCGGGCGCCCCACGAGAAGCCCCGCCTGCGACGCCTATACTGGGGCGTCCGGCACCCCCTGGTTCCAAGGAGCGCCCCGCTTGCAGGAGATGGTCATCTACGGCGTGAGCTTCGACATGGTCGGCAAGCAGCCGATCGTCCTGCTCAAGGCCGTCGACACGAACAAGTTCCTGCCGATCTGGATCGGCCATCCGGAGGCCGCCGCCATCCTGATGAAGCTCCAGGGCGCCTCGACCCCGCGGCCGATGACACACGACCTGCTGTTCGAGATGCTCGGCGAGCTCGACGTGAACTGCTCGCGCGTGTCGGTCACCGAGCTGCGCGAGAACACGTTCTACGCCTCGATCACCCTGACCGTGAACGGCCGCGAAGTGGAGATCGACTCCCGCCCCAGCGATGCGCTGGCGCTCGCGGTCCGCTCGGGCGCCCCGATCTTCGCCGCCGAGGACGTGATCGCGGAGTCGGCGATCGAGTTCGAGCACGAGGTGGAGGACACCGAGGAGGTCGTGGACAAGTTCAAGGAGTTCCTCGACCAGGTCTCCCCCGAGGACTTCCAGGGCGGAAGCGACTGAGCCCGGTTAGGCCGGGGCGCGTGCCAGCGCCAGGTCGAGCACGCGTTCGACGAACGCCGCAAAGGTGATCCCCGCCGCCTCGGCGGCCTGGGGAAGCAGCGAGGTTTCCGTGAGGCCTGGGATGGCGTTTGCCTCCAGCACCGTGAGCTCGTTGCTGCCGTCCTCGAGCATGAGGTCGACCCGGGCGAAGCCGTAGCAGCCGAGGACCCGGTAGGCGTCGAGCGCGAGAGCCTGCGCACGTAACGTCATGTCGCCGTCGAGCGCGGCGGGGCAGACGAAGTCGGTCCGCCCGATCTCGTAGCGGGCCTCGAAGTCGTAGTGATCGCCGCTGCGGGGGATCGCCTCCACCACCGGTAGCGCTTCCGGCCCGTCTGGCCCGTCCAGGACCGAGACCGCCAGCTCGCGCCCAGCCACGTGGCGCTCGAGCAGCACCTTCGTGTCGTAGGAGAACGCGGCCATGATCGCCGACGGTACGTCGCGGGCGGTGGGGGCGAAGCGGATCCCCAGGGCGGAGCCCTGCGCCGCGGGCTTGACCACCACCGGGAAGTCCAGCCGTTCCTCGATCGCCGGCAGCGCGCGCGCGGCTCCCAGCGACTCGAACGCGGTCTGGCTGAACGCGTAGAAGTCGGGCGTCGGGAGCCCGGCATCGCGCAGCGCGTGCTTGGCGAGCACCTTGTCCATGCAGCGCATGCAGGCCGACGGGCCCGATGCGGTGTACGGCACGCCGACGAGCTCGAGGATCTCCTGCACCGTGCCGTCCTCGCCGTCGCGGCCGTGCAGGGCGACGAACGCGACGTCGGGGCGCGCCGCCGCCAGTTCCTCGACCAGGTCCGGCCCCACGTCGATCGCGATCACGTCATGGCCGAGCCGCTCGAGGGCCTCGCGCACGCGCGCGCCGGACCGCAGCGACACCTGCCGCTCGAGCGACTGGCCGCCGGCCAACACGGCGACGCGGCTCATCGCTCGCCGCCCGCCCGCCTGCGCAGCGGGACGATGCGCCCGCCCGGCACCTCAGGCTCGGCGGGAGCGGCCGGGTCGGGCCCGCTGCGCCGGGGAGCGGCCCGCTCCCTTCCGGTCAGCGTCGAGTACAGGCGGACCTGCTCGCTTATGACCTTGCCGATCCGGGCGACGCCCTCGCACAGGTCGTCCTCCCCGACGCCGGAGAAGTTGAGCCGCATCGACGAGCCGCCGCGTCCGTCGAGATAGGCGGCGCGGCCGGGAACGAACGCCACGTGCTCGCGCAGTGCACGCGCGAGCAGGTCGGTGGTGTCGATGTAGTCCGGCAACGTCGCCCAGATGAACAGCCCTCCGCCCGGCCGCGTCCACTCGGCCTCCTGCGGGAAGTGCTCGGCCAAAGCGTCCAGCATCGTGTCGCGGCGGACCCGGTAGAGCTCGCGCAGGCGCCCGAGCAGGTCGCGCCAGTTGCGCTGGGCGAAGTACTCGATCACGAAGTGCTGCCCGAACGTCGACGAGCACAGGTCGGCGCCCTGCTTGCCGAGGTTGAGTTTCTCCAGCACGGGCCGCGGCGCGGCGGTCCACCCGAGGCGCAGCCCAGGGGAGAGGATCTTCGAGAACGTGCCGAGGTAGATCACGTACTCGCCGCCGTCGAGCGCGTAGAGCGGCGGCAGCGGGTCGCCCTCGTAGCGCAGCAGGCCGTAGGGATTGTCCTCGAGCACCAGCAGCTCGCGCTGCGCGGCCAGTTGCACGAGCCGGCGCCGCCGGTCGAGCGCCATCGTGACGCCCGCCGGGTTCTGGAACGTCGGGACCGTGTAGATGAACTTCGGAGTGCGGCCCTCGCGCTCCAGCCGGTCGAGCGTCTCCTCGAGCCGGTCGACGCGCATCCCGTCGACGTCCATCTCGATCTGCACGACGTCCGCCTCGTAGGCGCCGAACGTCGGCACCGCGCCGGGGTAGGTCGGGCCTTCGGCGACGATCACGTCACCCGGGTCGATCAGCGTCTTGCACACGAGGTCGATCACCTGCTGGCCACCGGTGGTGACCAGCAGATCGTCCTCGCCGACGTCCATGCCCTCCTCGGCCATCACCTGCACGATGCAGGCCTTGAGCTCGTGCATGCCGTCGGTCGGCCCGTACTGGAGCGCGCGTGCGGAAGCGTCGGCGGCTACTCGGGCCATCAGCGCCGCCAGGTCTTCCGCCGGGAACGTGGACGTGTCCGGCAGGCCGCCGGCGAGCGAGATGATCTCCGGCCGCGCGGTGATGGCCATGAGGTCGCGCATGGCGGAGGATTTCATGCCCTGCGTGCGGCGCGCGAAGAGCCCGGCGTAGCGCTCGAGGTCGCGCGCGGTCGTCCGCGACCGGCCCATACCCGGGGATTCGCCGCCGGAGCCCGGGCCCCTTGGCGTCTCGTCTATCGTCATGCCGCCTCGGGCACCCTATCGCGCATGGACTTCATCCTCGACCTCCTCCAGGGCGCCGGACTGGCCGCCGCGATCGGGATCCGGCCGTTCCTCCCGGTGCTGCTCGCCGGCGCGCTCGCCTCGGCGAACGCCGGGCTCGATTTCGAGGGCACGGACTTCAGCTTCCTCGAGGCCTGGCCCTTTCTGCTCGGCGTGCTGGTGCTGGTGATGGCGCTCGACCTCGCCGGCCGGCGCGCGGGGCGCGACGCGGACGACCGGGCACCGTTGCTGTACGCGCTGGTTGCCGTGGCGCTCGTGCTCGGCGCGCTCGTTGCTGCAGGCTCGGTGGCGGATCGCTCGGACGCCTGGTGGGCCGGGCTCGTCGCCGGGCTGGTTTGCGCTGGGCTGGGCTTCCAGGCGGCGCGCTCGCTGTTCGGCCGCGTGCGGCGGCGGCTCGACGACCAGGCGGCCGGTGCGCTCCCGGTCTACGCGGAGGGCGTCGCGCTGGCGGCCGCCGGCCTGTCCATCCTCTTCCCGCCGCTGGCGCTGCTCGTCGTGGGCGGCCTCGTGTGGCTGATGTCCGGCGGACGCCGCCGCGCCGGCGAGAAGTACGCCGGGCTGCGCATCCTCCGCTGACTGCCGTGGAGGGTCGCAAGAAGCTCGTGCTCGCGGTCATCGATGCGATGAAGCCCGCGATGCTCGCGAAGGCGGTCGAGTCCGGGCGCGCGCCCGCGCTGTCGCTGTTGATGGAGCGCGGCCACCACATCGACGACTGCGTGGCGGCGTTTCCATCGGTCACGCCGGTGTGCTCGGCGTCGATCGCCACCGGCGTCGGGCCCGACCGCCACCTGATCCCGTCGATGAACTGGTACCACCGCGGCGAGGCGCGCTACGTCGAGTACGGGACGAGCTTCAAGGCCTCCCAGGCGTTCGGCTTCAAGCGCTCGCTCACGGACACGATCTACAACATGAACGCCGAGCACCTCTCGGCGGACACCCCGACGGTGTTCGAGTCGCTCGACGACGCCGACTTCCGCACCGCCGGCACCACCTACCTGATGTACCGCGGGCGTCACCGGCACGACCCCTCCACCGAGACCGCGCTGACGCGGATCGCCTCTGCCGTGTTCAAGCAGCCCGTTCACGGCCCGCGAGAGTTCTTCTACGCCGACATCTTCGCATCGCGCCGCACCGGCTGCCGCTCGCAGCTGGGGCTGCCGGGCGTACGCGACCAGCACGCGGGGTGCGTCGGCTCCTACATGGTCGAGCACGACCTATTCGACTTCCTGCTGCTCTCGCTGCCCGACAACGACACCCACTCGCACAAGTACGGACCCGACGGCCAGGTGGCCTCGCTCGTGGCCGCGGACCAGCAGCTCGAGCGGTTGATGCACGCCGCCGGCGGGCCGGACGCGTTCCTTGAGGACCACGCGGTGATCGTCTGCTCGGACCACTCGCAGTCCCAGGTCGACGACGAGATCGACCTCTTCCGAGCCTTCGACGGCTTCGAAGTGCTGCCGCCCAGCGGCGTACGCGAGACCAAGACCGGGTCCGCCGAGATCGCGGTGTGCCCCAGCTCCCGGGCGGCCCAGGTCTATGTGCTCGATCGGGAAGCGCGCGCGTCGCTTGTCCCGCGCGTTGTCAAGACGCTGGTCGGGCTTGAGGGCGTCGACCTGGTCATGCACCTCACCGACCACCCAGACGGCGAGGCCGCGGTTCGGTCCGAGGCGGGCGAGCTTCGCTTCGCTCCGCGGGGTGACTTGACCGATCTGCGCGGAGCGACGTGGAGCGTCGAGGGTGAGCACCGGGTGCTCGATCTCGAGGTGCGCGACGGCAAGGTGAGCTCCGCCCGCTACCCGGATCCGCTCGCACGCGTGTGGTCGGCGCTCCGCTGCCGGACGGCCGGCGAGGTCCTCGCGTCAGCTCGCCCGGGGTGGGAGTTCCTGGACTGGGGTCGCTCGCACCACGTCGGCGGCGGCTCGCACGGCTCGCTGCATGCGAACGACTCGCTCGGCTCGCTGCTGTGGTGCGGCACGGGGCCTAACGGCACAGAGGCGCGCGAACAGTGGACCCTGCGCGACGTCGTGCCGATGGTGTTGAACCACTTCGGCCTGGCGGCTTGACCTCGCGCGGCCGCGCGTTTCACGTGAAACACGGGCGGCGTGGTGCGGCGCGCGCCGCCGTCATCGCCTGCGTCCTTACCGCGATGGGCTCTCCGGCGGTTCGAGGCGCGTCCGAGCGCTCCGACCGTTCTACCTGTAC
>JAABUS010009183.1_pt1 | contig 10522 bp, 11 predicted proteins | sample 5560161 | NCBI WGS metagenome assembly JAABUS01 (sample SAMN10711885, study PRJNA513376) | rock metagenome | isolation source: Antarctica rocks | place: Antarctica: Victoria Land, Trio Nunatak nord | collected 2016-01-04
GACGACCTGACCGAACTGGCGGAACGGGTACTACAGAGGCTGCGGGAGCCGTGCGTCCTCGGAGATACCGAGGTGTGGATCACGGCCAGTATCGGCATCGCCCGGGACATCTCCCGCGAGGACCGCTCCGAGAACCTGCTCCGGAAGGCGGATGGCGCCCTGTACCGGGCAAAGAGCAACGGCAAAAACCGCCACGAGACGTTCGAGCTGGAAGCCTAGATGAAAGCCATGTTAGAAGCTCGAAAGGCGGAGGACGAACGCATTCGTAAAGCGTCGAGCCAGCCCTATTACTTGCAGGATATTTCCTTGCACAAAAGGTCGTGGTCGAGATGGCGCTGTGCGCTCTCGAAGGCTAAGGAGGTGGCTCGTGGAGCAGACGGATCGAAGCCGGAGAACTCGGAACCAAGCCGATGTCTAGTCCCTGGCGCTTTGTGAGTCCGGGAAAATGGAGGAAGCAGGAATGGCATGAATGATCAGCCCATTCTTTTGGCGGAGGACAACCCCGACGACGTGGTTCTCACGCTGCGTGTCTTCGAGAAGGCCAGTATCAGGAACCGGATAGTGGTGGCACGAGATGGTGTCGAAGCCCTGGATTACCTTTTCGGAGTGGGATATTACGCCGGAAGGGACACCGATGCCATGCCGGAGTTGGTCCTGCTGGACCTGACGATGCCCAGGTTGAACGGCGTGGACGTATTGAGGCGCATAAGGGCCAGCGCCCGAACGAGGAACCTTCCCGTCTTCCTCCATGCCGAAAAAGAGGAACTAAACCTGCTCGACGATCACGGGCTGGTCGCTGATGGCTACGTCCGCAAACCTCTGGACTTAACCCAGCTTTCGGATGTGGAGCGGCAACTGGGCATCCAGTGGAAGGTCGAGTCCGATGTTTGAGTCTCTCAGGGTGAAGAGCGGCGTGCCCGGCAACAGACACAGAGAGGCCCGGGAAGCATTGAGGAAGGCCAAAGAGGTAGTCGAGCTACTGGATCGAGCCTTCACTTTGATGTCAGAGGACGACCCGGCGCAACCAGCGTCCGCGCATATCTATGCCGCGCTGTGGGAGGCCGAGATTCGCGCCAACACGTTGGAGGATTGGTACGACCGGACTTACGGACCTCCGGCTGAAAATCCTCATAAAGAAGGAGCGCATGGGGCAGAGATTCCCCAGGTAAAGAGGGCTCCCGGTAGGTGGAGTTCGTGACCTCGGAGGAAGCTCGGCCCGGCATGAGAGTACGGATAAGCGATGATCACAGGAGACCCGCGTTGCGCGGACTCGTCGGCACGATAAAGCGTCGCTACGGCGAGTCTACCTACCTGGCCCTGGAGGTGCTGTTCGAGAACGGGAGATCCGAGCTATTCTGGCACCATGAACTGAACGCTGCGGAGCAAGATTAGACCCCTTACCTGACGCCGATCAGTCCAGGATGCATGGGAAGCGGTATTTTAGATCCGGATCTGCCCGTCCACGGAGAGGCCGGCCTGGATGGAGGCTTGCTCCATCAAAGAACTGCGGTCCAGGATGGCGATTCTGCGGTTGCGGGTCTCGATGTGACCGTCGCGCTGGAACTCGCTCATCACCTTGGATACCGCTTCGCGGGTGGAGGCGATCATGTTCGCCAGATCCTGGTGCGTCAGGCGCACTTCGAGAACGGTTCCGGAGCCATTCTCCTGGCTCCCGAAACGATCGCCGAGGTTGAGAAGCAGCGTGGCCAGACGGGTGGATACCTCGCGGTGAAGGAGGCTCTCTATTACCTCGTCGGACTGCCGCAAGCGTTCGGAGAAGGAGGAGAACAGTTTGAGGGCGAACTCGGGGCGGCTCTTCACCACGCTCTCGATGGATGCTTTCTGGATGCTGGCGACACGGGTCTCGGTCACGGCCTCGGCAAACACGTCCTGCCAGCGTCCCTCGACCAGGGAAAGCTTGCCGAACACGCCGCCTTCCTTGAGTAGCGCGGTGGTGGCCTCTTTGTAGTCGCCGTAGATCTTGTACAGTCGGATCGCGCCGGAGAGTACGAAGTAAAGTTGGTCGTCGGGATCTCCAGGGGCGAAGATCATGTCCTTCGGCCCGAAGCGGCGCTCGACCGACTTCAGCCCCACCTCCTCGAAATCCCCGAGATCAAACCCCTCCGGGGCGGTGGTGGTTGCAAACCCCCCGGTATCATGACCGTAAAGCATCTACATTGCCCGCCTCTCCACTAATTCATCCTTCTCGATGCCTCAGCCTGACCTTGTTGCATCCTTACCCGGCCAGGCTGCCATGCATTATACCCGAGACGCAACCGCCGATAACGCGTATTGCGATGCGTTTGTCAGGGGATGTGTTCCAGGGACTTTCAGGCTGCCGTGCGGCCCCAGCGAAGCTCGACGCCCTCGCGCTTGGCAACGAAGAGAAGGTCGTCCCGCAACGCGTCGGTGTCCTTGTCGTATATCGTCACTATGCAGAAATCGCAGTGACGATAGGCCCACACGAAAGGCGCGAGATCGCCCACCACCCGTCGCGCGGTGACCATCCCCCACGCATCCCCGAGTTCCAACCTCCTGCCGGGGAGATCCACGAACAGCCGCCAGCCTTCGTCGGTCGGCACGTCGAAGTAACCCGGAAGGTTGCCAGCCGGAACCATGCAACCCCTCAGATCCTGGGCGTAGGTTCCCTTGTGCGCCTCGACGCCTGACAGGTAATCGGTGTCGTCTATCTGTCGCGGGGATGCAGGAAAATAGGCGCGATCCTTGGTCACCTGTACGCCCTCAGGCGGATAGAAGCCCACGAACGGAACCGGCGAGCGCCAGAGGTGCTTGATGACGCCGAGCGTCAGGTTGCGGCGGCCGACGGGATCTCCCGTAGCCTCGGCGAAGCGCATCCCCGCCAGCTTCATGTGACGGGGCTCCCACGGGTGCGGCTCGCCTACGCTCCGCACCCTCCGTTTGCGCTTGGTTATACGGTGTACCTCTTCCACGACCCGGCTATTCTACAACCTGTCGCACCACGATGCGCGGACTAAATCCAGAACGAGAAAAGGGCGGAGCCGTATGGCCCCGCCCCGGAATTCCAGTGGCTATTTGTGCTAGTCGCGGCTCAGAAGGATCAGGTACAGAAGCATCAACAGTGAGGTCAGGGCCGCCGCGATGTACGTGAAGGCAGCCGCCGTCAGCACGCGCTTCGTGCCGCCAGCCTCGCCGTGCGAGAGGATGCCGTAGCTCGTCAGCAGGCCGTAGGCGCGGGTAGAAGCGTTTATCTCCACAGGCAGCGTCACAACGTGGAACACCAGGATTGCGGCGAAGGCGATCACGGCTAGCTGGATGAAGAGGCTGCCTATTGTCGAGCTTACGCCCATGATGATCGCCAGGAAGAACAGCGGGAACCATAGCTGTCCGGCGAAGTTGACTACCGGGAAGATGCCGGATCGCAGCTTCATCGGCACGTAACCGCTGGCGTCCTGGATGGCGTGCCCGACCTCGTGGGCCGCCACGCTCACCCCGGCGATGGAGCTTCCCCTGAAGTTATCCTCCGAGAGCCTGACCACCTTGCTGCGCGGGTCATAGTGGTCGGTCAGTTTACCGGCTACCGGCTCGACCTTCACGTCAGTCAGGTTGTTGCGGGCCAGGATCATCTTCGCAACATCCTCACCTGTCATTCCGCTGTTGCTCATCTTCTTGGAGTACTTGGAATACGAAGTTCGCACCCACAACGCAGCCGCCCCCGAAATAAGAGCGCCAAGAATCATTACCACCAGATAACCGCCGAATCCCACTTACTGTCCCTCCTAACGGACTTCTTGTATTGAACGCTATTTTACTACACATACATACGCCAGAACCTTTCTAAAGTTTCAGGGAAACGCCGAAACATCGCTATTGGGAAGGCGGTCACCTTCGATTATTCTTCGTGGGTGAGACACCCCGACGTATACCGAAGAAGGCGGATCGGCGCCCTGCTGGCGGCAACGTTGCTGGCCTGCACGCTCTACGCCCAGGCAGGGTCGGCGGATCCGCCTTCAGTTCCTTACACGGTGGCCTCCGGCGACACGCTATGGGATATCGCAACCAGGAACTATCCATCCTCCGAAGACCCCAGAGTGATGATCGAAAACATCCGCGAAGAGAACGGCCTCGAAGGATACGTGTTGCAACCGGGCCAGCATCTGAACCTTCCCCGCTAACCACATCCCGTCATGGGCGGATGCATGATCGACACGAATTACGGCTTGTGCGAGGATTCTGTATTCAACAGTAGGCGATGGTGGATGGGAAGTGCGCGATGCCGAAAGCGATTACCTGCAAGTTCGATGGGCGGATCATTGGCGTCGAGGAAGCGCTGTATTTAAGGCAGCGGAAGGGCTCACATCTGTTGTTTCGCTGCCGGGTATGCAACAAGCCGGTTCGGCCACACAATAAAGGCGCCACCGGGCAGGCCGCGCCCTTCGAGCATCAGGAAAGAAGTCCAGGATGCTCACTGGGATCATAGGGAACTCACGCTATTTCCCCGTATCGAGCCAATAAATAGGACCGGCGGGTTTCTGACTCCGCCGGTCCCTGGTACTTCCCTTCAGATCTTGCTATGAGTTCTGGCGGGCCTCCTGAAGATCGTCAACCACGGATGGGTCGGCCAGCGTGCTCGTGTCTCCGAGATCGCTGTCGCCCTCCGCGACGCCGCGCAGGACGCGGCGCATGATCTTGCCGCTCCTGGTCTTCGGCAGGTCGGGGGTGAAGATGATCTCCTGTGGCCTGGCGTGTGGGCCTATGGCCTTTCTCACCTGGTCGTTCAGTTCCTTGATGAGATCGTCGGAGCCCTCCCTGCCGCCTTCGAGGATGACGTAGGCGACGATGGCCTGGCCCTTGTCCTCGTCGTTGCGCCCGATGACGGCGGCCTCGACGACGGACTCGTGCCCAACGAGCGCGCTCTCGACCTCCATCGTGCCGATGCGGTGGCCTGAGACGTTCATCACGTCATCTATCCTGCCGGTTATGGTGTAGTAGCCATCCTCGTCGCGCTCGGCGCCGTCCTCGACGAAGTACTTGTCGCCGAGCCGATCCCAATAGGTCTCCCGGAAGCGCTGGGGGTCCTTGTAGATCGTGCGGAGCATGCCGGGCCACGGTTTAGTGATTACCAGATTTCCTTTTCCGGCGCCCTCGATGGGGTTGTCGTCCTCGTCGTAGATGTCCACGAAGATGCCGGGGAAGGGCCGGGTGGCGCTGCCGGGCTTCGTCCTGGTGATGCCAGGGAGCGGCGAGATCATGATCCCACCCGTCTCCGTCTGCCACCAGGTGTCAACGATAGGACAGTTCCCTTTGCCGATGTTCTCGTGGTACCACTCCCACGCCCGCGGGTTTATGGGCTCCCCGACGGTGCCGAGCAGCCGCAAAGACGAGAGGTCGTGCTTCTCTATCGGCTCGGTGCCCTGCTTCATGAAGGCCCGGATCACGGTCGGCGCCGAGTAGTAGATGGTGACCCCGTGCCGCTCGATGAGGTCCCAGTGGCGGTCAGGGCCGGGGTAGCTGGGCGTCCCCTCGAACTGCACGGTCGTCGCCCCGTTGGAGAGCGGCCCGTAGACCAGATAGGAGTGGCCTGTTACCCAGCCGATATCCGCCTGGCACCAGAAGATATCGTCCTCTTTAAGGTCCATGACCCAATTGGTCGTGGCCTTGACCTGCGTGAGGTAGCCGCCGGTGGTGTGGACGATGCCCTTGGGCTTGCCCGTCGAGCCGGAGGAGTAGAGGATGAAGAGGATGTCCTCGGAATCCATCTCCTCGGCCGGGCACTCGTCGTCGGCCTCGCCCACCAGGTCGTCCCACCAGTGGTCGCGGCCCTCGGTCATGGGAACGTCCTCGCCGCCGCGCTGGGCGACGACCACGCTCTCGATGGAAGGCGTGTCCGCCAGCGCCTCATCGGCGTTGCCCTTGAGCGGCGTCACCTTGCCGCCGCGGGGTCCGCCGTCAGCGGTGACGAGTACCTTCGCCTCGCAGTCGTTGATGCGGTCGCGCAGGGAGTCGGCGGAGAAGGCGCCAAAGACGACCGAGTGTGGCGCTCCGATGCGGGCGCAGGCCAGCATGGCTATGGGGAGCTGCGGGATCATTGGCAGGTAGATCGCGACCGGATCCCCCTTCTCGACCCCGAGGCCCTTGAGGACGTTGGCGAACTTCTCGACCTCGGCCTTTAGCTCGGAGTAGGTGAAAGTCTTGCTGTCGCCGGGTTCGTCTCCCTCCCAGAGGATGGCGGTCTTGTCGCCCCGGCCCTGCTCCACCTGGTAGTCCAGGCAGTTGTACGAGACGTTGGTCTTGCCCCCGACGAACCACTGCGCCTCGGGCGGGTTCCAGTCGAGGACGCGGTCCCACTCCCGGAACCAGTGCAGGTCCCGGGCCCGCTCCGCCCAGAACCCTTCAAAGTCCTGCTCCGCCTCCTCATAAACCGAAGAGTCCCCGACGTTCGCCTTGCTGGCGAACTCATCAGGGGGATCGTACATTTGAACTTCGGTCTGCTCTTCGCTCACGGCTCTCCCTTCCCAATAATTGTCTTACTCCGGGTTTTGCGGACCGGGGCCGCATCCGGCACGCCCCAGGGTTCGGCGTGCTTCACCCGTGGGGTCGTGCATTCAGGTGCGGTTCCCTTTCCCGCAAACACCCGTTTCGAGCCTAGGATATGCCCGTTTCAGATTCCGGTCAATCATCCGGGCCGCGCGGCATTCCGCCGGTTGAGGGCCACCATCCAGTGTTGGACGAGGCGCGCGATGGGCGCGATGGCAGGCCGGTATGTCAATTCCGGGTAGCTTTTGGAATCTTTGCTAAACTTCTTCGCGTTCGTGACTATGGAGGACCAAAACGTAAGCGTTGCTGCCCGTCTGAGGAGGCTTTTGATCCGGGAAGACTGGATCTACTTGCTGTCCCTCTTGATTCCTTTATTCATCTATGACGTTGCCCTGAAGGTAATACGCGTGGCGACGCAACTCGACGTTCCCGGGCCATTCGGGTTCGTGGATCAGGTTCGTTCCGAGATACTCTTCAACCTCGGGTACGCGGTGCTCTGGATCGGGCTGTTCGCCATGACCCGCCGCAGCGTGACGCGCCTTCCCGTGCTGATCCTCTTCCACCTCACCACCATCACAGTAGCAGCGTTCACCACGGGGGCGCACTTCTACTACAAGACCACGGGTTCGACGCTCGACTTCAGCGTCATAGCCTTCACGTTCTCCACCTTCGGAGAAGTCAAGGAGATCATCGCCTCCGAGACTACGACGTTGCACTGGTTCCTGATTTCGGTTCTCCTTTTCTACAGCGTGGCTGGCCCAGCGCTCGTGACCCTCTTCATGGGCCGCGACTGGTACCTGCCCACGCAAGCGCCGGGGAATAATACCGGCGGAACACGCGCGGCTGCCCTGTCGGTGTGCGCCCTGGCCGTCGTCCTGGCGGCCCTCTCGCTGGCGCCGAGCGTCACTGGCGCTGGCAACGCGTTCTCCAGGGACGCCGTGGCCAACCTGGTGGTCAGGCAATTAATGGAGCCGCCGTCAGCCAAGGTGAAGGTGAACCTCGCAGCCGAGGACGTGGCGACGGAGGCGAACCTGAAGGCGACCAAAAAAACAGAGAAGCGCAACGTAGTACTAATATTCATGGAGTCAACCAGGGCAGAGTCCACCTCCCCATACTCTAACCTCGACACCACGCCGTTCCTGGATGAACTGGCGAATGACAGCATGGTTGCGGAGAAGGCATACGCTGTAGTCCCGCACACTTCGAAGGCGCTCCTGACCACCATCTGCGGCGTCACGCCACCGCTGGACACCGACATGACGGAGTCCGAGCCGAACGCCATCCCAGCCGATTGCCTGCCCGAGCTCCTGGGAGAGCAGGGCTACAACTCCGCCTTCTTCCAGTCTGCCACCGAAAATTTCGAGCGTCGCCCGGCCCTGGTCGAGAACTTCGGCTACGAGGACTTCTATCCGGTAAACGACATGCCGAAAGCGGGTTTCGAGGAGGCCAACTACTTCGGCTACGAGGACGACATCATGCTGCAGCCCAGCCGGGACTGGCTGCTGGAGCACGCCGACGAACCGTTTTTCACCACCTACCTGACGGTCACGCCCCACCACGATTACGTGGTCCCCGAGCGGTATGGCAAGAAAGAGTACGTTGACCCCGAGGAGAACGAAGACCTCAACAACTACCTGAACACCCTCCACTACGAGGACCGTTTCCTTGAGAACCTGTTCAACCAGTACAAGGAGTTGGGACTCTACGACGACACGATCTTCGTGGTCCTCGGCGACCACGGTGAGGGCTTCGGGGAACACGATCGCTACCAGCACGACGACACCATCTACAACGAGGGGCTGCACATACCCCTCATAGTCCACGACCCGCGCCGCTCCGAAGGCAGGCGGAACATCAAGCCCGCCGTGAACGAGCTAGACGTGCTTCCGACGGTGACGGATCTGCTCGACTACAAGATCGAAGGCGGCTCGTATCACGGGAATTCGCTCCTCTCGCCGCCCAGGGATCGCGTCCTGATGGCGAGTTGCTTCCACGAGGACCGATGCCTGGCCAGCATCGAACACAACAAGAAGTACATCTACCATTACGGGAACAAAGGCGAAGAATTCTTCGACCTCACCACCGACCCCCACGAGCGGATCAACCTCGCGGATCGGCAACCCAGCGAGGAAATGAAAGCGCGCCGCGAGAACCTGCTCACCTGGCAGGCAACCGTGAACCAGATCTACAAGTACCAGCTCTCCAGGCCGGATGAGACGTTCGAGGAGACCACTACGGGGATCATGGAGCAGACAGAGGCGACCAACGAGGAGACCACCGCTCCGTAACCCGCCCCTGATCCTGGATCACTTTTCCCCAAACACCATCCTTGTAAGCTAGACTCGGCCTCTGGCGAGTATCTGGCATCTCCCGTAGACTATTCCGCTGAATCTGCGGGCATTGCAGCTTAGAACCGGGAGGCAAAATGGGTGGTTTACTCGAAGGCAAGAAGATACTGGTAACCGGCGTGCTGGACAGACGCTCCATCGCGTATTCGGTGGCGCGCCTGGCGCAGGAACAGGGCGCGGAGATCGTACTGAGCAGCTTCGGGCGGGCAGCATCCCTCACCCGCCGCACAGCGAAACGCATGGACCCAGAGCCACCCATCCTGGAGCTAGACGCCAACAACCCGGAAGATATCCAGGCCGTGGCTGAGGATCTGCGGGGGCGATGGGGAGAGTTGGACGGAATAGTCCACGCCATAGCCTTCGCCCCGGAGGATGCGCTCGGGGGGAACTTCCTGTCGGCTGAGTGGCCCTCCGTCGCCACGGCAATCCAGACTTCCGCGTACTCGTTGAAAGCCCTCTCCGTGGGGCTCGCCGACCTCATGCAGCCTGGTTCATCGGTGGTCGGCCTGGACTTCGACGCGCGGTTTGCCTGGCCCGCTTACGACTGGATGGGCGTGGCGAAAGCCGCCCTGGAATCCACATCTCGCTACCTTGCCAGGGATCTCGGGGAGAGAGGCATCAGGGTGAACCTGGTCTCGGCCGGCCCGATCAAAACCCTTGCCGCCAAAGGAATCAGCGGCTTCGAGAGCATCGAGGGCGAATGGGGCCGTCAGGCGCCGCTCGGCTGGGACACAGCCAACCCAGATCCCGTCGGAAAGGCCGTGGTCAGCCTGCTATCCGACTGGTGGCCAGCCACCACCGGCGAGCTGATTCACGTAGACGGCGGATACCACGCGATGGGAGCCCCGATCCGCTAGCAGGCGGGAGAAGATCCCGGCGCGTCCTCTCGCGTCAGCAGGGTCCGAGGGTGTCGCCGTGCCGCAGGTGCGCCGGTTTCGCTGGCGCGCCAACCGAGATCGTAACCCTATCCTTGTGACATAGGGTGACCTTGCCAGGATTGCCCCCGGATTCTTTCCCGCCCTCGCCAGCTTCACCCGATCTCCCGGCTTGTTCTGGCCTGCCAGCAGCATCCGGCTTCCCTTTGCCTTCTGGCTTGCCGGTAACATCCGGCCTTCCCGCATCCTGCGGCTTACCATGCTTCATAGCATTCCCCGCCACACGAGGTTTATCTGGCTTGTTCGGTTTACCGGCTGGTTTTTCAGCGTCATCGCCATCGTCCGGTTGAAACTCGTCGCGATCTTCGGCTTCCGGCGTGTTCTCTTCAGGGGCTGTCGTCTCCCCGTCCTCGGCGGTATCCGTATCCTCAGTGACGGTTTCCTCGGCTTGATCCGGCACGGCAACGGTTGTCTCGACGGTCTTCTCGACCGTCGTCTCAACTGTGGTTTCGACTGTCTCTTCGTCCATCCCCTGGGGCGCAGTGGATTCGGGGGATGTGGATTCGAGTTGGTCTTCGCTTTGCGGGGTGGTGGTGAAAGTGTTTTCGGTCGCGGCAGTGACGCCAGCCACAGCGAGCAGGAGTAATACCAGGGTTGCGAGTATGACGGCGCGGCGCATGGATACTCCTGTCCGTGAGTAGCGTTACTGGTGGGCCATTATAGGCATGCGCGCGGGATAAACGCTACGGGATTACCGCCGGGCAAGTGAGGCAAACTTGGTGT
>JAABUS010009184.1_pt1 | contig 10521 bp, 13 predicted proteins | sample 5560161 | NCBI WGS metagenome assembly JAABUS01 (sample SAMN10711885, study PRJNA513376) | rock metagenome | isolation source: Antarctica rocks | place: Antarctica: Victoria Land, Trio Nunatak nord | collected 2016-01-04
TCAGCTCTGCTGCAACTACTGCAAAATGCAAGACCAACTCTAAGCTGCCCATCGCGGACAACATGAGAATGTGTTGAGACTGGCCTGGGACTTCTCCCTCCTAACATTCCTGGAACGTTCCAAGTGTCTTCCCAGCAACACCATTCCTGGCTCTGGAGCCTCCGTGCTCCCCTAACACTCCTTGAACTTTCCATCACAACTCATGAACATCTCACACCCGTCCTATAGCTCCAACACTTTCCTCTAACGTGCTTTCAGGACTCCCGTGGGACTCCCATTGTCCCGCGTGTCTCGTCCATGCAGGATAATCCGAACGTGCGGAAACATTTGGGGAATTTCCCAAGTTAGGAATCATTAAGAAAATAGCCTTGCCCAATCTTCGTTTATCACCACGTAGTGCACTCAGTTTACCAGTATTCTGACTATTTACACAGGAGACTTCTGAGTAGGTTCAGATGTGGTTGCCATGGCCTTCTTGAAGGAACAACATGATCATGTTGACACAGGCCGCTTTGGCAAGGGTAGTGAACAGTGCGGCAGGGAGGACAGGGTCTGTCTTGTGTGCATGTCTGGCTCAGTTGAAGACGAGCACCTTTTTCTGTTTGAATGTCCTGCTTACAGTTGCATACAGCAACAGTACAGGCCGCCTGTGACAGCCACCTTTTTCACAAGACTTCATCTTCAATAGCAGCTTTTCTGGCTACAGACCAACTCAATGTGTTAGGCAGTTACCTCAAGACTCATTTTGCACAAAGACAGTCTGTGTTGGCCAGTCCACTTTTAGCTTGACTTCTAAACTTTGGCGAGCTAGCTACCTCTATAGATCTAGATTAGTGTTGAGTGTAGGCGTCGCATGCAGCACTAGCGCCCTCCGTCGATACTACATCATTACTACAATTTTTTTGATACTTTATTGTCGAACGCCTTGAACATTTAGTGTTTGTGGATTTCCCGATTATTGTCAGTTGGCCCCCCCTGATGAGTCGTAAAGACAGGAAATGTAAATTGATTGTAATATTCCCTCTCTCTCTCTCTCTGGTTCGGGAGCCGCTGCAGGTGCAAACAACGGCAGCCCGTTTCTACATGTCACACTTTCTCCTGCTAGTCAACCTTATTTAGCTTTCAAAAGGCGCGCCGAGAAACTTTTCTTGAAAAAGCGTAATCGGACTATGAGTCGAAGATTCATTCCCGATGAGAGATGTCTGGGTGGTGTTCAAGAGATACATGCGGATTACACCAACATGCGTCGCAAGCTTTTGACCGCAAAGCCTCAGGTGCCAATATTTGCAGACCTGTAGCCTGCCACATCTGTTTTGCCTGGTACCTGAAAGCAACACTGCTACTGCCAGGTTGAGAGCTTGTTCTATGATGCTCTGAGCACTGACAGGGAGTCGTTGCTCCGCAAGAGGGCTCACTCTGCTAAGGTGGCCATGTCATGCCTTGCAGAAGCACTAAGTCCGAAGAATTTGCAACACTGCTTCTGGCAGGGCACACTTTCTTGCTGCACACTGTTGCGTGCCATAACCCGTCTCATATGCTTGCACTGGTATCAGCTCCGGCAACCATTCCGCGTTGAGTGTCTTGCAGGCAGGCAAGCGGCAAAGACGCCCAAATCATAATGCCCTCCCATCATATGCTGTAGCTGCAGCTGACAGACTGAGTAGCAACAGGTAGGAGCCATGATTGCTCACAAAAAACCAGATGGAATCTCCTGGACAAACACCTTCAGTTGTCACATTATGGTGCTTTGTATGACGCAGAGCTCTGAAGCTGGCTGCGACAGATGCAACCACTCTCAATCACATCAGGAACATCTTCCACATGCATAGGCGCATGGATGAAACAGGCAGACGCCAATTCAAGGCTGAGGTCAAGGCTGAGTCTGAGCCCTACAAACACAAGCCCTCCAACCGGGACTCTTTAGCCTTCAGCCTGACATCTTGGATACCCAGGTGCCTACTTTGCTGCTGCCATGATCCTCTGTATCCTGTCCTGAAATTTAGCTTGTTGTACAGGCAAGTCGTACTTTTTGACGGACCGTGCTTGAGCCACAGATTTGCATGCTGTTCCATAAGTGTCTCGCTGCCATTGAGCTGCAAGCATTGCACGCAGTGGTTGCATTGCTGTTGCTTTGGCTTCATCAAGGGACCTCTTGTACTGGGTACCCATCTGTCCCACATATGCCACATAGCATCAGCCAAAGGGCAGGCTTGTGCATGCAATCAGGAGTGCATTGCAGCAGGTGCATTGTCATCAGGCACGTCCTCTGAATGTGCTGCAGGCAGCAGCAGCGGTGCTCACTCTGCTCAGCTGAGCCTACGAGATCATCTGTTGCAACATTGATGGATCCCACCACACCCCTGCCCTGCGAGGGTCCATGTAATGCTCCTACAAGTCATAAAAAAACTTTTATGTTTCTCTCATACATGTCAATGGGGTGTCCATTCATGGTCATTTGCTCCACAGTCATCTTCTGATCAATGCCTTGAGCTTGCAGTAGCAATGTCAGATGCTGTCGTACCATTGTCCAGGAGCATCAACATGAATTGCTACATTTCACTGTTGCTTCATACCCGTATATGCATACTGGCTGCAGTTACATTTTATGCTGTCAGCGCTGACTCATAGGCACCGCTTGTTGCTATGTCTCACGCCTCAAGTATATGTTGCGGCTGCAGTGACACCATATCGCCACCTGCAGCCAACTTCAATCTGCAAGCAACCTCAGGGCAGCTATCACAGCCAACGGTTGCGCAGCAGCTATACAGCATTCAAGATTGCCGTGCTGAGTGAGATCATTGACAAGCAGCTCTATGAGGAGCGACAGCTGAGGCGCCTATTCCGTGCCTACCTGACACATAACAGCCTTGCAGACATGCAGGTTGTGCGCATGGTCATTGCTGATTTGCAGGTCGAGATGAATGTACAGCTGAGCTGATTAGTCAACCTTTGCAGCCTGTTATATTTGTGGTTTGGTTCTTGCAAGTGCCTATAGATACTGCTGTATGTAAAACGCTGTTTGAGCCTGACCAACGCTATCAACGCTCTCACTGAAGACAATTTGTTGCTTCAAGCCAATATTTTGTGGTTGCCTATCATTGGATGAAGGGTCATATTGCATGCATTGTTGTTTGGCACCACGAGGCTGTTTCCAGAGTCACTTCAGCTCACATACGAGCTGTACAATTTGCAATTGCATCGCACTGAATTTGTCTGGAGCAGCATTCAAAGCACCGCTTGTAGCTACCTGTAGGCACCTGTTACCAAATGGCAATCTCAGAGGCCAATACTTCACACCAATATACACGTTAAATAGGGGTGGCAGCCTTCACTTGCCCAGGAGCATCATATTTGCTTGAATGTGGCAACATCACACACATTAATACACCACAAATTGGCACAGGCACGTGCTGGCCAAAGAACATGTGCAAGCCTTGCCCAAAATACTCTGTGTGTGCCAAACAGACACATTGCGGCTGCAGGCCCAAGCTATGCTGCTGGCTGAATGCGTCTATGCTTTGCAAGGGATGATGCTCATTGTGTGACAATCCACAAATGCCAGTGTAGGTTCAAGACGCATGTTTTGTCCATTGCGGTCCACTTACATTGTTCCCCTTCACTTTATCAAGGTTGCTTGCTAGTGCAGGTTTGGGAAGCTGTTCTCGCATTTGTAGCTAAGATACTGCCAGTTTAGGTTTGTTGCCCCTTCCCAGTCTGCACAAGGCCAGATGCAGGCAGAAGTGCCATTGACAGCTCTTGCCCTTGCTTTAGCTGCACACAGCCAATGCCTTGCATATTGCACCTTCACATCACAGAGGTTGACATCTTGTTGCATTGCCTTGAGTACATTGCAGCCAACCTTTCTTGTGTCTGACTAGCGTTGTCTCAGCGCGTTTGCAACGACCTCTTTTGCAAGGATCCTCATGTTGCGAAGCAGGTGTGGCACAGCAAACCTGCATGTCCCACAAGAAGCTGTCAACAGTTGAATTCAGTGGGAGTCTTGAGCAGTCCAATAACTCACCTGCCATGGGGTCCAGACAACGCGTGATCATATGCTGAGTCTACCCAAACGTCAAATCTGCACGGTAACGTCAATCAAACCGTAAAGTATCACCATGCTCAACACGCGTAGGCCAACAAGGCTTATGACTTACATCCAACCATATTGTGGGTGCCATATAAGCTTCCGTTTGTTGAGCAAAGTCCTTGGCAGCACAGCTTTATGTTTTCCAGAGAAAACGTCTATCAAAACTGCAGATTGGTCCCTGCAGCAATGGCGGTCTGTATCGGCGAAGTCGCTGAGATTAACAGTACACGCGGAGACACTGCTCAATAAGGAACCCACCCTGATCCTTCCTGTGACTCATTTGCGCTCATTCCGGTCACAATGTTGCATGTTGCATTGGCACGCGTTGGAGAAGCAGACAGCGTGCAACGCCACACAAAATCATGCAAAATTCTCGTTGCCTTTGCACGCTGGCGTTTCACTTGTCATCGTTCGTTCGTTTTGCAGGAATCCAAACCTGCCATGCCATGTCATCCTGATACTACCGTACCTGGATGACAACTGGTTCCGACATCACAGGACAACTTTGAGCTGCTTTACCGATTACCACAGTGCCTGATCTATTTTGCCACTTGTGGCTTGTGTGACACAGCAAGAGTTCTTCCTGAGCGTCTTACAGACAACCATGTCCAGAAAACTTCTTCACCAGCTGCCCAGGCTACTCGACCACAGGTACGCGGCCAAGCATCAACGACTGCGTTCAAGCAACTTCTACGCAAACTTCAAGATGCAACGCGCATGGCAATGCGCTCTCTTGCTTAATCCAGATGGATCTTCGCTGCAGTGTCCGCGGAGCACATACGATCTCTTTCGGCAAGGGCGTCAACTATTTTCCATCTCTCAGTAAGCACGGACGTCCGGCCTCCATCTCCCAGGTGCGCCTAGACAACAGTACATCAAGCCAATAGTTGCCGCAGTTAATTTCTCTTCTGGACCTTGCACCAGGCAGAAACGCCAGGAGGCAAAATCTGTGCAGAAACAAGCCTGCAACAGAGGTAGCAACAACTTGCTGATTGTTGCGTAGGGGTCTCAGACGCAGCGCAATGTCCGGTCTTCTATGTCAGATCCAGACATGTTTCTGAACTACACCCCTACTTCTGCTGTGTCTGACGTCGGCAAACAAGCTCAGCTTGGTGGCACCGCCAGACATGCATTTCCAGACAGTGTGCACATTCCCGAAGGTGTGCGCAAGGCCATTAAGCATGTTGAGTTTGAGTTTACCAGTCTGTTGCACATGACTTGCCTGCCCTTACCCTCTGCCGTGGCAACCTGGCTTATCAACATTAAAGATGGTTATGATGATTGTTGCTTTTTGCCTAGGCGCGCATGCAGTGCTTTTGTGTTGTCACCTTTTATACATTGTGCACTCTAAAAACAAACAGGTGTAAATACACTGCACCAAATCTACCATCAAATCACCTGCTCACTGCAGGCGGCAGAGCTGTGTCCACACCTGACTATCCTGAGCCCCTTCGCAGCAGTCTGACAGATGCAGATAGCCTCAGTCTGCAACGGGATCAGTGGCCCCGCAGAAATGTGCCACATCCAACTCAGGTCCCGCATGTGACGTCGGCCCTTCCTGAGCCCCTGCAGAACAGCATGGCTGATGCAGAGTATGTAAATGTTAGGCGCCCCCAGCAGTAGGCCAGTGTTGCAGCACTCAATGCACATATTGTTTGGCTGTTGTTGAGCCATGTCATTGGGCAGAAATTTGTACTGCTTCACATGAGCAGCAGTTCAGTTCAGTTGTTAATTACAGCACTGCTCACGCTCATTCTAGGCCACGTTTTTGGAAGCCGTCTTCAGGGCCAAGCCAGCAATTAGTGCTCATGGTTTTGCTCGAGCTACGGTGTAACAAGTTTCATGTATTCTATCAGGGCAAATGATCGTGGCAACATTCATTGTGTTGGCACTAGTGTAATATTACATGGTTTTGGGTGTCTGAAAATGAAGAGGGCAATACACAGGTGGCTAAGTTGTAACAAGTTATTGATACTCATGTATATGCAGCCATGTGTGCACGAGGTACAGGACTGATTTCTTTGTCTGTCAGTGGACTCCATTTGCTGCGGCTGTGTCTGGAGAGTCATGCAGGAGCAAGCTGCATATGCAATGGCTGGCAGTATATTCAAGTCGTCAGGCTGGCTTGAATGCGAAACTAATGTATGGACGAAATGCGCTGGAGCACGCTGCGCTCACGCTGCAATGCCCTTTCAAGCTGCGGCAACTGTAAGAGCGACTGCACCTGCACAAAGCACACATCACCAACCTCAAACCAGGATGAAGATCAGGAACCTGCAGTCAGCTGATCACGTGACTTTTTAAAACCGTGCCACAGACATGAATGCCTTGTTAGACTGTTGCAGTCCAAGCAGACAATAGCTGTGATGCCCAGACACTCCAAACATGTAAATCGCATGCTTCTGCAGGCAAGTTCGAGGCCTCAGCAGTCACAGACCTCAGAGCATTTTGATTGCATGAGGCATACCTGTCTGATGCAGGAGTTGATGAGACCAACAATCAGCAGCAGACTAACGGAGCCCAGAGAGGTTCCCATGGTCTTGTCACACAACACATCAAAGAACTGAGCAGCAGTAGCCAAGATGGCCACAAGCAGTGCCCCCCAGAACCTGGTTACTCGCATTGTCTGTGTGAGGAAGCGCTGTGTTGCTGGACCAGGGCTGACATTTTCCACACCGGCCTCTATCTGGAGGCAGCATCGTCACTCTTCTCAATACTCCAGCTTGTATCAGCACCAAGCGACGTTGCATGTACAGCCAGCAGCAGAAACAACACAACTGTGCAGGGTTGAGCCTGCTGCATGGCGATACAGCTGGCTGGGCTTGAGCTTATGCACCTGAGGTGTGTCGTCAATGGGCAGACCTGCATGCAAGCTTGCAGGCAACCTGTGCATTCATGTCCAGTCTCACGCATCTGTTGGACATTCAGGTCACTCAGTGGTACATGCGCAAGGTTTGTGCCTAGTTGAGTGCAGCAGGCCCACTGCATCAATGGCTATTCAGGAGCGCCGGTGACTGCAACAGCAGACAGGGAAACTCTTGGAGGTTTAAGCTAAGCATCATGTGAATGGCACATTGCAGCAAGTGATCATCAACTTCCCAATATTGATGGTCATGAAATTTAGCAAGAATAGATACTCACCGCATTCAGATACTTCGTCATTTGGCTCGGTGTGTTTTCGCCAATTTGGATCATGCCGAAGACAAATACCACCAGGCCATACAGGACAGGGTACCACTTGCCCTGTGCAAGAAAGTGCATAGTCGCCACCTGCCCTCTGAAGCTGAACATGCCCACAATAGCTGGCAGCTGGTAAATGAAGCTGGCAAACAGCAGGGCTTGCATGCCATTGGGGTTCAGGCTAATTGGCAGGTAGGCATTGTCTCGCTTGACCTGCTTTGTAGAGCCTACTGCTGCTGCTGCCGCTGCCCTTTTTTCAACAGACGCCTGCGGTGCCTGCAATCAGTATCATAACAATAACTCAACATCAGGCACAGTATGAACGGCTGCATCTTCCTGCAGCTGCGCTATTAGCATGACATCAGTGGTAGGTGCATTCACAGGCTGGCAGCCAGGCATGCAGGCAGGCAAACAGGCATTGCCGCACACACAGCCTGACAGAGATGCACCTTGGACCTTCTCTGCTTATAGTAGATGAGGGGCAAGCGCAAGCTCAAGCTGTTGATGAACACTGCCAGCACAACCAAGCCAATGTAAGCTGCCACCAGTGCGCCGACAGTGGTGGGTGATACATTTCCCAAGCCGACAGTCAGCGCTGCTTTGTTCAGTACCACTGCATAGTCTGCACAACAAATCAAGCCAGTCAGTGCCAGTGTCGAGGCTGTGCTGTGGGGCATAAACAGGTGAGGGCTGGTAACTCCAAAAGCAGCTGCTGTCACTCAATTATGTGAATGTCAGAGATGTGCTGCTGGTGATAATGCGGGTATCCATACAAGCAAGTCCTCAGCAGCTTTGCTGGCAGACTTGCATATACAGCTTCTCAATTGGCACCGTGCCCCACACGAGACACTGATACTGCATACAGTCCTTGCATTCAAACCCTCTTCATGAAACATAAATGCGTAACGTATGCACCATGGTTTGCATTCATGTCTGGACCACAAAAATCTGCAGGATATGAATGACAAAAACAAGCTCCTGTGCTGTAAGCAGGCATTAGTCATGATTGTGCTTTGCATGACTCACTGCTGACAATGTTGAGGGCAATAAGCAAGGAGATGCCATCTCCTAGACCCCTGGTTTCTACACTATCTGACAGCCACCGCAGAACAGATGTCCCGGCAGCCAAGATGATCATGGTGAGAAAGACAAAGGGCACTCCAGAGGTATGCCGGGCGAAGGGCGCAATTTTGATCCCCTCACTTGCACCCTACATGACGCAATGGAAATGCGGTTACATCTGCTGAAACACAACATCCTGCAAGGTCTCTCACCGGCCTATATAGCCACAAAGAATGGGGCACAAAACAGACAAAACACGCTAAAATCTCTCTGCATACAACTGCAAATGCGATCTGAGCACGCTTCTGGCAGTCACCCGTTGCACAGTGGTAATGAAGCATTGTGATGACACATACTCATTCTATGTTCTGGGGAGGGTATTCAGGTAAGCCTCATGCACGTGTTGTCCAACCATGCATCAGCCTGAAATGTCAGCTGGCTGTTGCTTCCCAGGCTGCTTTGTGTCAAAATTGACAGTTTGTTGGGTGCATATAGCTTGTATGAGTAAAGAAACATCACGCCTGTTTCATAGTGTAAATCAGAACTCGGTTGTGTCTGGGGACTAGCACCATGCATATCTGTTCTGAGAAAATGTGAGAAGAAGCTAGGTGCAGGATGCAGTTGCCACCTACATGCACTTGAGTAACATAGTAAAAGCCCTCGCAGTGCTCTGCCTGCGTCCCTATCACTACCACATGTCTGCGTATTGCACGTGACGCTTCTCAAAATGGTGCCACTTCACAGCAGGTGCTCATGTGCTCCAAAGATACAGAGCTTACAGAGCGTACTTCTTCCCGAGAAGATACAATGCAGCACATTCTTTAGGACACTACAGGGTGCGTCGCAGACATGTAAGAGAAGCGGTGACAACGTACCGTCACAATCGCAATGGTGACTCCAAGCAGGTTGATGTATCCACTGATGACAGCTGCTCCCTGCATGCACAGAAGGTCCAAGTTTTGGTGCTGCCTCTCAGAAATGGATCTTACTGCCTTGCCCTATGTCTTTCAGGTGCAACAGAGTTACTCGCACAATCTAAGGTCAGTTCTGATGCCAAGCTGGAGATGAGATCACAAGTAGCAGCCACATCAGACAAACGGGATGGTGCTCGATTGAAGACTCAGCTGATGCACAACACTGACAGGTTGCTACAGGCTGGTGAAAGGGCTTAAGTAACAAGCAACTCAACAAAGTACAGGTGTGCTACTGTGTCCGCTACGTGTCTACCAAGTCAGCAAAATTTCATTTTCAGTCTGAACCAACTCCTGTGAACATACTCCTGAAGGGCTAAAAGACATACACTTAGCCAACGGCACTGCATCAAACTTCTTGCAGTGACTGATGTTGACGCCCTCAGTGACAGCTTGAGAGTAGACAGGACGTACAACTCAGCTGAAGCAACGGGCATTTTTGGTAGGCAAATGCAGCAAGTATACCTCAGAACCTGACTCTTTCAGGGATTCAATGCGGGCCACCATTTGTGGGGGCCACCATATTTGCTGAGTCAAGAACACAGATGCAAAGATGCTGGCATTCAGTATAGGACCCACGCCAAGCAGAAATATGTTGTATGGCATTTGCACTGAGCCGCCAAGCATAGCATCCACTGCACCTGCAACAATGCGGCTTGTCACAACTTTGGCCTGCTCAAGTGTGTCATGCTTGGATTATGCAATGTTTGCTTTGCATCACATCATTGACATGACAGACTTGCAGCATTTGCTGTACATCAGCTGCCTTTCAGACATGCTGGCGCTTGACAGTTCAGACAGCAGTGGATGCATACAAGCCAGTCAAAGCATGCCAGTTTTGTGCCAAGCAGGGCGACAGCTTACTAGTTGTGTAAGAGTTTTGTGGCACAACTTGAGTGTCCAAATATGGAAGCTTCATGTACAAGCCCAGCCGGGCAATTGCAATGATCATCAGGGTCCAAGCAACTCTTGATACCAGCTCCTCATTGCGCAGCAAAGGGAAGATACTCAGCAGCCAGCTTTTGCATGTTGCCAATGGTTGTGCTAAAGGCTCTGCCGAAGCTGTGCCGACATCTTGCATTGCGTGTAGGCGAATGTTGTTTCGCCGACGTCTCTGCTGTTGATGGCCAGAGTTGAATGAGCCTGCATGATGCAACATATTCTGTGCAGACTGGGCACATCCCTTGTATTTGCACCTGCTGAAACCTGTATTGTGCAAAC
>JAABUS010009185.1_pt1 | contig 10521 bp, 9 predicted proteins | sample 5560161 | NCBI WGS metagenome assembly JAABUS01 (sample SAMN10711885, study PRJNA513376) | rock metagenome | isolation source: Antarctica rocks | place: Antarctica: Victoria Land, Trio Nunatak nord | collected 2016-01-04
AGCTCTGGCGTGCGGGCCGCGGCTTAGTCCAATACGTTTTTAGCTTACCAGCGCGACTTAAGGTTCCGAGCACCAACTAGCTACGGTCGTGCGCCGCGCTGCCAAGCTAAAAACGCTCTGAATTATCACGTGCTAATTGGGTGGAAGCTGGCGCGGCGCGGAACGGCCCTGTTGGAGCGACGCGGGCGCGTGTGGCAGGGTGCCGCGATAGGAGAGACCACCATGGCAGACGAGTTGGACACCGACGTTCTGAGGCTGACGGCAAAGATCGTCTCTGCCCATGTCGGCAAGAACCAAGTTGCGGTTGATGCACTGTCGGAGCTGATCCAGTCCGTCCATCGCTCATTGGCGACAGCCGGCACGGCCGAACCGGCACCTGCACCAGCGCCGCTGACGCCGGCCGTATCGATCCGCAAATCGGTGTTCCCGGACTACATCGTCTGCCTGGAGGACGGAAAGAAGCTGAAGCTGCTCAAGCGGCACCTGCGTGTCAGCTACGGAATGACACCTGGGCAATACCGGGAGAAGTGGGGGTTGCGGGCCGATTACCCCATGGTGGCGCCGAACTACGCCAGTCACCGCTCAAGCCTCGCCAAGCAGGTCGGCCTCGGCCGAAAGCCGGGACGCTCGGCTCCGGAACAGACGAACCTGACAGAGAAGAATGAGAAGCCGGACCTGCCGGCTGAGCCCCCGGTTATACAGGGCCGGGCACGACGCGCGCGCGGGTCCAAAGGCTAAGCCCTCGACCTACTTTCGATCATAGTTTCTGACGCATCTAAGCCGTTGAGACACTTGGAGGCGTGCAGCAACCCGAAAGTCTTGAATTATGATTTCATTTCATTATCCAATCGAATGCAAAAGGACCTACACTGTTGTCCAGTTTTCAAATTCGACTGTAGCGCGTTGTCAAAGATGGCTTCAGCGATCCGGTCCGCACCTATGTGACTGAGACGCTACGGAGCTGTGATGAGTTCTCTGATCCGGCTGGCGAGTGCATCCATGGCGAACGGCTTGGTCAACACCTGCATGCCTGGCTCAAGGTGGCCGTTGCCGACGACGGCGTTCTCGGCATAGCCAGTGATGAACAGCACCCTCAAGCCGGGCCGCACTGCCCGACCGGCGTCAGCCATCTGCCGCCCGTTCATGCCGCCGGGCAGTCCTAAATCGGTCACCAACAAATCGATGCGCACGGCCGACCGCAGCACTCTCAAGCCGGCTGCACTATCCGCCGCCTCGATCGCCGTGTAGCCGAGGTCTTCCAGCACCTCGGTGACCAGCATCCGCACAGTCGGCTCGTCATCGACCACCAGCACTGTTTCGCCCTGCTCGGCACCGGGCGCCTCAGTCAACTCGGCCGAAGCATCCGCGGCATCCACTTGGCCATGATGACGCGGCAGATAGAGGCACATCGTCGTTCCCTGCCCAACCTCGGAGTAGATCCGCACCTGTCCGCCGGACTGCCGGGCAAAGCCGTAGATCATGGACAAACCCAGCCCGGTGCCCATGCCGATCGGCTTGGTGGTGAAGAACGGATCGAACGCGCGCGCGATCACCTCCGGCGTCATGCCCGTGCCCGTGTCGGTAACGCAAAGGGAAAGATACTGGCCCGGCGTCAGGTCGCGCTCGCGTCCGGTTTGTCCGTCCAGCCACTTGTTCGCGGTCTCGATCGTCAAACGTCCGCCATCGGGCATCGCGTCACGTGCATTGATGCACAGGTTCAGCAACGCGTTCTCAAGCTGACCCGGGTCGATCAACGTCGTCCACAGCCCAGCGGCGCCGACCACTTCGATTTCAATAGCCGGGCCTGCCGTGCGACGGATCAGCTCCTCCATCCCTGTGACCAAGCGATTGACGTTGGTCGGCTTGGGATCGAGTGTCTGCTGGCGGGAAAAGGCCAGCAGGCGATGGGTGAGCGCCGCGGCGCGCTTGGCTCCGCCCTGCGCGGCGGCGATGTAGCGGTCGAGGTCGTTGATCCGCCCCTGGCTCATGCGCGTCTGCAGCAGTTCCAGGCTGCCGGAGATGCCGGCCAGCAGGTTGTTGAAGTCGTGTGCCAACCCGCCGGTAAGCTGGCCGACCGCCTCCATCTTCTGCGACTGTCGAAGTTGCTCCTCGGCTTGGCGCAAGGCTTCGCCTTGCTCCTTTTCGGCCGTGACGTCCCGCCCGACAGCGTTGATGAAATCGTCACCTGGAACCGCCATCCAGGCGATCCAGCGATAGGTGCCATTCTTATGCCGGTAGCGGTTGTCAAAGCGTCGGAGTGTCGATCCTTGCGCAAGAGTCCTGGCTACGTCAGCGCTTCTGTCGAGATCGTCGGGATGGATCAGCTCGAACATGTTGCGTCCGACCAGCTCCCGTTCTGTCCAACCAAGCACGACGGCACAGGCCGGGTTGACGGCCGCGATGATCCCATCGAACCGAGCCACGAGCATGATGTCGGTCGAGAGCCGCCACAGGCGGTTGCGATCCGCGGTCTGCGTGGCGACACGTTGCTCCAGGTTCGCATTGATGTGCCGCAGCTCGGTTTCGAGCCGCTTGCGCTCGGTAATGTCGCGTGAGACCGACAGCAGCTTCGCTGGCTGGCCGTCCGCGCCCAGGATGGGCGTGACCTGCACGTCCCACCATCTCGGCGTGCCCGCCACCGTTTGAGCCGGGCCCTGGAAGTGCCCGGTTTTGCCGGCCTTTGCCGCTTCCACCGCGGCTATGGCATCCGCGTTTCCTTTGGCTTTCCAGAAGTTTGGCCACGGGCAGCCGCGGATGGCGTTGAAGTCGCTTACCTCCATCACGCGCTGGCCGCCCTCGCTCATGAAGATGAGGTTGGCATCGAGGTCAAGCACCTTGATGCAGTCGGCGGAGGACGCCAGGATGCTGCGCAGGAACTCGGCGTCAGCCTGCTGCGCTTGCGTGGCGTGCAGCTGTTCCGTGCGGTCGCGCAGGATCTTGAGGAAGCCGAGATGCGCACCGACGTCGTCCCGTAACGGCATCATTTCACCACTGGCCCAGAAACGCGAGTTATCCTTTTTCAAGTGCCAGCGCTCATCGTTGGCCTGCCCGGCTTCCAAGGCACATCGCATCTCAACGGCGGGGCGGCTCTCCAGCCGATCTTCGGGCGTGAAAATACGGTCGGCAAGCTCGCCCTGCATCTCCGCAGCCGACCAGCCAAGGATGCGCTCGGCCCCCGTGTTCCAATCCGTGATCCGGCCATCGCAGTCAGTCGCGATGATGGCAAAATCCACCGCGCTTTCAAAAATAGCCCGATGGCGGTGGGCTGGGTCGGGCATACGATCCGTCATGGCGGCGACTGAACCGAGGCTTGCATCCACGTCACGGCCTTACGTTGCAAAAGATACCCTCCGCCATTGCAGTTCCGGACGCGGATGGACGCGACGCCCGTGAGGTCGCGCTGTCCAAGTCGGCTCCACGCCGGCCACTAACCCAGACGCCAATGCCAATGCCGCGCCCGGTCAACTCATGCTCGATATTGCCAAAAGGCATAATCAGGAAAGCAAGGCTGCTAACCTGAATTATTCGCGACGAGTGCCGCCCCAGGCACAAACCATTGATTTTGCTTAACCACCCTGCATCCGACGATTTGGTAAAGTTTCGTGCAATGAAATCTTCCACTCGGCCATTTCCGTAGCGTTGGCTCATGTCGGGACAACCCGGCGCATAATCCGAGCTAATTTAGCTATCGACAAGATGCATCATTGCAATCAATACATATATGCAAGGTCGGTGGACTTTCCACCCTTTGGTTGCCTTTTTGCTCGGTGCCGAACTGTTATCGGTTTCGCTGGCATGATTGCGAGCGGAGACTGCTGAGCAAAGCGCGCCATGCTGCAAATGTTGGGAGCATCGCTTGAGGAACGTGGGGAAGAGTGAGCAGCTGAAGCTGCTGCGGCAGCAGACCACCCTGGCCAGTTTCGGAGAGCTCGCCTTGAGGTCGGACAACCTCGACGAAATCCTGACCGAGGCCTGTCACCTCGTAGGGCAAGCTCTCGGCACCGACCTCGCCAAAGTTATCGAGCTGCAGGAAGACGGCGAAACCCTGCTGGTGCGCGCTGGCGTTGGCTGGAAGCCCGGCGTGGTGGGCGAAGTGACCGTCAGGGCAACGAACGACACCTTGGAAGGGCAGGTGCTCAGGACAGGAGTGCCGATGGTCTCGCCCGACCTCGCGGCGGAGACGCGGTTCGGCTATCCGCAGCTCCTGAGCGACAATGGCGTCAGAGGAATTGTCAACGTTCTCATCATCGGGGGTCAAGACAAGTCGCCATTCGGCATCCTGGAAGTCGACAGCCGCAAACCTCGCCAGTTCACCGACGACGACATCGCCTTCTTGCGCAGCTACGCCAACCTGATCGCAGCCGCAGTGGACCGCATGCGCATTGTTGGGGACTTGCGCGACAGGGAGGCCAGGCTGCGCGAGAGCATGGACCGGCAGGAGGCGGCGCTCGAGACAGGCCTCATTGGCTTCTTCGAGTGGCATGTTGCGGCCGAGACGATCACCGGCGACAAGCGCTTTGCCAGCTTCTACGGCCTTACTCCCGAAGCTGCCTTGGCCGGTGTGTCACTCGAAACACTCCTGCATATCATTCACCCCGACGACCGCGCGATGTTTGCGGCAAGCGTCAAGGCGGCGCTGACCTCGCTTTCGGATTATGCAAAAGAGTTCCGCCTCGTGCACGCGAGCGGTGACGTGTGCTGGATTGTCGTACGCGGCCGCTGCTCCCAGCACGAAGGGGGACAGCCGCTTCGCTACGCGGGCACCGCCGTCGACGTCACCGCATCCAAGACGGCCCAGGAAACGTTGCGCCGCGCCGACGCCGCGGAGGCGTTGCAGAAAACCAACAAAATCCTCGAGGCGACGGTGGCTGAGCGCACCCGTGCGTTGACCGAGGCGAATTCCAGGCTGAAGGCCGAAGCCGAGGAACGCGAGCGGGTCGAGGAGGCGCTGCGTCAGTCGCAAAAGATGGAGGCAGTGGGCCAGCTCACCGGAGGCCTCGCGCACGACTTCAACAACCTGCTGCAGGGCATCTCGGGCAGCCTGGAGCTCGTGCGCACCCGGGTGGCCCAAGGGCGCACCGGGGAGCTCGACCGCTACATCGAGACCGCGATGAGCTCGGCCTACCGGGCCGCGACGCTGACCCAACGCTTGCTCGCCTTCTCACGCCGCCAGACGCTTGCCCCCGAGCCGACCGACCTGAACCAGCTGGCCGGCGGCATGGAGGAGCTGCTCCGCCGCACGGTGGGGCCCGCCATCCAAATCGAGACGAGCTTCGCCGCCGAGCCATGGCCGACCCTGTGCGACCCACACCAGCTCGAGAGCGCGGTGCTCAACCTCGTCGTCAACGCGCGAGACGCCATGCCCGATGGCGGGCACCTGCTGATCGAGACGGCGAACACCGTGCTGCGTGACCGGCGCGGGACGCCCAAGGAGCAGCCGCCCCAGGGCGTGCCGCAGGGCGAGTACGTGGCGCTGTCCGTCGCTGACACCGGCGCCGGGATGACGCCCGAGGTGATCGCGCGCGCCTTCGATCCATTTTTCACGACCAAGCCGATCGGCCAGGGCACCGGCCTCGGGCTGTCGATGATCTACGGCTTCGTCCAGCAGTCGGGCGGGCACGTCCGGCTGCGCAGCGAGGTGGGGCAGGGCACGACGGTGACGATCTACCTGCCGCGCCATCTCGCAGCGATCCACGAAGCGGTGGAAGAGAACACGACGGCCCTTTCGCCGTTGGCGCTCGGGTCAGGCGTCGTGCTGCTGGTCGAGGACGAGCCCGACGTACGCATGGTTGTTCGCGACGTTCTCTCGGACCTTGGCTACGCCGTGCTGGAAGCCGAGAGCGGCCGGGCCGGTTTGCTGATCGCCGACTCCGGGGTGCGCATCGACCTTTTGCTGACCGATGTCGGGCTGCCTGGAGGCATGAACGGCCGGCAGCTCGCCGATGCCGTGCGGCAGCGGCGGCCTGGCCTCAAGGTGCTGTTCATCACCGGCTATGCCGACACCATGGCCGTCGGCAACGGCCACATGGAGCAAGGCATGCAGGTCATGACCAAACCGTTCGCATTGGAAACGCTTGCAGCCAGGGTTCAAGGCATCATCAATGGCTGACCATCGAGCCAGTGTTTAGATGATGTCCACTGTCGAATGATCCGAAAACACAAAGAGCAGTTACGTGTACCCGCAAAAGCCCTTACCCGCGCCAAAGTAAATCCAGAACTGTGACCAGGCGCTTGTGTCTTTGCAGAAGTCTTTACAGACCGTGTGAAAACTCTGAGCCGTAACGGCAATGAGCATCATCCGAATCTGGAGGGTCTTTCCTGCGACATGGACTTGCGGCTAGGCCGGGGCGCCCTGAATTTTTCTTGCGCATGGCCGCGGCGCGTCCGCGTTTTCACACAGTCTGCCTTAATTTCTGCAACGTCTGGATCTGGGCAAAAGCAGCCATTCTCAACTTACTTGCGATGCATGTGTGAGGAGCACGAACAAATTCCTGTCATGGTCCGTTTCCGCATCACGCGGCATTTCGACAGGGTTTGCCGTATAGCTTTTGGACCATAAACAGAAGTATTTAAGCGTCGATCCGAAGCTGACGCGAATCAAGTGTTTTCCGGCAGGCCAGCTACCCACTCGGGACATCGCCCAACGCCGCAAGCACCCGGTCCAACTGGAACCGCCGAATGCCGTTCCAGGTTTGTCCGCCTATGCGTATCAGAACGCCCGTTCGTAGTTTTGGCCAGCCAGACCCAGTAAGCCAGCCCTGCTCCCCAGCCATGGGCATCATTCGGCGAATTCAGCGGCTACAAACCGTCTTGCCGCCAACTCTGCTGCCGCCATTGCATCGTGCAGGCGAACTCCGGTGCCAGCCTCCACGACAGCGAACAAGCTTCCTTGTCCATACTGCCGCCGCAACACCGTGAAGCGGAACTCACCGACGAAGCATGCCGGAGCTTCCACGGTCAAGCGCAGGTTGCCCTTGTCCGCCATCAAGACCCTGTTCGGCCCGGCACGCCAGTTGAGCAAGTTAGCCCTCCGTGCTGAAGGAAGCGCGCAGCCAGCCGAGCCGACCGCGCGCAGCATCGTCAATAGGCTCGTGTAGCCGGCCGCTGGTTCCGCGGATAAGCGCCGCTCACGTCGGAGCCGGTCACCCGGTCGTAGGCTCGCCCCACCGCGGTGCCGGGCGGGTTGCTGGGCGTGCCATCCCGCTGAGCGGGATAGGCGCCGCTGACATCCGTTCCAACCGTGCGGTCCAGCGCACGGGTTGCCGCCGTCCCGGACGGGTTCGCGGGTGTCCCGTCGCGCTGCGACGGGTAGACCCCGCTTGTGTCGGTCCGGGCGGCCCGGTCGTATGCGGCGCAGCCGGACAGCCCGAAGAACGTCGCCGCTGCTACGACGCCAAGGAAACGATTGTTGCTGTTCATGAAGTCCTCCATTTGCCCCAATGGGCCTGTGCCAGTTGCTTGATGAAAGGTCAGCCCGTCGGCTGCCTGGACCGCCAGCGCCGAACGGCAGAGCGCGGTGCAGCCGAGCGCTGGCCTGCCAAGGTCCCTATTTCCTTGCGCACCCCCCTGAGCTGCTCGATTGGTGAAGCTGACCCGGTGGGGAACAAGCTCAGCGCAACGCCCGCCGGCCGGCGATGGTGTGGTAAAGCCACAGCACCACAACGGCGCCGACGACAGCGACGAACATGCTGTACAGGTTAAAGCCGGTGACGGGTGCCGCCCCGATGAACGAGAATAGGAAGCCGCCGACAAAGGCGCCGACGACGCCGAGCACGATGTCGAGCACCGCGCCCTGGCCCGTGCCGGCGTAGAGCTTGCTCGCGATGAAGCCAGCGATCAGGCCGAGGACCAACCAACCTACGACGGACATTCCGCTTTCCGTGCTTGTTGGGGTGTAAGGATGGTCGGCGGCTGGCACTTAATTCGCGTCGGCCGCCGTCAGGTGTGGCCTAGCTCATACTCACGACACGGCGCTTGCGCTCCGTCGTGACCTGTTCGGCAGTGTAGGACGCGGCGGCCGGGTCATAGCCCTTCCAGCCCGCGGCCTCGTACTCGGTGCGCCGGGTAGTGAGATCTACCGGGGTGCGACCGTCCAGCACGGAGCTGACGCGTGCGGCCAGTGTCTCGTCCGCGCGCACCGTGACCAGCGTGCCGCCGCGGCGGACGCCCTCGGCATGAACGTGCGCGTCCGCCTCGGACACGCCAGCGCCCGTCAGCGACCCCAGCAGGCCGCCAGCCGCCGCGCCTACGCCTGCACCCGTCAACGCCGCCACGAGCCAGCCGGCGGCGACAATGGGGCCGATGCCCGGGATGGCAAGCGCGCCGATGCCGGCCAGCAGGCCGGCGCCGCCACCCAGCGCGGTGCCGAGCGACGCGCCGGTGCCGGCCCCCGTCGCCGCACCCTGGTCGGGGTCGCCCGAGGTCAGGCCGGTGGCGGTGCCCGTCGGGCGCACGTTGCTGTAGCGACCCTCGGCGTCGTTGGAAACAAGACTGATGTCAGAGTGCGACAAGCCGGCAGCCTCGAGTTGCTGGACCACCTCCACGGCAACGGCATGGTTGTCGTAAAGGCGGGTGATGGTTTGGCTGGCCATGTCAGGCTCCTATGGTTTGTGGCATTGCGGCGGATGGGCCGATGCCTGGACGGCATCCTCACCCCGCGTCAGGCAGCGGGATCAGCGTGCGGGCGTGGCGACCACGTTGTTGCCACCCGGATTGGCGCCGGTCGCGTTGGTCCCAAGCGTCCGGTCAACGGCCCGCCCTGCCGCTGTACCGGGCGGGTTGCCAGGGGTACCGCCCGGCATGTTGGCTGCGGGATTGGTGCCGGTGGTGTTGGTGCCCAAGGCACGATCCATCGTGCGGGTTGCTGCCGTGCCTGGCGGGTTGCCGGTCGTACCGTCCAGGTTGCGCCCGGCCGGGTTGGTCCCGGTGCCGTTCGCGCCGAGCGCCGGGACGGCGGCCCGCCCTGCGGCGGTGCCTGGCGGGTTGGCCGTGCTGGCGGTTGAGGACGTCGTGCCGCCGCCCTGGCCGATGCTTCCTTTGTAGTCGAGCCAGACCTGGGCGCTGGCGCCGTTCTTGGTCGCTGTGCCGCGCCACACCCCGCCATCGTCCTTGTGCAGCGCGCCCACGCCGCTGAAGCCTTCGCTCTCGATCCGGCGCTTGGCCTCGCCTTCTGTGAAGGAGTTGGCGCCGCGCGCGGGCTGGGGCGCGTTGGCGCCCGTAGTGGCCAGCGCCTGATTGCGGTCGCCCGCGGCGGCTGCGGTGCCAGTGTTCCGGTCCACGACGCCAGTTCCTGGAGTGACCCCGGTGCTGGGGCTGACACCCGGCATGGGTGCGTTGGACGTGGCACCCGGGGCGGTGTTGCCAGGGGTGGCTGGGCGGGTGGTGCCCTGGGCCAAGGCGGTGCCGGCCAGCAGCGTGGCAGCGAGGGCGAGGGAGGCTGTCTTCACGGCGTGTCTCCTGTATGTCTTATGTCAGGCACGAAAATTCGGGGAGGGCTTGCAGGCCCTCCCCCGTCCATTGCGTCCAGCGCGTCCTAGAATTTCTTGCCTGGATTCGCGCCGTTGATGTTTGTGCCAAGCGTCCTGCCTGCCGCACGGTAACAATCGTGCTCTTGAGACTGCTAGGCTTGCCGTTTGGGGTGTTGGCAGCCGGGTTGGTGCCATCGTCGTGTTAAGAGTTGCGCAGCGCGTCTGTCTTTCCGCCTGCCCCGGCCCGATTGGGATGCAGGTTGGGCAGGCCGCAGAATTTCCTGCGCAATGCAAAGGTTGGCAGGCTGCAACGGGTCGATCAGTAGCGTTGGGAGTAGCGGCGACCGTAGTAGGAGTGCCGGCTATAGCGGCGATAACGGCGGTAGTGCCGCACCGTTTGGACGGACGCACCCTCGTTCAGGACAGCGTCAGTCACAGTGTTGACGATGGGCAGCGACGCCTCGACCGACGGCAGCAAGCCGTGGGCGAGGGGAGCCGCGTCGGCCGGGGTGGTGGCGGTGCCACCGGCCAGCCCGGCCAGCACAGAGAAAGCAAGCAATGTTTTGCGCACAACGACACCTTTGAATGTGAGCGGGAACAGCACAACAAACCGAACCCGGTGAAAGGGCCGGTTCAGTAATGGCCCTAGTCCATAAGTTCCCATGGCCAGTTTGCGACGCATATGGCCATCATCCGTGTGTTTAGACGTTCTCAGCAGATCACTATTACAACGCATATGGTATAAACGTTGATAGCAATCCTGGAGGATATGGCACGTCAAGTTATGTTGCTAATTGTTATGTAAGGTTGTCACGCTGCACTTATTTGATCGCGGTAGGGACGCCCATTACTGAGCGCCCCCCGCACAGATCCGTACGGGCGGGACTCCCGCATACGGCTCCCACCTTGGATGTTTGACGGCAAACCTCTGAGCTTGACTTTGGCCATTTCAGGCTGGGTAGCACGCGGCTTCGGTGAGGCTGTCGAGGAGTCCGCGTGGGATTGTTGCCATGTTCTGGGTCTGCGGGGACGTTGAGAAAGCCTGTGCGATCCA
>JAABUS010009186.1_pt1 | contig 10520 bp, 13 predicted proteins | sample 5560161 | NCBI WGS metagenome assembly JAABUS01 (sample SAMN10711885, study PRJNA513376) | rock metagenome | isolation source: Antarctica rocks | place: Antarctica: Victoria Land, Trio Nunatak nord | collected 2016-01-04
GACCTGGTGGGCCGCCTACGGGCGGCGTGGGCATCAGGCATTCCTGACCTGGTTGACCAGGCTTCCGATGCCGTCGATCTCGACCTCCACAACGTCGCCGTCCCGCAGGAAAACGGGTGTCGGCCGTGCCGACCCGACGCCGCCCGGTGTGCCTGTCGAGATCAAGTCCCCGGGCTCCAACGTGATCCCGTGACTGATGAACGAGATCAGATCTGCCACCGAGAAGATCATGTGTTTGGTGTTGCTGTCCTGCATGACCTCGCCATTGACTCGCGACCGGATATCCAGCACCTGAGGGTCGGGAATCTCACTGGCGGGAACTAGCCGTGGACCGACCGGGCCGAACGTGTCAAAGGACTTCGCGCGTGACCATTGCCCTTCAGCCAGTTGTACGCGGCGCGCACTGACGTCGTTCATGCACGTATAGCCGTGCACGAAGTCCAGCGCGTCGTCCACGCCAACGTTGCGCGCCTCCCGTCCCATGATGACCGCGAGTTCGGCCTCCCAATCGACTTGGTCAATGCCCGGCGGGATGACGATCGGAACGTTGGTCCCGATCAGACAGTTCTGCCATTTGGTGAACAGCACCGGCGACTCTGGCTCGGCGACGGCCGCTTCACTTACGTGGTCGCGGTAGTTCAGGCCGACGGCAAAGATTTTTCCAGGACGATTAATCGGCAGGGTAGACATGGTCTCCTCCTATGGGTTTCGGTTAGGCGGGCTTTATGGCTGCTTCGAGCTGGGACTCATCGTCCCTTCCCTGCTGCATGAGACAGTCAGGATCGCATCCGGTCGCGCAAACTGAGCGTTGACGACATTGCCACATATTGCATGGTCGCCATGCAGGTATTTCACGACATCGTCGGCCGTCCACATCGAAAGTCGGTGAGCAGATGCGGTCGAGTACCACGCCAGATGCGGACTCAACAGGACGTTAGGAGCGCTCAAAATCCTGCACTCCAGATCCGGCGGCTCCACTTCGAAGACGTCGAGTGCCGCACCGCCGATATGACCGCTCTCCAGGGCCGCGGCGAGCGCGTCCTCGTCGATTAGGCCTCCACGAGAAACATTGACCAGGATCGCGCCTTTCTTCATCATGGTCAGGGCCGCGCTGTCGATCATGTGTCTGGTACTGGCCAGCAGCGGCGTGTGCAACGTGACTAGATCTGCCCCCCGCAGCAAAGCCTCCGCAGAGCCGACGATGTCGACACCGCTGATTTCCTGCGTCAGCGCTGGGTCATAGGCCAGTATTCGCCCCACAAATGGGCGAAGTCGGTCGATCACCGCCCGCCCGATCTTGCCCGCACCCACGACACCTGCCGTGGCCTCATCCAGAGGCGGAATTGTCCCGACGTCGCTCGCCAACCCCCAACCGGAGCGAGTCACGGCATCTGCCTTCAGCAGTCGTCGGTGTGCGGCAAGCGCCATGGAGACCGCATGGGTGGCTACCTCAGCGGTTGCATAGGAAGGCTGGTTGATGACGGCGATGCCTCGATTGCGGGCTGCTTGCAGGTCGATCGCGTCTACCCCGACCCCTGCTCGGCCGATTGCCTTTACCGACTGCCCCAGCCCGTTAATCGTGCGGGCAGACAACGATTGCAGGCCGACAATCACGCCGTCTGCGCCTTCCGTCGCCGACATGACCTGCTCGTCTGAATTCAGGTCGGCCTCAACGAAGGTGACCGTTGACTTCCACCGCGCCTGCGCCTCACGAAGCCCAGTCAATGATCCTCGAGCAACGACAATCTTCACTGGTCCTCCTCGACTGGTAGCTTAAGGCGGTTTGACGACGGCACGCCGTCCGTTACTCGCCTGCTGGACCCGAGCTGTTCTCGACCGTTTACAACGTGTTCCGTCGCACAAGCGAGCAACGGGTTCAGTTTGTGCAGCGAGGAGTCACAGCGACAATCTTCCGGTGGGCGCTGACAGTAAGCGCCAACCCTCAGCACTCTGACCCGAGATGAAATCTCACGCTCGGAAACTGTCCCTCGTTCACCCCTGAACACTCTCTGCAACGCTGCCCCACCTGACTCGGCGCTGCCATAGGAAGTTCTCCATCCATCGAGGGCTAGGTTCATTGTATGATAACTGTCAACAGTCAGCGAAGTCAATCTCCTGGTTTTGGGTGAAGTCGTGCAGTGGCAGGTTGGTCAGGCCGGGTGTCTTTCGCGTTGCGGATCCGGTCTTCTGCTCGGGCGCGGCGGCGGTGCCGCAGCTCCAGGTCCGGCAGCTGCCCACCAGCAGTGTTGGTGGCGAACGCGGTGACGCGCATCCCGTCCACATCGGTCAACCTCAGCTGGGCGCCGGGATGGGGGCGTTCTTTGCGGGCGATCACCCGCATCCCGGTCGGCCAGCCGGACAGGTTCAACAGCCCGGTGAGCTCGGCCACCCAGGCGCCGTCACGGACCTGGTCGTGCGCGTCGTAGGCCGGCGTCCACACCCGCTCAGGAATCCGGGCGAGGAGGTCGGGAGTGGTGCGGGCAGCCCGAACCCGACCGAGTAGGCCAGCCGCTGCCCGCTCAGCCAGTTCAGGAAGGCGTGGGTGGACCCGGCGCCGTCGACCCGGACCAGCACCTTCCGGCCGGGCCGCCGCCCGGCCCGGTAACCGGGGAGTTGCGCCAGCGCCGCCTTGACGATGGCGATGTGGTCGGCAGCAGTGTTGGTGCCGGCGTTCCCGGGCCGCAGCATCACCTGCAAGGGTTCCCCGGTCCCGTCGGCGCCGTGGTCGACGAACGCGCACAGGGGATGAAACCCATAGCCGCGCTTGAAGGTGGGGCGGGCCTGCTCCTTCTCCGAGTGCGACCCGACCAGGGTGGCGTCAACATCGATGACCAGCGGATGGGCGGCATCCACATGGTGATCCGGCGCGTGGTCTCGGGCCAGCTGCCACGCCCTCGCCCGGGCGGTGTCGATCGCCTTCAGAGCGGCTGAGGCGTCGGCAGCCAGGATGTCGATGGTGCGGGACACCGTCGCGTCCGAGGCGATCCGACCGAACAACCTCGGCTCACCGCGGAGCACCGCGACGTCGGCCAGGCAGTCTCCACCCAAAGCCAACGACACCGCCAGATCGAGAACGATCTTGGCCGCGTCGTGCACGGCGGCCGGCTTCCGCCAGCGGCTGAGCGCCGCCGACAACCCGGCGTCCAGACCGCTGGTCCGGACGGTCTCGGTGAGCAGCACCGCACCGGCCTGACCGACCGCCGAGACCCGGCTCGTGTCAACACGAAGACGCCGATAGAAACCGGTAGTCTGCTTCACCTGAAGGTGCTCCTTGCTTCGGCCGGACAAGTCCCTAGACACGACTCATCCTCCCTGGTCAGGAGCACTTTTCAGTTGATCAACACGACCTCCAGCCACCAGCTCGTGTAGGGTCGGGGCTAAGGCGAGAGGGCCTGGCCGGGCTGCAGGACCAGGAACGCTTGGCTAGGTCGGCTCGTTCCTCCGTGGCCGGGCGTCCATGGCCACCAGTGCAAGATCATCTCCGCAACACTGACGTCGCCCACCTGGGACCTTTGGGGTGTCGCACATTGTCTCGGCTGCTCGCGAAGAAACGAAAGGCAACCAAGTATCTTCCTTGAGCGACCGAGGTTTGGGCAAAGTTACCGATATCTGTGTTCATTCGGAAGTAACCCGAGAGTGACTTACACTACATAAGCCGTGCGAGGAGGCCGGCGTCGACAATGAAGGCGGATGCGTTGACGGCGGAGGCCGAGTCGGAGACCAAGAACGAGATTGCTTGGGCCACTTCGGCTGGATCGGTTGTCCGGCCGAGCTGTCCCTCTGGAGGCGAAATCCTTACCCGATCACGAACGATTGCCTCACCATGGGCAGCGCTCATGGCGGTGTCCACGCCGCCGACGACGACACAGTTGACTCGGATACCGTCGTCGGCGTAGTCAATTGCCATTTGCCGCGACAGGGACACCAGCGCGCCCTTGCTGGCTGCGTAGGCAGCAGTCCGAGGCAGAGAGGCGAACGCATGAACAGATGAGATATTGACAATGCTCCCTCCTTCAACGCGGCGCAGATGCGGGATAGCGGCGCGTGACATCAGGAAGGCGCCCTTCAGATTGACGTCCATGACACGATCCCAGACTGCTTCGGGCGTGTCATGGACGGCATAGCACTCAAGGATCGCAGCGTTATTGATGAGGACATCGAGTCGACCATGCTGCTGGGCGACGTCGTTGACGGCTTGTACCACCATTGCCGAATCCGTCACGTCGACCTTGACACTCGGATGGACATCACTCGTAGCATTGGCTGCATTGGCTGAACTCGCCGCTATATCGAATGACACTACGGTGAACTTTTGGGCCAGTACTCGGACCAGCTCAGAACCGATCCCCCCGGCGCCACCTGTAACAATGGCGACCCGGCTCATGTCGACCTTAGAAAGGCACCCTCGCCAACGCATTCCAGCACGGAACGCACAATGTCACTGTGATCGGGGGGAAACGAATTAAGAAGCGCCGGGGAGTGAGGCACCGGCGCATGAGCCCCACCGACCCGCAAGACGGGGGCATCTAGTTCAACGTACATGGATTCACTGATCTCGGCAGCGATCTCAGCTGCGATGCTCCCGTGTCGCGGTGCCTCGGTCGCCAGCACCAGGTGCCGCGTCTTGCGCACGGAAGTCTCAATTAATTCTAGGTCGATCGGAAAGAGCGTTCGCAGATCAATGACCTCAGCACCAATCCCCTTATCTTCAAGGATTCCCGCTGCTTTCGCCGCCTGGTGGGCCATTGCGCCGTAGGAAACGATCGTGACGTCGTCACCTTCTCGACGGACAACTCCGCTGCCAAACGGCACCAGCACATCATTGCCGCCGACCTCACCGCGGAATCCAGTCAACATCTTGTGCATCAAGAAGATGACGGGATCTTCGCAGCGCAATGCGGTTTTGATCAGACCTTTGGCGTCGTAAGGAGTGGATGGGGCGGCCACGAGCAGGCCCGGAGTGTGTGTGAACCATGATTCGATCAGGTTGCTGTGCTGTGCCCCTCCACCCGAGATACCGAACGTCCCACGAATAATGACTGGCACCGGACGATCCCACATATAGCGAATCTTGGCGACCTGATTTACAATCTCGTCCATGGCGCCGAAACAAAAGTCAATGAAGTTGAGATCGATGACCGGACGAAGCCCCGCCATCGCCGCTCCCACTCCGGTGGCAACCATTGCGGCTTCTGAAATCGGTGTGTTGCGCACTCGGTTCCGACCGAACTTGTCACCGAGTCCACTCACCTGGGCCCAGTGCCCACCCCGCTCGTATAGATCGGTACCAATAACGAAGATGCTGTCGTCTCTATACATCTCTTCTGCCAATCCCTGGCAGTATCCTTGCGATAGGGTAATGCGGCTCATCGGTTGACCCTCACCTTCGAGTCAATACATGTGACGTTTGTATAGGCCGACGCCGGGTCTGGGTAGGGCGAGGAGTCGGCGAACTCAATGGCGGCGGCGACCGTCTGCACGGCCTCAGCGTCGAACTGTTGCAGGCTCTCTGAAGTTGCCATGTCGGCGCGCACCAGTGCGGACTTCAGCCGGGCGATGGGGTCGCGGTCTCGTTGCCACTCGGCAACCTCATGTGGCGTTCGATAGGTCTCTCGTTCCCCTACGTTGTGTCCGCTGTAGCGATATGTGAGCGCTTCGATGAAGGAGGGGCCTTCGCCGGCCCGGGCCCGGCTAACTGCCGTTCGGCTCGCTCGGTTGACTGCGGCCACGTCTTGGCCGTCGACAGTGCAGGCTTGCAAGCCGAAGCTCTCCGCCCGGGCAGCGCTCGATGGTCCCGCTGTCGACGCCTTTGCCGGCGTCTCCACTGCGTACATGTTGTTCTCGCAGACGATGATCAACGGGAGGTCCCAGATTGCGGCGAGATTCGCGAACTCCCAGACGCGACCGGTGTTCATGCCTCCGTCTCCGACGTACCCGACAGCGACCCGGTCATGACCCTGGTAGACCTGGGCGAAAGCAACTCCCAAGGCCATGCCTACCGCGCCACCGACGACGGCATTCGAACCATAGTGACCACGGTCGAAGTCAGCCAAATGCAGGTGACCGCCGCGTCCTCCGACAACTCCGGTGGCCTTACCGAACAGTTCAGCCATCATCTCGTTGGGAGGGACGCCCTTAGCCAATGTCACGTGATGGCTGCGATGGGTGCCCGTGATGACGTCATCGCTTCTAAGAGCGCTGATCACTCCTACGGCGGCGGCCTCCTGTCCGCGAGCCGAGTGGATGCCTCCAAAGATCTTTCCTTGCGGAACAAGTTCCTCGGCCCTTAGTTCGAATTCCCGAATGAGGGCCATCGAGCGGTACCAGCTGAGGCCTTCCCCTGGGTCTATCCCGCCGAGGTCTATCAAGGTGGTCGAAACCTCATCCACGACGTCACTGTGGCTAGTCATGAAGTAGCCTCCTGAATCCAGGTGAGTGCTGCGCCGACCGGGATATCACTCTCCGGTTCGAACTGAAGTTCACCCACGGTGCCAGCGACGGGGGCCACGATGGTTGCCGCCGCCTTGTTCGTTTCAACTTCGGCGAGCTCGGCTCCCTCGTCCACCTCATCCCCTGGCTGGACCAACCAAGCCACCAGGTAGCTTTCACTCTCGGTCATGCCGTACAAGGGCACTTTAACTTCGACGCGCGCCACTGTTCCCTCCAAGGATTCGTTTCGGTCCTACCCGATGGCTTCGTGAGCATCCTACGTTAACTGTAGTCTGTTAACAACTATGAAGGAGTAACCTAGGCAAGAAGGAAGGTCTCGGCGACATGCTTGGCGGACTCTCCTCCATAGCTCGAGCCATCCTCAGCGAGGCCGTCGATGATGAGGCTGTAGGAAAGGCGAATGTGATTGCGGATCTCGGCGGTGGCGGCAACTTCCTCGCCCGCACAAATCAGATCGAAGATGCGCTGGTGTCCCTTGACAATGTTGACTCGCCAATCCGAGCTGGCGATGTTACGGCGGCGCAGAAACCAGTACACCTGCATCCGAATCGAAGACCAGCTCACATAAAGCCGCTCATGATGCGCCGCCTTGAACAACGCGTCATGGAACTCGACATCGAGCTGCGCTGCCTCCTGTTCGGTCAACTTTCTCTTGAGGGCCATGTTCAGATCAGCCATAGAATGCTCGAGTGCTTCGAGGTCTTCGGGGGTGTGCCGCCGAGTCGCCAGGCGTACCGCCAGTTCTTCGACGGCGGATCGCAGGCTGTAGACCTCGCCCAGATCGACGACCGAAAGTTCAACCACACTCGCTCCCCGATTGCGAGACAGCCGCACCAGACCTTCCCCTTCAAGAAGGATGAAAGCATCGCGAACCGGTCCACGACTTACTTGCAACCGTTCAGAGATCTCTTCCTCGCGGAGGTGCTGCCCGGGAGTGAGATCGTCATTAAGAATCGCATCACGCAGACGCTCGGCCACGACGTCGCCAAGCGAGACTCGCGGCGCGACGGTGTCCAGCGCAAGCGTGAGCTTGGTTGATCTCGGCCGAGGGCGGGACGTGCCTGTAGCCATACCTTGCACTTCCCTTGCGCACTGTGAACAAAAAACACTTGGACTTGGGCTCACCAAACCTATGCCTTGGGTGCTGCTCCTGCAAGCACCCGACTTCGCAACTGTAGCTTCGCCTCTTGCCAAGCGCCGAATCTGACCGATAATGAACTGTTGACTGTAACATTTTAGCACAACTTCAGGAGGCAAGCAAGGGTGCAGGGGTGTACTTCGAAGTGTCCGAAGACCCTGTGCGTCAGGCTGACGTGAGACACCTCATGGTAGTTGTTCTTCCCTCTGCTGTAGTTGTTCTTCCCTTTGCACGGGGCGAGACAGGTAGATCACGATGACGATGATCATGGCTGACCTGCACGCGGTGCCGGTCGATGATGGCGTGGTGAGTCCGCGAGCTGAGCGTCCACGGCGGCGCACGTTCACCGCCGAGTACAAGCTGGCCATCTTGGCCGAGTACGACGCCGCCGAGCCCGGAGGGAAGGGAGCGTTGCTGCGCCGGGAGGGGCTTGTGCTCCTCCCATCTGGTGGAGTGGCGGCAGGCCAACGAGCGGCTGGCTCGGGAGCTGGCCAAGACCCAGGCCGCGTTGGAGGTCGTGGGAAAAGCACACACGCTCTTGGAGTTGCTCTTCGAGAGCGCGGACACCGAGACGCGGTCGAAGCGGTGATCGCTCCAGTGGTCACCGTGCTGGCCGAGCACAACTCCACGGCGCGGGCGTGCGCGCTGCTGGGCTGGTCGCGGGCCACCCACTACCCGGCTCAGGCGCCGAGGCCTCCCGGCCACCGGCGCCGCGGCCGGCGCCGCGGCCGGCGCCGCGGCCGGCGCCGCGGAACGCCCTCAGCCCCGATGAACGCGACCGGGTCCTGGCCGCGCTGACCAGCGCCCGGTTCTGCGACAAGTCGGTCGCCCAGACCTGGGCCACCTTGCTGGACGAGGGCACCTACCTGTGCTCGATGTCCACGATGCATCGGCTGCTGCGCGCCGTCGGGCAGTCACGTCTCCAACGACAAGCCCTACTCCGAAGCGCAGTTCAAGACGATGAAGTACGCCCCGGTGTTCCCCGACCGGTTCGGGTCACTGGCTGACGCCCGCGCCTTCGGCGAGGCGTTCTTCAGCTAGTCACGATATGCGGGTGATCCCGGCGTGTCGGGCAGTGTGGGTCGTGGGATGGGCGGACCCTCGGTTCAGGAGGCCTGTGGTGTTCGTTCCGTGTCTGTTGCAGCGTCATCGCCCCGCGGGCGGAACGGTCATCTCGCTGGGGCACCGGCTGCTTGACGATTACCTGGAGTTGGTGGCTGCGCGCTCACGGCCGAACACGGTGCTCGCCTCGGCTTATGACCTGAAGGTGTTCTTCTCGATCATCGGTAGAGACCCGGTTGAGGTCGACACCGCCGACGTCTTGGCGTTCATCAAGGTTCAGCGTGAACCCCGGCTGGGCGCGGAGGTGGTGCGGATTGAGGACGGCGAGTCGGGTCTATCGGCGCGCACGATTAAGCGTCGACTGGCGACGGTCGCCGGGCTTTATGAGTACTTGATCATCCGTGACGACGCAGGCCCGCAATCCGGTGCCTCGGGGTCTGGCGGTGCGGCGTCCCGGACAGCGAGCGGTGCGCGGGGTACCGTTGATCCGCGCACCGCGGACTCTTCCCCGGGGTGATCGATCCCGACCAGGTCGATGCCCTCACAGCCGCGCTACGGACCCGCCGGGACCGGGCGATGGTCGAGGCGATGCTGCTGGGTGGTTTGCGTCGCTGTGAGGTCCTCGGGCTCCGCCTGGAGGACGTGCGCCCCGGCGAGCGTCGCCTGTTCATCGCTGACGGCAAGGGCGGGCACCAGCGGATCATTCCGGTCTCGAAGCGGTTCTTCGCCACCCTCGTCGGCAAGCGGGCGGGGATCGAACACCTGACCTGTCACCAGTTGCGCCACACCTGTTTCACCCGGCTGCTAACCTGCAGAGTTGCATCAGATGCAACTGCAAGGGGCATTCGACGGGTTGCGTGATCCCGTTGCTAGCCGGGCTTGGGGTTTCGGGGTGGGCCTGTGGGAGTGGTTGGTTACTCGCGACACGCCGTGTGACTGGGGATGACGCAGGTGTGTTGCATTCGATGTCAGGATGCGGCATCCGGTTAAGTTGTCTTGAACGCCACAATGAGGCATGTGACGCCGGCCAGGAGGGTGGCCGGTATGGAGCAGCCGAGAGTTGGGTCGCTGGCGTTGGTGGCTGGCACGACGCCGCTGGAGTTGGCGTTGTTCGAGCAGATGCTGGTGGGGTGGCGCCGTCAGCAGCTCAGCCGGCGGCTGAGCGGTTCACTGGTCGACGGGCGTGAGCGGACGGTTCGGCGCTTCCAGGTGTTCGCCGATGACTGGCCGTGGGGTTGGCGGGCCGAGGAGCTGGAGCGCTGGGTCGCTGAGAGCGGCTGGGCGCATTCGACGGTGCGGAACTATCAGGGTGCGGTCGGGGCGTTCTGCGCCTACGTCACTGATCCTCGTTACGGCTGGGTGGCTGAGTGTGAGCAGCGGGTCGGTGCCCGGCCGAGTCAGATCTGCCATCAGGACAACACCGCGGTCCACGTGGCCGACTATGAGGGTCGGCCGGAGCGTAGGCCGTTGTCGCGGGTGGAGTGCCAGGCGCTGTTCGACGCCGCCGACGATCGGGCGCAGCGGCTGGCCGACTCGGGGCGTAAGGGGTGGCTGACGGCGTTCCGTGACGCCACGCTGTTGAAGGTGACCTACGGCTGGGGGTTGCGCTGCCGGGAGGTGACGATGCTGGACCTGAGCGACTTCACCGCCAACCCGGCAGCCACTCAGCTGGGCGGGCTGGGCATGTGTCATGTCCGGTTCGGGAAGGCGATGCGCGGTTCTGCGCCGCGGCGGCGGGCGGTGGCTAGCCCGGGCCTTTCGTGGCGGGTGAGCGCAAGTTGGTGTTGATCATGAGAAAGGTGCCCCTGACAAGGAAGAATGGATCGTGGTAAAGGATCTGTTCGGCCAGAGTGAGGAGCACCTTTCAGGT
>JAABUS010009188.1_pt1 | contig 10519 bp, 9 predicted proteins | sample 5560161 | NCBI WGS metagenome assembly JAABUS01 (sample SAMN10711885, study PRJNA513376) | rock metagenome | isolation source: Antarctica rocks | place: Antarctica: Victoria Land, Trio Nunatak nord | collected 2016-01-04
CGCCGCCCGGGTCAGCCCGGACCGCTCGGTGACGCGGGCGCCGGTCGGGCGTACGCCGTCGGCGAGGGCGGCGAGCACCGCCTTCTTGCCGGCACTCAGCTGGTCCCAGTTCGCTCGGTGCGCCTCCGCCGTCTGCGCCAGGGCGAGGTCGACAACTGCCTCGGCGAGCTCCGCACCCTCCACCGGCGTACCAGCCACGCCCGCGACCTCGGGGTCAAGATCTGGACCGAGAGCTGCCTCTCCCTCCGGCAGCAGCGACGTGCCCCCCGACTCGCGCAGCACCAGCTCCCGGTGCAGCAGATGGGCCAGCAGCATCGTGCGCTGCGGGTGACCCGCGGCGGCGATGACCAGCGGCGCCAAGGCCTCGCCGGGGTCCTGGTCCAGCGCGGCGAAGCGATCCGACAGCTCGGGCAGCACCTCGTCGATCGGCAAGGGTCCCAGCTCGAGTGGTTCGGCCTGCCCGTAGAGCGGCCGCTCGCGATCGGTGAAGAGACGGCGCATCATCGACGGCTGCGATCCGGCGTACACGTAGGTGGCGGCGTCGCCGTGGTACTGCACGTGCGAGCGCAGCAACCCGTCGAGGGTGGCGCCGGCGCTGAGCAGGTCTTGGAACTCGTCGAACACGACCAGCGTCTTCAGCCGGTCCTTCTCGTACAGCCGCACGGGCAGGTCGAGCAGCTCCGCCGCGGCCGCCAGTGCTGTCTCGTGTGACGGCTGCTGCGGCTGCCGCGGCCCGAACGTCAGGCTGACGCCGGTGGTGCCGAGCGACATCCCCAGCCGTGAGCCGAGCGCGGCGAGCTGGTGTCGCACGCTGGGCTCCTTGAGCCGCCCGTACGCCGTCGCCAGCCGACCGCACACCTCGACCAGCGAGGTGACGCCGTAGAAGTCGACGTGCACCGTGCGCCATCCGGTCTGTCGCAGGCCGTCTGCGTGGGCGAGCAGCAGCGAGGTCTTGCCGTAGCGCCGCGGACCTGCGACGCGCACGTGTGCACCATCCGTGGCGGCGAGGTGGAGCTGGTGCAGCTCGGCGCGTCGGTCGATGAGGGCGTCGGCTGCGATCGGCGTCTCGAACGGGAAGGCACGCATGTTGGCAGTCTAGAGCAATGTATGGGAATTGCAATGCATAAACGTATGGTAATTACCATTCATGTCAGACGATGGGCGGGATAGGTTGTCCCGTCGCCGGCGGCCCGGTCGGGCCCGGGCGCGGGCCTGGTGTGGTGGTCGTCGGGCCGCTGGTCGACGGCTGCGGCGGCGGGTTCGGCCCGGGCGCGGGGCCCGGTCCTTGCTGCGGGGTGGGGGAGTTCTCGAAGATCTTGATCGCGATCCACAGCGCGAGCGCGGCGATCGCCACGATCAGTGCGAAGGCCGCGGCGAACGTCCACCAGCCGCTCTGGGTGAGGCTGCGCGGCCACGGCAGTGGCCACAACCGCCACCGGCCGGTCCCGTCCCGCCGGAACCAGTGTGGTCGGAAGTCGGGGCCGGTCGCGGTGCCCACGTGCTCGACATGCGTGAGCGTCACCGGCGCCAGCAACGCGTTGCCTGCTGTCAGCCCTTCGTCCCAGTTGTCGGCACGCAGCGCCACCCAGGGTGCAATGTCGACGTCGTCGTCGAAGAGCACCACCTGGTCGGGATCGCGGTCGAGCAGCTCGTTGAGCGCGTCGTGAAAACGCTTGCGGCCGTAGGAGTCGGCCTCAGCGCCTTCACCGAGCAGTACGACGACGACCGCCTGCTCGCCGTGCTCCCCGGCGTACACCACGCCGGCGTCGTTGGACTCGAGGCGGCCGCTGATCGTGACGGCCCCGAGAGCCGGCGGGTCGCGGCGGGTGAGAGCACTGACACGGACGCCGTGTTGCCCGACACCGTGGTGACTGTGCATCGGCGACCCTCGCTCTCGATCTCGACGGTGTCCACACACCGGTGGTCGTCTTGCACGGTCTGTAACACTGACGAGGGTACGGCCATGCCCGGTCTGGAAGGGAACGAACCGATGACGACTGCGCCCGCAAGGACGGCCGAGGCGGCCGAGCTGGCTCGGCTCGCCCAGCGGACGCAACGTGCGATGAGCGAGGTCAAGCGGGTCATCGTCGGCCAGGAGCACATGGTCGAGCAGCTGATGGTGGCGTTGATCGCTCGCGGTCACGTCTTGCTCGAGGGAGTCCCGGGTGTCGCCAAGACGCTCGCCGTACGCACCTTCGCCACCGTCGTCGGCGGCAGCTTCGCGCGGGTGCAGTTCACACCCGACCTGGTCCCGTCCGACATCGTCGGCACCCGCATCTACCGCCCGAGCAAGGAGACGTTCGACGTCGAGCTCGGCCCGGTCTTCGTCAACTTCGTGCTGGCCGACGAGGTCAACCGGGCCCCGGCAAAGGTCCAGTCGGCGATGCTCGAGCTGATGGCCGAGCACCAGGTGTCGATCGGTGGCCACACCTTCCAGATGCCCGACCCGTTCATCGTCATTGCCACCCAGAACCCGATCGAGTCTGAGGGCGTCTACCCGCTGCCCGAGGCGCAGCGCGACCGCTTCCTGCTCAAGGTCGACGTCACACACCCGAAGGGCCACGAGGAGTTCGAGATCCTGCGTCGGATGAGCGTCGACCCACCGCAGGCGTCGCCGACCCTCGGACCCGACGACATCCTCGCGCTGCAGAAGGCGTCGGACCGCGTGTTCATCCACAACCTGGTGGCGGAGTACATCGTCCGGCTCGTGCTGGCCACCCGCTCGCCCGCCGAGTTCCACCTGCCCGACCTGGCCGGGGTCATCGAGATCGGGTCGAGCCCACGCGCGACGCTCGGCCTCGCCGCGGCTGCGCGCGCCGTCGCCTTGATCCACGGCCGCGGCTACGTGCTGCCTCAAGACATCGCGCTGGTCGCCCGCGACGTGATGGCACACCGGCTCGTGCTCAGCTTCGACGCGGTGGCCGACGACCTCGACGCCCGCAGCGTCGTCGACCGCGTCGTCGGCGCGATCCCACAGCCGCAGCCGGTGTGGAACAACTCCTCGCGGCCAGAGTTCCGCTGACCGTGGTGCGCCGCGCTCGCCCCGACCGGGTGCCGCTGTCTCAGCTGGCGCCCGAGCAGGCACTTCGGCGATTCGAGCTGCAGATCGTCCGCCGGCTCGAGGGTTTCCTGCACGGCGAGCACCTCGGCCTGCTGCCTGGGCCGGGGACAGACCTGGCCGAGGCACGCTTCTACATTCCCGGTGAGGACGATGTACGCCGGATGGACTGGGCGGTTTCCGCTCGTACCACGGTTCCGCACGTGCGAGACGTCGTCGCCGACCGCGAGCTCGAGACGTGGGTACTGGTCGACCTTTCGCCGTCCATGCACTTCGGCACGGCGTCGATGGAAAAGCGCGATTTGGCGGTGGCGGCCGTGGCCACCATGGGACTGCTGACCTTCCGCGTCGGCGACCGCTTCGGCGGTTACGTGCTGCGCCAGGGCAGGCTACGCCGTTGGCCGACACGATCGGGGCGGCTGGCGCTGTTCGCCTTGCTCCGGTCGCTGCTCCGCGAGCCGATGGACGACGGCCCTGGTGGCGGAACCGAGACGATGAGCCTTGCCGACGCGATCAGGTCCGTCTCGCGGGGGCAGCGCAAACGCGGCCTCCGGGTCATCGTGTCGGACTTCCTCGATCTCTCGGACACGCCTGCCGACCCCGACGCGCCACTGCCGTGGGAGAAGGCCATCCGCGAGATCGCCGCGCGCCACCAGGTCATCGCGGTAGAGATCATCGACCCACGAGAGCTCGACATCCCCAACGTCGGCACGATCTTGCTGCAGGACCCCGAGACCGGTGAGGTGCGCGAGCTGCACACGGGTGACCGCAAGGTCCGGCAGCGGTACGCAGCCGCAGCGCGGATGCAGCGTGAGCGCACCGCCCGTGCCCTGCGCAGGGCCGGCGTCGGCCACCTCGTCCTGCGCACCGACCGCGACTGGGTCGCTGACACCGCCCGGTTCGCGCTGAATCACCGGCGCATCGCCGGCCGGCTGCACCGCCCGCCTGCTGGGGTGGCCCGGTGACGGACTTCCTCGCTCCGGAGCGGTTATGGTTCCTGCTGCTGATCCCGGTGCTCGTGGGCGTCTACGTGCTGCTGCAGTACCGCAAGGGCTCCTACGCCGTCCGCTTCACCAACTTGGCGCTGCTCGACACTGTCGTACCCCGCCGGGTGAGCTGGCGCCAGCACGCCGCGGTCGCGTTGGCGATGCTGACGCTGGCGTTCGCGATCGTGCTGTTTGCCAAGCCCAGTAAGGAGATCGAGGTTCCGCTCAGCCTCGACAGCGAGGTCACGGTCGTGCTCACGATCGACGTGTCCCTGTCGATGTCTGCGACCGACGTCGATCCCGACCGGATCACTGCGGCGAAGGACACCGCTACGGAGTTCATCGACAACCTTCCCCCGAACTTCAAGGTAGGCATCGTCAGCTTCGCCAAGGTCGCGACTGTCGAGATCCCGCCGACCAAGGACCACCAGGCTGCTGTCGACGCCGTCAAGGGGCTCGGCCTGGCCGAGTACACGGCCACCGGTGAGGGGATCTACAGCGGCCTGCAGGTGATCCAGCAGGAGCTCGGCGCGAACTCGGCGCCGGTCAGCGACAAACCTCCCGCGTTCATGGTCTTGATCAGCGACGGCGCCCGCACCATCGGTCGGTCGCAGGTTGCTGCGGCGGAGGCGGCCAAGGCGCTGAAGATCCCGATCTACACCGTCGCCCTGGGCACCTTGGGTGCCACCATCCAGAGCGACGGGCACACGATCCCGGTGCCGGTCGAGATCGGGCAGCTGGAGGAGGTGGCCCAGATCAGCGGCGGCAAGGCGTACGTCGCCGAGACGCCGAACGACCTCGCCGACGCCTACCAGGACGTCGACGGGCAGCTGACGTTCGAGAAGCGCAAGGCCGACGCCACGTCGGAGTACATCGGCTATCTCGTGCTGTTGTCGCTGCTGTCGACCGGGGCGGGGCTGTTCGTGGCCTCCCGCTGGCCCTAGTGCACTAGGCCCCGCCGCCGGGCTGCCGCACCGGCGGGCGCGGGACTATCGGTGAAGTCCTGGTGCTGGTGGGGCAGATGAGGCACAATAGGCCGCAGTCCATCCGACATACCTGTTGACGCGAGACCGCTGGGGAAGGCGCACCTCGAGCCAGCAGGAGGAACGGTGGACCGAAACGCAGACACGGACGTCAGCACGGCGACCCGTGGAGTTCTGTTCGTGCACGCGTCACCGTCGGCGCTGTGCCCCCATGTGGAGTGGGCCGTGGCCGGTGTCCTCGGCGCGGCCGTCGACCTCTCGTGGACGCCTCAGCCCGCCAAGGCCGGCACCTATCGCGCGGAGCTGTCGTGGGCGGGGCCGATCGGCACCGGCGCGAAGATCGCTTCGGCGCTGCGCGGTTGGGACCAGCTGCTGTTCGAGGTGACCGAGGACGCGACCGCGATGAGCGAGGGTGCGCGCTACTGCTGCACGCCCGAGCTCGGCATCTACCACGCGGTCACCGGCCTGTACGGCGACGTGATGATCCCCGAGGACCGGCTCAAGGCGGCGGTGGTCAAGGCCGCCATCGGTGACCTGCCGCTGCTCGCCGAGATCGACAAGCTGCTCGGCCGGGCGTGGGACGAGGCCCTCGAGCCCTTCCGGCACGCCGGTGACGGCGCCCCGGTGCGCTGGCTCCACCACGTCGTCTGACATCTGCTGCCGCGACGCCGCGCCAGCACGCGGCGCAGGGCCCGGCTTACAGGGGCCCGGCCTACAAGGGAATGTTGCCGTGCTGGCCGCGAGAGCCGGTGTCGGCCGCAGCCAGGGCGCGCGCCAGCGCCGACCGGGTGACCGCCGGCTCGACCACCTCGTCCACGACGCCGATCTCCACGGCCTTGTCGATGCCGCCGGCCAGCAGCTCGTGCTCGGCGGCGAGCTCCGCCTCGACGGTGGGCCGCAGGTCCGGTGCAACGGCGGCGATCTTGCGACGGTGCAGGATGCGGACGGCGGCGATCGCCCCCATCACGGCGATCTCGGCGCCCGGCCAGGCGAACACCCGGGCGGCGCCGAGCGAGCGGGAGTTCATGGCGATGTAGGCGCCGCCGTACGCCTTCCGGGTCACCAGCGTCACCCGGGGGACCTGGGCCTCACCGAAGGCGTGCAGGAGCTTCGCACCCCGGCGTACGACGCCGTCCCACTCCTGGCCGACGCCGGGCAGGTAGCCGGGCACGTCGACGACGACGATCAGCGGGACGCCGTAGGCGTCGCACATGCGCACGAACCGAGCCGCCTTCTCGGCGGACGGTGAGTCGAGGCAACCGCCCAGACGCAGCGGGTTGTTGGCTATCACCCCGACGGAACGGCCGCCGAAGCGACCCAACGCGGTGACGATGTTGGGCGCCCACTTGTGGTGCAGCTCCAGCATCGAGCCGGCGTCGAGCAGCTCGGCCACGAACGGGTGCACGTCGTAGGCCCGCTTCTTCGACTCAGGCATCTGCTGGGACAGGTCGACGTCGCTCACCGCGTCGACCTCGAGGGTGCGCTGGTCGCCGAGCAGCGACACGAGCCTGCGTGCCTCCCCGATCGCGTGGGCCTCGGAGTCGGCGAGGACGTGCACGACACCGGACCGGCGACCGTGGGGCTCGGGGCCACCGAGGCGAAGCATGTCGACGTCCTCACCGGTGACGGAGCGGACGACGTCAGGGCCGGTGACGAAGATGCGCCCCTCCGGGCCGAGGATGACGATGTCTGTGAGCGCCGGACCGTACGCCGCGCCGCCTGCCGCCGGGCCGAGCACGACCGAGACCTGCGGGACCTTGCCCGAGGCCTGTGTCATCGCGTGGAAGATCAGCCCCACCGCGTGCAATGACAGCACCCCCTCTGCCAGCCGCGCACCCCCGGAGTGCCAGAGCCCGACGATCGGGGACTGGTCGGCCATGGCTCGCTGGTAGGCCTTGACGACGACCTTGCAGCCCTCGTTGCCCATCGCGCCGCCCATCACGGTCGCGTCGGAGCAGAAGGCCACGGTGGGCACGCCGTCGACAGCACCGACCGCCGCGAGCATGCCGCTGTCGTCGTCGGCGCTGATCAGCTCCAGCGTCCCGTCGTCGAAGAAGGCTGCCAGCCGCTTGTTGGGGTTGCGCGGGTCCTCCTCGCGGGGGGGCTTCGCCGGCTTGGCCGGTGCGGCTGCGGGTGCGTTGTCGGTCGTGGTCATGGCTGCTCCGTACTTCAGGCAGAACGGAAGGCGATGGCGACGTTGTGGCCGCCGAAGCCGAAGGAGTTGTTGAGGGCAGCGATGTCGCCGTCGGGCAGGCTCCGTTGCTCCCGGGCGATGTCGAGCTTGACCGCCGGGTCGATGGTGTCGAGGTTGATCGTCGGGGGCACGACGCGGTGCTTGAGCGCCAGCACGGTCGCCAGCGACTCCAGCGCGCCCGCTGCTCCGAGCAGGTGACCCGTCATCGACTTCGTCGACGTCACGACCACGTGGTCGGTCTCGCCGCCGAGGGCGTTGGTGATCGCCAGGCACTCGGCGACGTCGCCTTGTGGGGTGGAGGTCGCGTGCGCGTTGATGTGAAGGACATCCTTCGGGCTGAGTTGGCTCACGCTCATGGCCTGCTTCATCGCCCTTGTTGCCCCTAGACCGGCGGGGTCGGGCTGGGCGATGTCGTGGGAGTCGGCCGTGATGCCGGCGCCGGACACCTCGGCGTACACCTGGGCACCGCGGGCCTCGGCGTGCTCAGCACTCTCGATGATGAGTACGGCGGCACCCTCGCCGAGCAGGAAGCCGTCGCGGTCGACGTCCCAGGGCCGCGACGCCCTCTCGGGGTCGTCGTTGCGCCGCGACAGCGCCTGCATGTTCGCGAATGCCGCCATCGGCAGCGGGTGGATCGCTGCCTCGGTCCCGCCGACCACCACGACGTCGGCGCGGCCGAGCCGGATCATGTCGATCCCGTGAGCGATCGCCTCGTTGCCCGACGCGCACGCCGACACCGGGGTGTAGACGCCGGCCTTGGCCCCGACCGCGAGCCCGACGTTGGCGGCGGGACTGTTGGGCATCAGCATTGGGATCGCCAGCGGTGAGACCAGCCGCGGGCCCTTCTGGAGCAGCTTGTCGTAGTTGCCGAGCAGGGTGGTGACTCCACCGATGCCGGAGGCGATGGCCACCCCGAGACGTTCGGGGTCGGCGCCACCATCAGCGAGGCCGCTGTCCTGCCACGCCTCGAGCGCGGCCACCAGGGCGAACTGACCGGAGCGGTCGAGACGCCGCGCCTTGACACGGTCGAGCACCTCGGAAGGCTCCACGGCGACGGGTGCGGCGATGCGGGCCGGCAGGTCTTCGGCCCACTCGTCGTCGAGCTGGCGCGCGCCCGACGTACCGGCGAGCAGCGCTGCCCAGGTCGTGGTCGCGTCACCGCCGACGGGCGACGTCGCGCCGATTCCGGTCACGACGACGCGGGTGGCTGCTGGTAGTGCGGATGGCATCGCGGGTCACCTCAGGTGGGGGTTCGAGCAGGTGGCAGCCGACGTGTCAGCCGCTGAGGTTGCCAGGGCAACCTGACGGTCTGACACGTCGACGGCGGAGTTCAGGCGTTCTGGGCGTTCTCGATGTAGGCGACGGCGTCGCCGACGGTCTTCAGGTTCTTGACGTCGTCGTCGGGAATCTTGACCCCGAACTGCTCCTCGGCGGCCACCACGACCTCGACCATCGACAGCGAGTCGACGTCCAGGTCGTCGGTGAAGGACTTGTCGAGCTGGACGTCCTCAGCGGGGATGCCGGCCACGTCGTTGACGATGTCGGCGAGTCCGGACCGGATCTCCTCAGTGCTGGCCATGCTGGTCGCTCCTTCGGGTTGCTTGGTTGGGTACTGGGCTGATGGGGCGTTCCCCGAGGGGGCGGGGAGTCCGCAGCGTCGCTGCGGAAATCTTGGGGCGGGTCACGGCAGCGTGACCACCTGGGCGGCGTACGACAGGCCGGCGCCGAACGCGATGAACAGCGCGGTGTCGCCGCTCTTGGCCTCGCCGGACTCGAGCAGGGCGTTCGCCGCGAGCGGGACGGACGCCGCGGATGTGTTGCCCTGGTGGGAGATGTCGCGGGCGATGACGACGTCGTCGGGCAGCTTCAGTGCCCGAGCCATCGCGTCGATGATGCGCATGTTGGCCTGGTGGGGAACGAAGACGTCGAGGTCGTCGACGGTCATTCCGGCCCGGTCGAGCGCTTCGCCCGCGACCTTCGCCATCTCGTACGACGCCCAGCGGAACACCGGGTTGCCGTCCATCCGTAGCGTCGGCATCTCGGCGTGCTCCATGTTGAGTACGTCGATCCAGGTCTCGTTCTGCCGGATGAGGTCGAACTTCGAGCCGTCGGCACCCCACACCATCGGGCCGATGCCTTCGACGTCAGCAGGCCCGACCACGACGGCACCGGCGCCGTCGGCGAAGATGAACGCCGTTCCGCGGTCGGTGGGGTCGGTGATGTCGGAGAGCCGCTCGACGCCGATCACCAGCACGTACTTCGCGCTGCCGCAGCGCACCATGTCGCTGCCCATCCCGACCCCGTGACAGAAGCCTGCGCAGGCGGCGGAGATGTCGAACGCAGCTGCCGGGGTGGCCCCGAGCTCCTCGGAGATGAGCGGCGCGACGGCCGGGGTCTGCATCAGGTGCGACACGGTGGCGACGATGACGCAGTCGATCTGCGCGGCAGCGATGCCGGCCCGCTCGATGGCGGTGCGCGACGCCTCGACGCTCATCAGCTGCACGGTCTCGTGCGGCTCGGCGAAGCGGCGCTCGATGATGCCCGAACGGGTGCGGATCCAATCGTCGCTGGAGTCGATGTGCTGGCAGATCTCCTCGTTGGTGACGACACGACTGGGCCGGTAGCCACCGATGCCGAGGATGGCGGTGTGCGCGGCGCCGTGCGCGGTCGCGATGGGAGCTGTCATGTCACTCGCTTTCGGGGTGCAGGCGCACCAGGGGTTGACCGGGCGAGACGAGGTCGCCGTCCTCGACGACCCACTCGACGATGGTGCCGCCGTACGGTGCGACCACCTGGGTGCGTCCCCGCAGGTTCTCGACGGCACCGATGACGAGGTCGGGGGCGAGGACGCTGCCGACCGGGATGTCGACCGTCTGACGGAACGTGCCCTTGCCGGGGGACACCAGCATCCGCCAGGTGGGGGTCGAGTCGATCGGTGAGGCGTCGCCGTGCTTGTCGGCGAAGGCCCGCGCGTCGTCACGCTGGTCGGGCGTCTTGAGCGCGAACGTCTCGACCCCCTTGAGCTGCCGCTTGGCGATCCCGACCAACGTCCCGGCGGGTGGCATCTCCAAGATGCCGGTGACGCCGAGGTCGGACATCGACTGCATGCACAGGTCCCACCGCACCGGGTTACGCACCTGCGTGACGAGACGCGTCAGGACCTCGCGACCGTCGTGGATCACCTGGCCGTCGCGGTTGGAGATCAGCCGGGTGCGGGTGTCGCGGGTCGTCATCGCCCTGGCGAGCCGGGTCAGGACGGTGACGGCGTGCTGCATGTGCTCGGTATGGAACGCGCCGG
>JAABUS010009190.1_pt1 | contig 10518 bp, 10 predicted proteins | sample 5560161 | NCBI WGS metagenome assembly JAABUS01 (sample SAMN10711885, study PRJNA513376) | rock metagenome | isolation source: Antarctica rocks | place: Antarctica: Victoria Land, Trio Nunatak nord | collected 2016-01-04
CATAATGATCATCAAATTCTCGAATTGACTTCGCTTTGATCAAAGTCAGAGACTTGATTTGCAACTGATCACAAACAATCTGCGCGATCACTTCATCAATGAACGAATAGTCAGCAGCTTCGATGTCAATCAATGACTTCAATGAGTAACTAATTTCATTGCTAGAAAGTACACATTCAGTAATCAAAGATTCAGAAGCAAAAGAATCATCTAACATGCTCATCGTTGAAGAAATTAACACATCTTTCATTGCATCTTTGATGAAAGTCTCTAGTTTTTTGCCTCGCTATCTTCAAAAGAAGACATTTTCTCATTCTCTTTATTCTTTGAAATGACGATTTCATGTAGACGAGAAATGAAAGCTCAAGAAGCAGAAGTGTTGATCTTGTTCTGAGAGCAGTTCTTGAATAAGTGATCTGAGATCTTGCAGATATAGCAGACGATAAACGATCTGACTGACTCAGAAGTAGCAGCACGTTTATCAGATATGACAGTGACTTTGACGATGATCATGCAACGTTCGCTTCGAAGCTGATAATTGACTTGCTGTCTATTATTCATACTCTGAAGAAAGCTCTTGAGACGATGTAAAGTGATAAAATCTTTCGAGCAAATCAATAAAGCATTCTGCAAGCGATTGTTGATCTTATTCTGAAGATTGTTCATCAGAGTGCAATCATCGTATTCTAGATAGCTGAATAGCTTCATAAAGTTGAAGTAGAAGACGTTGAAGAGCTTGTCTGCTTGTCTCAGAGCGTTGTACTTGCAACGACACTTTCGATTCTTATTCTGATCATCGTATATTTCTTTCAGATGCTCAAATAGCTCGTCGATTGAAATGTATGAATGCAAAGTGTCATGTCAACATTGAGCGAAGATGTGCTCAGCAGCATCATCTTCTAGTCTAGATATCACATAAACAATACAGATATTCTCATTATTGAAGTGATTGACATTTGTCTGAAGCTTGTCGTTCATCTTGATTCTTCAGCTATCTCATGTTGATTCATCTTCGTCAATGAATACAGATGAGTTCAAAAACTTGAAAGACTTGTGATGATCATTATCAAATAAAGTGAATGACTCACGTCGAGTATAATTCTCGATAGATTGACGAGATAGAGATTCAGTAGACTGACGAGATCGAGACTGATTCGCTGAATGCAATACTTCTTTGAGTTTATTCTTGAGATTCAACATCTTCTTTCAATAGCGTTTGTTTGTCTCTTTTAGAGTGTCTATGATCATCTGTTTGATCTCTAGTTGATTCAAACTTTTGTCATGTTTGACTTAAACAATGATTCACTGCTCATTCAGTTTCAAAGTCATGTCTCGTTGATCTCTTAGCTCGATCAGCATCTTGATGATCTCGTCTGATTGATTGATAGCTCATTGACGAAGTTGTTGACTCATGTTGATATTTCATGAGATAGCAACATTCTGAGATTCAGCTGAAACATCAAAAGAAATAATGAAAACGCGTCTGCTAGCAGTGCTTCTAAGCAGATGAGCTGTTCGCGACTCGACTGATTTGAAGTCGCGTGTCATTGTAAGAAAGATAAATTTGAATAAATTTAAATAAATTTGAAGATGTGTTTTGATGAAAGTAATTCAAAGAATTTCTTGCGAATTTTCTGAATAGAAGTAGATTATTTCGTATCATCTACACGTCAATAGCAGAGTAGTTAATGAGCATTTATCTACTGTTAGAAATTGATCTAGAGCGAGTCATAGAGATGTCATTTAACTAATAGATAAATGCTAAGAAAGAAAAGTATCTACAGAAAAGAACTCAATTCTTATATGTGTGTTTCTCAGCTCTGTGCTAGACTTGATTGAGTTGACGTCTTACATATATGATGCAGAGTTTCAATGATATCATCTCTAGATCAGATTCTCGCTAGACTCGATTAGAATGAAATCAGGCGAAGACTAGATGAAGAATAGACGAAGACTAGAATCGTAACAGATTTCACAGAAACGCTGAAAAAATATAACTATGAACTTCATCATTGAACTATCTCTGTCAGAAAACTATAACATCATTTGCGCAATCATATGTCGTTTCATCAAAGAACATCACTATGTTCTCTGTCATTGAGAAGACGATGACATCTCAGTCAAAGAAATGATTTGAATCATGCTATGAAACGTTTATCGACTACATAATCTACTCAGTTCTATTGTTTCAAACAGAGACTTTCAATTCATATCAACTATGTGAAAAAGTCTTTGCAAGTGACTGAGAATCACAGCTAGTCTATTCACAGTTTATCATTCTGAGATCAATGATCAATTGAAATGAGTCAATCAGAACGTTGAACGCGAACTTAGAATCTACTGCAATTACATGCAGAATGACTGAGCTTAATAAATATCTATAATGAAATTCAGCGACAATTTCAATATCTTCTCATTCACTTCAATGATTCTCTTCTACTTCAATAAAGAATTTCACTCTTAAATGAGTTTTGATTCAGATATGACTGACTACAAAACAACTTGTGAACGACTTGAAGTTAGAAAGACAGATGATATTGTCATTTGAATGAAAGAGCTACTGAGCTTCGATCGTCAACAATTGAAAAAGACGAAGCTGATCATTAAAGTTCAGATCAATAAACATAGATGAAACATCACATATGAAGTAAATGACTGAGTTTGACTATCTTTCAAAAACGTCAAGACAACGAGACTCTGCAAAGATTTGAAAGACAAACAGCTAGACTCATATCAAATCACTGCTAAAGTGAGTATCTTTTATCATCTTTATTTATCAGTCAGCATGAAGCATCTGCATTCGATGTTCAGCTCAAAGCTACTACGATCATATTCAGAAAACTCTCTATCAGAACAACATTCAGAATCACTCAGATCAATCACTATCAAAGATGATGAACATTGAAAGATAGATGATATATTAAACTTCAGATGCTATCAAGATTAAATACAGTACAAAGTCAAATAAAAAGATCTAGATAGAGACAACAAATGATACTATGTTGATAAAGAAAAATTTGATAACTCAGAGAAAGTTTTGAACGAATTTCATAAGCTATATTCAAGCAAATCGCGCTAAATATCGAAATAACTATCAACAAAAGCGAGCAAATGAACTACATTCATGCAAACATGAATTTTCGAAGAAAAAGATAATGTTACGAGCATATCAAGATCAATAAGACTGAACAAGACTGAAGCTCTAATCAATTCGCAGTGCACGCTAGCAAGTACTTTGTGTAATGATTAGAGCTAGTCAACGATCTGATCGAGATCTGGCTCAGGTTTGACTCAGATATGACTCAACATCTTTTTTCTTTCTCAACACTCTTTTCTTTCATCAACATCTTGTTCATCTACATCATCTTCTTTTCATGTCACAAACACATTTCTTTCAAGCCTAGCACAGTCTCTGAATATTACATAAATAGAAGCTTTTGTATCAATCTTCTTCTGTATTCTTAATATTCAGTTATAGCTATCTCTAAAGATCAAGCACTATCAATTCTGATCTTCATTGATTGTATCATTTAGACACGATTCTGACAAATTTCTGAGAACATGCACACGAAATTACTACAAGAAGTGCATGATCAATCTTCAATCTTTCATTTCAACAATAAATGAATTATTGATTTAGTTCAGCGTTTCTACTATTAATCAGATTATCAAGTCACTATTTGATGATACATTTGAAACTGTCATGCTTATTAATGAAGCAAAGTTTCTAGAAATAACATCAATGAACTTCATTATTTTCTCTTGATTTCACAGAAATGCTGAAAAGATATAGTTATGAACTTCATCATTGAATTATCTTTGTCAAAAAGCTACAACATCATTTGCATAATTATATGTCATTTCATCAAAGAATGTTACTATGTTCTTTGTCATTGAAAAAATGATGACATCTTAGTTGAAGAAACAGTTTAAATCATGCTATGAAACATTTATTAACTGCATGATTTACTCAGTTTTATCATTTCAGACAGAGACTCTCAATTTATATTAACTATGTGAAAGAGTCTTTGCAAACGACTGAGAATCACAGCTAGTTTATTCACAGTTTATTATTCTGAGATTGATAATCAATTAAAATGAGTCAATCAAGATGTCAAATGCAAACTTAGAATTTATTGCAATTACATGCAAGACAACTGAGTTAAATAAATATATATGATGAAATTCAGTGACAATTTAAATATTTTTTTAATCACTTCAATAACTTCTTTCTACTTTAATAAGAAATTTCACTCTTGAGTGAGTTTTGATTCAAATATAACTGACTATGAAACAACTTGTAAATGTTTTAAAGCTAGAAAAGTCAATGATATTATCATTTAAATGAAAGAATTACTGAACTTTAATCATCAACAATTGAAAAAAATGAAGCTGATCATCAAAGTTCAGATCAATAAACATAAATGAAACGTCACATATGAAGTAAATGACTGAGTTTAACTATCTTTTAGAAACATTAAGATAATAAGACTTTGCAAAGATTTGAAAGACAAACAGTTAAATCTTTATCAAATTATTTTTAAAGTGAGTATATTCTATCATTTTCATCTATCAATCAGCATGAAGCATTTGCATTCAATGTTCAGCTTAAAGTTATTGCAATCATATTCAGAAAATTCTTTATCAGAAGAGCATTCAGAATCACTCAGATTGATCACTATTAAAGATAATGAATATTGAAAGATAAATGATATATTGAACTTCAGATGCTATTGAGATCAAATACAGTACAAAGTCAAATGAACAAATCTGAATAAAGATGATGAATGATACTATGTTGATAAAGAAAAATTCAATAACTCAGAGAAAGTTTTGAACAAATTTCATAAGCTATATTCAAACAAATCGCGCTAAATATTGAAATAACTATCAACAAAAGTGATTTTTATTTTTTTTATTTCTTCATTAAGTGCATGCAATCTATGACTATGATACTGTTTAAACGCTGTGCATATGTTAAATTACATGTATCTTGATCAAAGTTGCTGCTTTATATCTTCTCATTGATCAATCATATTGATAGTTTGCGTAAACAAGTGCTTTCAATCAAACAACTTCTTTCTTTTATGCTTTCATTTTCTCATCTCTTCGTGTTCTTTTCACTTTACTTTTTCATTCTCAATAGTCATTTTCTTATCACAATTTAAGTACTTTTCAAGTACTCTAGCATTGTAATTCTTTCAATCTTGATGATAAACAACATCAATATAATGTTCATGTTTTTGAACTGTGCTTTTGCTTTAATCTGTAACTGTTCTACTTTATAATGTTTGCAGTTCAGTAGTAAGTGCTTCAACATTTGTCTCATCTTGAATATTTCATAGCATTTGTTTGAATTATTCTCTGATAATTGATGCAAATAGTTCTTGAAATAATCATGTTTCATTTTTAGCTGTATAAACGTTGAAAACGTCAGTCTGTCTATTTTTTGAAGCTTCTTTAGTGATTTGTAACTCAGATTCACTCTCACTATGTGCTTTTGATACTGATTTTCTTTTTTGATGCTGTCATTTCATGCAATTAATCATTGCTTTTTTATCTCTTTGTTTATTTGCTTTTTGATGAAGCTCATGATTGTTCTTTTTCTGATGTCGATTGTTGATCTTTTTCATGTCATGTCTTTAATTAATTGATTCACTGCTTCGTTTTTGATGATGTCTTTGCAACTTGATACTCACTGTATGCAAATATGACATTGATTTTGTTGCAGATTGATCAGATTTTGTTGAATGTTATTGAATAATTTCAAGTTGACATTGCTCTTTGCTTTTAATCTTTGCAGCGTTATTTGACTGTCTATGTACACTTAAATTTCGCTGTTTTCAGATGCTTCTTCGCTGCATATCATGATTGCATCGTCGATAGCTTGCAATTTCGCTTTCGTTATGATTATTTCATTGATCATGCTTGTTGCTTTGCTGCATCTAACAGACTCATGCGTGAATATCATCATGATTTCGATTTCTGTTTTAAGCTCTGCTATTGTTTTTCAAGTTTGTAATGCATCAATGTACATCACTATGTTTTTCGTCTTTTTGACTATTGTTTTCAGTTTCTTATAGTGTGTATTTATCATTTCACTCATTTCATCTCTTGCGAATTTGATTTGCATCTTTGTCAGATATTCAATTTTCTGATCTCATGATTTCTTGAATTGAGATATTTCAATCTTTTGTATTGAACTAAGCGTTTTATGCACTTTGTTCAATATTTAATATATTTATGTGAGTTTCTCTTTGCAGTTCTTGACTTTTTAAGACAACTTCGTTGTTGACTCATTTCAATTCAGATAATTTGTCATGTTCAGATTCAAATTTAATTCAATGATGTATTAAGATGAATATGATATGAATGTTTGCTTTCTTGTTGAATGCTTTTTTAATAATTCAACTATTTTAATTGCATAGTTCTTGCATTTTTGATCTAGTTATACTTTCACTGACGAAATTTCAGTCTCTATTTGCATGATTTCTATGAGTGATGTTCAAAATGCTTTTAGTATCTTTTGTAATGCTGCGTTCTGCAGCTTGCAAAATTTGATTACGTGACTTTTTTTATTGTTTCATCAGATTTCAACATCATAGTCGCCAATGATTGTGATGCATGCTAAATACAACTGTCTTTCTGACTTCATGTTTAGTTCTCACTCACTATTCATTAGTTTAAAGAGTGAGTGTAATGTTCTTGTCACTGCAATGATTTTTGTTTGCACATGCATCTTGAAGTTGAGCTTTCGATTCAGTCAGACTTTTAATCATCATATGCAGATCTTTGATTTTACGACTGTGTCATTGAGTAGCATAATTGTTTGATTGAATGTTGCTTTGTGACTTTCAAAATAAATTAATTCGAATTTTGAATCATCAAATTGCACTGCGTTTTCATTTGCTCATGTAAATGTAATTTTCGTTGTCTTTTTCAGCTTTTTCACATTCTTGTCAATGCTCTTTTCTTCAACGTACAGTGCAATGTCATCAATGTAGCTGAGTGACTGTAGATTTTCAATTCTTGCGCGAATCTTTGAAAATAAGTGTCGAATGTAAATTAGAAACAGAATGAGCAAAATAAATGATTCTTGCAATATTTCTGTGAAAATTTCCTTTGACTTCTGATGTTCTTCATCAAATGCTAAGTCAATGATTCGATTTTGTAAGAAACATTTTACTCAGTTGATTAAATTGATTAATATCTTCTGTTTGATCAAGATCTTGATCAGCTGTTTCAACATCACATGATCAAAGACATCTTTGATGTTTAGCAGTAAACATGTAAGCGTGTTTTCGCAACTTTTTGTCATTTGCGCGTCGTGTACTAAATTTAGTACTGCGTCTATAGCTGATTTTTGTTTTCTGCTTCTTATTTAATTGAAGTCTAGCAGCTTGTCATTCGTTTTCGCTGTGTATGACAGTTGCATCGCTATTAGCTTTTTCGCTATCTTGTCTAAGCAGTTTAGCAGTGTGATAATTCTGTATGTCTTCAAAATTAAATTTTTCAATTTTTTCAATTTTTTCAGAATGATTTCTGTGTCTTTGCGTCATATTTTTGAATGATAGTCATTTTTAATCAGATTTAAATACATCAGATTGAAATTTTTTAATACACTTTTGTATGCTCACTACATGATTGCGAATGACATATCATCTGATTCAAATGCTTTTCTGAATGCTGAAGAGTTAATAGCATGCTTAATCACTCTCTTGATAATTCTTGATCACTGTATACTTTCATTCAATAGTAAATTCTCATTGATTTGAACTTTCAAAGATGATGAATACATTGCTTTCAAGAATGTCTCGCACTTTTCATTGAATTCAGTTTTCAACTTCTTTTGTGCATTCTATATTGAGAGTAGCTTTTCAATTAGTCATAATTTGATGAACTTGTATATCTGAAACACTTTCTTTTCTTTAACTTTGTTTAGAGAGTTGATTCAGAATTAATTTTTGATCAACTTTATTGCATCATGATATGAATTTTGCATTCACATTATTTCTGTTCATGCATCATCAATTCTGCATCTTTTTCAAATTCGCTTTTTTGATGACAGTGCTTTTTGCATTTTGATGAGTTCATCATTTCATCAAAGTTTTGATTTTGCGCATATTCGCTGTTTAAATACAAATAACTTCACTGCACTCTTGATGCATTCAATTAAGTAAATGACTTTTGTCTTTAGACTGATAGTTCTTCGTATTTTAATAATCATTTCATTCTTCGTCTTTTATAAGTGCATGTTGAATTTCTTTCAGTCAACTTTTTGCAAGTTGTAAGATGCATTTAATGAGTTTTCAATCAATTTCATCTTTTCTGTGACTATCATAAACAGAATTACTTCATGATTAAACTCTGTATTTGCATCTTCATTCACATGTCAGTTTTTAATGTACTTTTGCACACTTCTTAATGCAAAAGCTAAATCAATTACTGAGCTTAATCTTTCAAAATAGCTGTGATAAGTGTTTATATTTGATGTATTAATCAGATTGCAGTCATGCATTCTTACTCAGTTTATCAATGCTTTCGTTCTAATGAGATTTGCGATCTTCGCGTTTCATCAGCTATGATGCGCATTAAAGTCTTCTGCAATAATAATTTTTTGATTGTCATTTAGTTTAATCTTTGCTAACTTTTGCTCAATCATGTATGATTACTTCTTCTTTGCATTTTGTGCTTTTTCATTATATATGTTGAGCAACAAAATCTCATTCGAAATTTTATCGTTCACTATCATTATCGCTTGTATGTTTTCATTGTTGACTATATTTGATCTTGATGTGCAGATAAACTTTCTTACGTTTTTCATAACAAATATCAATACTCTGACTCAAGTCTTCTGAATATTTGATTTGATGCATATAAACAATGAATGTGAGATTGTTATATTCTTATCTTTTATTCATGATTCTTGCAGAATAACAATATTCGCTCTGATTTTCACAAACTTCATGCATGCATCTTGCGCAGTTGTGCTATAGAATTCAAATATTCAATTCGTTTGCAAAGCTTTCATCATTTGCAATATTTTGAGAGTTTTCTGATGTGATACTCATTACAATTTCTCGATCAGATGATCTCTTTGAGCGTTATTAAGCTGAGCTGTCTGATATGTTTCACACATTACATTATTTGCAAAGTGTGCATTTTGACAATTACAGCATTTTGACATCATGTGATTGCATGATTGCTGTTTTCTGCATGTGAGCAGTGAGCATTTATGCTTTCATGTCAGATGATTTCGTTTACAGAACAAGCATCTTGATGATTTATTGCATTTATTCTGCAAATGTTTGAATGTTTGACATCTCTGACACTGATCACTTGATCAATACTCTCGATATTTGATTATTTGATATGTTAATCTCGTTGTTAAAACTCATTTTTTCAGATGTTTTTATGCTTCAACTTTGATTTTGAACGTCAATATCATTGAAGCATGATTCTTTCTTGCTTTATTTTCATCTTTTGATAATCATATTGAGTTAATTATCAGCTTTAATTCAGAGTTGTACTTCTTTAGCTTAATTCTCAGATATTTCATTTTGATCTTCATGTTGAAGATATTAATTTTCAGACTGTGTATCACTATCTTGTATCATTTTTCATTCTTCTTGATACTTTTGACTTCAAATATATGCTTTCATATATCTCTTTGCTTTAGTAAAGCTTTCGCGATGTATTTTTCTAAAATCATTAGAACAATATTGTTATCTTTTTGTGTTTTAGTCACTGTAGTGACTATTATGTCAGACTTTGCCTTCTTCAGTGCTTTTTTTAATTTTTTTTCTTTCTTCATTAAGTGCATGCAGTCTATGACTATGACACTATCTAGACGCTATATGTATGCTAGGTTACATGTAACCTGATCAAAGTCGCTGCTTTATATCTTCTCGTTGATTAATCACATCGATAGTTTGCGCATACAAGCGCTCTTTCTTAATTCTCGTCATCGTACTTTCGTTTTTCTTTGTTTCTTTGCACTTTTCGCATTCTACTCTTTCGTTTCTAATAGTCATTTTCTCGTCGCAATTCGAGTATTTTTCAAATACTCTAGTGTTGCAATTCTTTCAATTTTGATGATGAACAGTGTCAATATAGTGTCTGTGTTTTTGAGCTGATATTATTTCTTAAGCTTTATCTGCTCTGCTTTATAATGTCTGCAGTTCAGCAGTAAATGCTTTAACGTTTGCCTTGCATTGCATATTTCATAGCATTTGTTCGAATTATTCTCTGATAATCGATGCAAATAGCTCTTGAAATAGTCATGTCTCATTTTCAGCTGAATAAAGATTGAAAACGTTAGTCTATCAATTTTTCTCATCTCTTTTAGTGATTTATGACTTAGATTCACATTTGATATGTGCTTTTGATACTGATTTTTTGTTAGAAATCAGCATAGAGCGAGTCAATATGAGTGTCATTTAACTAGAAGATAAATGCTAAGAAAGAAAGATAGCTACAGAAAAGAAGCTGGCTACATATATGTGTTTCTCAGTCGAC
>JAABUS010009192.1_pt1 | contig 10516 bp, 8 predicted proteins | sample 5560161 | NCBI WGS metagenome assembly JAABUS01 (sample SAMN10711885, study PRJNA513376) | rock metagenome | isolation source: Antarctica rocks | place: Antarctica: Victoria Land, Trio Nunatak nord | collected 2016-01-04
CCCTGTCTCCCTCCGCTAGCCGAAACCGTGACCGACCCTTATGACGTAATCCAGGCAAAGCCTAAGGCATGCCCGATGTGGCACGACCGAGCCGGACCCACCACGATGGAGGCATGACCCGATCCAAAGGCGCGGACCTCGACGTGCAGCGCAGTGCAGCTACCTCGGGAGTTCCGGTCATCACTGATGGCCTGCCCAGCCAGGTACCCGACATTGACCCCGACGAGACCGGTGAGTGGTTGGAGTCCCTCGACGCGGTCGTGGGCAGCGCCGGCCGCGAGCGAGCGCGGTACATCCTGCTCAGGCTGCTCGAGCGGGCTCGCGAGCGCCAAGTTGGGGTGCCCGCGTTGCGCAGTACCGATTACATCAACACAATTCCCCCCGAGCGCGAGCCGCATTTCCCGGGCGACGAGCACCTCGAGCGCCGGATCCGTGCCTACATTCGCTGGAACGCCGCGATCATGGTGCATCGCGCCCAGCGTCCCGGCATCGGCGTGGGCGGTCACATCTCGACGTACGCCTCCAGTGCCGCCCTGTACGAAGTCGGCTTCAACCACTTCTTCCGCGGCCGTGACCACCCCGGCGGTGGCGACCACATCTACTTCCAAGGGCATGCCTCCCCCGGGATCTACGCCCGTGCCTATCTGGAGGGCCGGCTGACCGACAGCCAGCTCGACGGGTTCCGCCAGGAGCTGTCGCACCCGGGCGGTGGCCTGTCGTCCTATCCGCACCCGCGACTGATGCCGGAGTTCTGGGAATTTCCGACGGTGTCGATGGGCCTTGGACCGCTGAACGCCATCTATCAAGCACGCTTCGACCGCTACCTGCACCATCGTGGAATCAAGGACACCTCCGACCAGCACGTCTGGGCCTTTCTCGGCGACGGCGAAATGGATGAGCCGGAGTCGTTGGGCACCATCGGTATTGCCGCTCGCGAAGAGCTCGACAACCTGACCTTTGTCATCAACTGCAACTTGCAGCGCCTCGACGGCCCGGTGCGCGGCAATGGAAAGATCATCCAGGAGCTCGAGTCCTTCTTCCGCGGTGCCGGGTGGAACGTCATCAAGGTCATCTGGGGCCGGGAGTGGGATGCCTTGCTGGCCAAGGATCTCGACGGGGCGCTGGTCAACGTCATGAATAAGACGCCGGATGGGGACTACCAGACGTACAAGGCGAACAACGGCAAGTTCGTACGTGACCACTTCTTCGGGCGCGACCCTCGTACGGCCGCCATGGTCGCGGGGATGACCGACGACGAGATCTGGGCGCTCAAGCGGGGCGGTCACGACTACCGCAAGGTCTACGCCGCCTTCCAGGCCGCCGAACGCCACACCGGCCAGCCGACGGTGATCCTCGCCAAGACCATCAAGGGCTGGACCCTGGGCAGCCACTTCGAGGGCCGCAACTCCACCCACCAGATGAAGAAGCTGACCCTCGACGATCTCAAGGGTCTGCGGGATCGGCTCTACCTGGACATCCCGGACAGCGCGCTCGACGCGAAGCTCCCGCCGTACTTCAAGCCGGCCGCCGATTCCGAGGAACTGCACTACATGGCCGACCGGCGCCGTCGACTCGGGGGTGCGCTGCCCCGTCGGGTGCTGACCGCCAAGCCGCTGGCCCAGCCAGGGGATCAGGCATACGACGCGGTCCGGCGCGGGTCGGGGAAGCAGGAGGTGGCCACGACGATGGCCTTCGTCCGCCTGTTCCGTGACCTGCTCAAGGACAAGGAGATGGGCCCCCGTTTCGTCCCGATCATCCCCGACGAGGCGCGGACCTTCGGGATGGACTCGCTGTTCCCGGTGCAGAAGATCTACTCACCGCACGGCCAGACCTACACCTCGGTCGATCAGGACCTGATGTTGTCCTACAAGGAGTCCGAGACCGGTCAGATCCTGCACGAGGGCATCAACGAGGCGGGTTCGACGGCATCCTTCACCGCCGCCGGATCGGCTTATGCCACTCACGGCGAGACGATGATCCCGATCTACATCTTCTACTCGATGTTCGGGTTCCAGCGGACCGGCGACAGCTTCTGGGCCGCCGCGGACCAGATGTCGCGCGGATTCGTGCTCGGCGCCACGGCCGGGCGGACAACCCTCAACGGCGAGGGCCTGCAGCATGAAGACGGGCACTCGATGCTGATCGCGGCCACCAACCCGGCGGTGGTCTCCTACGACCCGGCCTTCGGTTTCGAGTTGGGCCACATCGTCCGGGACGGTCTGCTCCGGATGACCGGCGATGACCCGGCCGATCGGTCTCCGGATGTCTTCTACTACCTGACTCTCTACAACGAGCCCTACGTTCAGCCGGCCGAGCCCGACGACGTGGACGTCGAGGGCATCCTGGCCGGGATGCACCGCTACGCCACCGCATCCGCCGAGGGCACCGGTCTACAGGCGCAGATTCTCGCCTCCGGAGTCGGTGTGCCGTGGGCTGTGCGTGCGCAGGCTCTGCTGGCCGAGCACTGGAACGTCTCGGCCGACGTGTGGTCGGTCACGTCCTGGACGGAGTTGCGACGCGAGGCCCAGGAAGTCACCGACTGGAATCTCATGCATAGCGCCGAGACCCCTCGGATCCCCTACGTCGTCAAGCGTCTCGGGCTCGCGCCCGGCCCCATCGTCGCCGTGTCGGACTGGATGCGGGCCGTACCCGATCTGCTCGCCCCCTACCTCGCCGGCGAAACCGGGCGTTATGCCTCCCTGGGCACCGACGGGTTCGGCTTGTCCGATACCCGGCCGGCGCTTCGGCGGCACTTCCGGGTCGATGGCGAATCCATCACCGTTCGGGTCCTCGCGTCTTTGGCGGCGCGAGGAGAGGTTCCGCTCGAGGTGGTGGGTCAGGCGATCGAGAAATACCGCCTCGAAGATCCGCGGGCGGCCAAGAACGTCTTCTCCGACGAGGGCGGCGGCGAGTAGTCAACCGACTCAGGGGACCCCTGCTACGTACCTAACGTCGCAATCTTCCCCTCATGGGATCGGCAGCCATTGAAGAGGGGAAGATTGGTACGAACCTAGCGTCGCAGGGTGCCCCTGAGTCAGTTCGGGGTGGGTCGCAGGGCGTTGAGGGCTACTGCAGCATAGGTGGCTACCCCGGTTGGGAACGCCGCCTCATCGAAGACCACGAGGTTCGAGTGGTTCGGTGGGGCGACGCCCGGTTCGAGATCGGGAGGGCAGGCTCCGAGGAATGCCATCGAGCCGGGAACCTCTTCGAGCACATAGGACCAGTCCTCGGCTCCCATGATGGGGAAGTCCATGGGCGGCACGTGTTCTGAATCCAGCAACTCTCCGGCGAGCTCGCGCACGTTGGCCACTGCGGCCGCGTCGTTGACGGTGACCGGGTATCCGGCGATGAGCTCGACCGTCACCTCCAGGCCGTGTGCCGCAGCGATCCCCTCGGCGATCCGGCGAACATGCTCGCGTACGGCCGCGCGCGTCGTCGCCGAAAGGGTTCGCATCGTGCCGCGCAGCGTGGCCGTCGGCGGGATGATGTTGTGCGTCGTTCCAGCTGCGAAGGATGCGATCGTGACGACGGCGGGGTCGAATACATCGACTCGCCGGGTGACCATCGTCTGCAGCGCCTGCACGATCTCGCAGGCAGCCGGGATCGGGTCGTTGGCATGGTGTGGCGCCGACGCGTGGCCACCGCGGCCGGACACGATGATCTCAATCCGGTCCTCGGAGGCCAGGATCGGACCGCCGCGGGTGTGCACCGTCCCGCTGGCGAAGGAAGATGAGATGTGGAGGGCGAAGGCACCGCTGACCGGTGCCTCGGGCACGGTGCCGAGCAGTCCTTCCTCCAGCATGTACCGGGCCCCGTGGAAGCCCTCCTCTCCCGGCTGGAACATCAGGATCGCCCGCCCGGCGATGTCCGCACGATGCCCCGACAGGATCCTGGCGGCGCCGGCGAGCATCGCCACATGCGTGTCATGGCCGCAGGCATGCATGGCACCCGAAATCTCGGAGCCGAAGTCCAAGCCGGTGTCCTCGGTGAGCGGCAGTGCATCCATATCGCCTCGGAGCAGGAATGTCGGCCCCGGATGGGCCCCCTCGATGACGCCGACCACCGAACTGAGCGAGTCCCCGGTCCGGATGTCTATCTCGAGATCGTCGAGCTCGGCCAGGACTGCGGCCTGAGTCTCTGGCAGCTGCAGTCCGAGTTCGGGACGGCGATGCAGCCGGCGGCGGAAGTCCACCGTCCGGTCCTGAAGGTTATGCGCCTCGGTCAGCAGATCCGGGTGACTGTCCATGCATCGCGAGTATGCCTTGTGGGCCGGATCAGCCTTCCCTGCGAGCCTCGTCCGGCGAACCCTGTCCGGGCAGCGCGGCCGATCGACCAGGATGGATTCCGAAGGCCACCATCGAAAGGACGACCACCGCTGCGCCGAGCGCCATCCCGCCCACGACATCGGAGAGGTAGTGCACACCCAATGCGATCCGGGTCCAGGCCACGCACAACGCACCGAGAACCAGCGCTCCCGCCAGCCACGGCCGCCAGCGGCGACCGACGACAGGCCACAGGACTACAAGCAGCACGCCGGCCAGGGTCGCCGCGCCTGAGGCATGTCCGCTGGGATAGGACAGCCCGCTGGCCGAAACGAGCGGATCGTCGGCGGTGGGCCGTATCCGCCCCACCACTGCCTTGAACAGCGTGGTCAGCGGGGCAACCGCGAGCGCGGCCAGCACGACGAAGCCGGCCAATCGTCGCTGGTGCCGAACAGCGAGCAGGATGGCAACCGGCAACAACACCACCAGCCGGAACACGGTCAGACCCGGAGCGGTCAGGACCTCCAACACGTCGACCTGGAATGTGCCGGCGTGCTGGGGGCGCAGCGCAGCGCCCACGAAACGATCGACTTCGAGCAGAGCCCTGACATCTTGGGCGACAAGCACACCGAGGATGGCAAAGACCGCGATCAGGGCGAGCGCCGCCATCAACAGTCGTCGCATGGGCGCATTCTTCCCCTTCCCCCGTGAGGGCTCTGTTTGTGTCCTTGCAGTCGACCGGTGGCAGGCTGCACGCCGTGAGGGTTCAACGGCCGGGCGCGAGCTGGGAGATGCCTTGGCTGGGGTAGGGGCTGAGCGGCCGGGCGCGAGCTGGGAAACGCCTTGGCCGGGGTAGGGACTGAGCGGCCGGGCGCGAGCTGGGAAACGCCTTGGCTGGGGTAGGGGCTGCGCCGATGGTCAAGACGTTGCGGCGGCTGGAGCGCTCGGCCGGCGCCCTAGCCACGCAGAGCGTTTCCCGGATGGACGAGCTGCTTCCGTGGTTTCGTTCCATGCCCGCTGACCGCCGATCCTGGGTCACTCTGGTGGCACAGGCCGGTGTCGCATCCCTGGTGGAATGGATGCGCGATCAGGCCACCCCGCCTCGGCTGACCGGCGAAGTGTTCGGCACGGCGCCCCGCGACCTGGCCCGCGCAGTCAGTCTCAAGCAGACCGTCGACCTGATCCGCGTGGTCGTGGGGGTCGTCGAGTCCCGAATCGAATCCATCGCCGAGCCAGGCACCGAGACCGAGTTACGGGAGGGAATCCTGCGCTACAGCAGGGAGATCGCCTTTGCCGCGGCTCAGATCTATGCCAGCTACGCCGAGAGTCGAGGAGCCTGGGACGCCCGGCTCGAGGCCCTGGCCATCGACAGCGTCTTACGCGGTGAACCGGCCCAGGCGCTGGCCAGTCAAGCCGCTGCTCTGGGCTGGTCCGGCGCGGGCAAGGTGGTGGTCATGATCGGGGCCGCGCCCGATCAGGACCGCGAGCAGGTACACGGCTCGGTGATCCGGGCAGGACATCGGCGCGGACTCAAGGTGCTGGCCGGTGTGCACGAACAGGACCTCGTCGTCGTGCTCGCCTCGACCGAGGATCCCACGCAGCACGCGATCGCCCTGGCCGAGCAGTTCGGCCCAGGTCCGGTGGTCTGCGGACCGGTGGTCACCTCCTTCGGCGATGTCGGCGGCTCGGCAGCCGCCGCGCTGAGCGCGCTTGCCGTGGCCGATGCCTGGCCGCAGGCGCCTCGACCGGTCGCAGCGGCCGATCTCCTGGCGGAGCGGGCGCTGGCCGGAGATACGCTGGCGCTGGCCGACCTTGCCTCGATGACCGACCGGCTGACCCAGTCCGGGCACGTCGTTCTGGACACGGTGCGGGCCTATCTCAGTACCGGTGGAAGCCTGGAGGCCACCGCTCGGCTGATGTTCGTACACCCCAACACGGTCCGGTACCGGCTGCGTCGAGCTGCGCAGGACACTGGGGTTCAGCCCACCACGGCGCGCGGGGCGTGGACGCTGCACATCGCGCTGACCCTCGCCGCGCTCAACAGCGGTCCGGGGGCACAACACCACCGGCGGCTGTCCCTGTAGAGGACGGTTTGTAGAGAACCTCCATGACTCAGGCGCACCGTTTCGTGTCCGCCGTGTGCACACATACGCGCTGATAGTGCATATCGTGTAAGGATGCTGGCCATCCTTGCCCCTGGCCAGGGTGCTCAGAGTCCCGGGATGCTCGAACCGTGGCTCGAGCTCCCCGGCGCCCGGGAGCGGATGAGTTGGTTCTCGGCTGTCTGCGGCATCGACCTCATCGCCCTGGGCACGACGGCAAGCGCCGAGCAGATCAAGGACACGGCGGTGACCCAACCGCTGGTGGTCGCCCTCGGACTGCTTGCCGCCGACGAGTTGAGCCTGCTGCGCTTCGACGGCGGAGCACCCGCTGATGCCACCCTGACCGCGGGACACAGCGTCGGAGAGATCACCGCTGCCGCGGTGGCCGGTGCGCTGGGTCCGGAAGCCGCAGTTGCCCTGGCAGCCGTACGCGGACGTGAGATGGCGGCCGCCTGCCAGCTGATCCCAACCGGTATGTCCGCCCTCCTGGGGGGTGATCAGGACGAGATCCTGGGCCGCCTGGAGGAACTCGGCCTGACGCCGGCTAATCGGAATGGTGCCGGCCAGATCGTGGCCGCTGGTGCCATGGACGCCCTGGCGAGGCTGGCGGCCGACCCACCAGCCAAGACCCGCGTGCTGCCGCTCTCGGTGGCTGGCGCCTTCCACACCACATACATGCAACCCGCCCAGGACGCGCTGGCGGGCTTCGCGGACGGGATCTCGGTCAGTGATCCGACTCGGTTGCTGCTCACGAACTCCGACGGCACGGCAGTGGAGACCGGGCGAGGCACCGTTCGCCGACTTGTCGCCCAACTGACCGCGCCGGTGCGCTTCGACGCCTGCCTGGCAGCGATGCGCGACATCGGCATCCGCGGCATCATCGAGCTACCGCCGGCCGGTGTGCTGACCGGCCTGGCCAAGCGCGAACTCAAGGGAGTCCCGGTCGTTGCCGTGAAGAGTCCCGACGATCTGGATGCGGCCCGGGACATGCTCCACCAGCAATCCGGCAAGGCCGTTGACGAGCACAGTCCGGATTGGCGGATGGTCGTGGCTCCGGTGCGCGGGACGGTGGGTCTAGCCGCAGTGGCCGAGGGCGAGAACATCGACGCAGGCACCCCACTAGGGACCGTGGCCAGCCGTCGCGAGGAAGTGCATCTTTCGGCCGGGTACGACGGCGTACTCGCAGAATGGCTGGTGGCCGACGGCGATCTGGTCGATGCTGGCGACCCTGTCGCCCGGCTCTATCCGACGAGCGCGCGATGAGCGATCAGCAGACATGAACAATCTAGGAGTAGGTGTATGAGCCGGAGTCTGAGCCTGCGTAAAGGCTCCCCCGGGGCACGGATTCTCGGGTTCGGGGACTATCGCCCCAGGCGGATCGTCAGCAACGAGGAAATCTCGCGGCGGGTGGATACAAACGACGAGTGGATCCGGACGCGGGTGGGGATCGTCGAGCGGCGGTTCGCCGGCGACGACGAATCGGTCGTCGACATGTCGGTCGCGGCAGCCGGGAAAGCGTTGGCCACCAGTGGCGTCCTTGCCCAAGACATCGACACCGTCATCGTGGCCACCTGCACCCCGCCTTCGCCGATCCCTGGCCTGGCCCCCGAGGTCGCCCATCGCCTGGCCATCGATACACCAGGGGCCTTCGATCTGAACGCAGCCTGCGCAGGCTTCTGCTACGGATTGTCGGCGGCAGCAGATGCGATCCGCAGCGGCTCTTCGCAGTACGCCCTGGTCATCGGTTCCGAGAAGCTCACGTCCTGGACCGATCAGGACGACCGCGGAACCTGCATCATCTTCGGCGACGGAGCCGGCGCCGCGGTCGTGGCAGCCAGCGACGAGCCGGGCATCGGACCCGTGGTGTGGGGAAGTGACGGGGAGAAGTCGCGGGCCATCTCGGTCGCCGACCGCTCGGCGTTCATGGAGATGGACGGCCGGGCGGTTTATCGGTGGGCGACGACGCAGCTAGCCGATTCCGCCCGTCGGGCCTGCGAATTGGCCGGCGTGGACATCAGCGACATCGATGTCTTCGTCCCCCACCAGGCCAATCTTCGGATCGTGGACTCGATGGTCCGCGCTTTCAAGCTCGGCGACAACGTGGCTGTGGCCCGAGACATCGTCTACTCGGGCAACACGTCCTCCGCGTCCATCCCTCTGGCGCTGACGGCCATGATCGAACGCGGCGAGGTCAAGTCCGGAGACACCGCTCTGCTGCTCGGTTTCGGTGCCGGACTGACATATGCGGGGCAGGTCATCATCTGCCCATAAGCCAGCGACTCACAACTGAGCGTAACGCTCAATGCCGCATCAGGAAGGGCCTGATGTGGGGTACTCGACGAAGGGATCACCACGCATGGCGACAACCGAGGAAATCCAGACCGGCCTTGCCGAGATCCTCGAAGAGGTAGCCGGAGTAATGCCGGCCGATGCAACTCCGGAGAAGTCCTTCACCGACGACCTCGACGTGGACTCGCTCTCGATGGTCGAGATCGCGACCGCCGTCGAGGACAAGTTCGGCGTCGCGATCCCGGACGACGAGCTGGCCAATATTCGCACCGTCGGTGACGCCGTGTCCTTCATCGAGAAGAATCAAGGTTGATCTGACGTGTCGGACATCGTCGTCACCGGCCTCGGCGCGACGACACCTCTGGGGGGCGACGTCGAATCGAGTTGGGCGGCGCTGCTCGAGGGCAAATCGGGGATCGGTCTGCTCGAGGAGGAGTGGGCGGCGCAGATGCCCGCCCGGGTCGCCGGTCGGCTGGCCGTCGAGCCGGGCGAGCTGATCGACCGGGTCAAGGCCAGGCGTCTGGACCGGTGCCAACAAGTGGCGCTCCTGGCTGCGCGGGAGGCCTGGGCGGATGCAGGAAGCCCCGAGGTGGAGCCGGAACGGCTCGCCGTGGTGGTCGGTACGGGGGTCGGCGGTGCGCTGACCACGCTCGCCCAGGACGACATCCTCGAACAGCGTGGTCATTCGCGGGTCTCACCGCTGTCGGTACCCATGCTGATGCCCAACGGGCCGGCAGCCACGGTCGGCCTCGAGTTGCATGCCCGGGCGGGGGTGCACACTCCGGTGAGCGCGTGTGCCGCCGGCTCCGAGGGGATCTCGCTTGCCCTGGATCTGCTTCGCGCCGGACGGGCCGATGTGGTGGTCGCTGGCGGCGCGGAGGCGTGCATCCATCCGTTGCCGATGGCCGGTTTTGCAAAGATGCGGGCGCTGTCCCTGCGAAATGACGATCCCGAACACGCCTCCCGCCCCTTCGACAAGAATCGGGATGGCTTCGTGCTCGGTGAGGGGGCCGGTCTCATCGTCCTCGAAAGGGCCGAGTTCGCCCGAGCCCGCGGAGCGCGAATCTATGCCGTGCTCGCCGGTGCAGGTGTCAGCAACGATTCCTTCGACATCGTCCAACCGCAGCCGGAGGGCACCTACGCCGCCTTGGCCATCCGCCTCGCCCTGCGCGACGCGAGCATCGACGCGGCCGACATCGGCCATGTCAATGCGCATGCGACCGCCACGCCGGCGGGTGACGTCGCTGAAGCCGGCGCCATCCTGACCGCGATCGGCGACGGGGCTGCCATAGCCGGAACGAAGTCGATGACCGGGCACATGCTCGGTGCCAGCGGCGCGGTCGAGGCCATCTTCACCATTCTCGCCCTGCGCGACCAGATCGTGCCGGGCACCCAGAACGCCGACGATCTCGACGAGGACCCCCGCATACAAGCCCTGGACATCGTGCGGGGAGCCCCGCGCAAGACGACGCTGCGCGCCGCTGTGAACGATTCGTTCGGTTTCGGTGGCCACAACGTGGCCCTGGTTTTCACCGCCGCATGAGCGTCCTGACCTGGAGGCAGCCGTGACTGCATTGGCTCAAGCACCCGAGCTCGACGCCCGAGATCCGCGTGACCCGTCCTTGCGTCTGGAGAATCTGTTCGACCCGGGTTCGCTGCGCGAACTGACCCGTCGTGACGACAGCGGGGTGTTCGCCGCCCGCGGCACCATCGAGGGCGCGGCCGTGGTCGCCTATTGCACCGATGCCACCAAGATGGGCGGTGCCATGGGCTCGGAGGGCTGCCGGCACATCGTCGATGCCATCGACAGTGCGGTCCGCCAGCGAGTCCCGGTCATCGCCGTCTGGCACTCCGGCGGTGCCC
>JAABUS010009193.1_pt1 | contig 10514 bp, 8 predicted proteins | sample 5560161 | NCBI WGS metagenome assembly JAABUS01 (sample SAMN10711885, study PRJNA513376) | rock metagenome | isolation source: Antarctica rocks | place: Antarctica: Victoria Land, Trio Nunatak nord | collected 2016-01-04
TCAGTCACACGAACGCCGGCTGGCAAGCCGGCAGGAACACGCGCCATCGCTGTCGATCCCAGAAAACCTAACCAGCGATATAGAGGCTCCAAACGCTTAAATGAACCGTATTGCGTCTAAACAAAGACTTAGGGCTTGTTCGACACCGCGATCTATAGCGATAATTGTCGAACAAGCCCTAAGGAACAAGATCTGTTCCGCAAACCAGGCCCAACAACCGGCCGCAGCGACCCTACGGATGCCTTGCGTCATGGGCTTTGCGGGGCGGTCCGATCCGACTTCGGGCGACGCTGGATCATCTGATTGGGGGGCTGCCAGAGCTGGCGTTCCACATCGATATGCCCTGTCAAAAGTCAACAAACATAGGTGTGTTCTCGACTAAAGTTGTACATTTGACAACTTTTGCTTTGCCCTCACCTGAGTTGAAAGAACGATCCAGATAGAAGGCATAGAGACCACGTGTCAGTTAGCATCGGACCTTTAATACGGAAATTGGAACAGTTTGGCGATCTGTCTAATAGTGAGAGGCAGATTCTCGAAAACCTGCCCATCGACATTCACCGGGTTGACGCTGACCAGGATTTGGGACGGCACGGCCTGCGGTCGTTGCATTGCTTGCTGTTGCTGAACGGCATGGTGTGCCGCTATAGGGTGATGCAGGACGGACAGCGGCAGATCATGAGTTTCCATTTCCCAGGCGATATCCTCGATCTCAGCGGTCTGCTGCTGGGCAAGCTCGACCACCGCATCGGCACGCTCACGCCGGTCGAGGTTGCGCCGATTGCCCACACGACGCTGCGCGGCTGGATCGAGCATCACCCAGGACTGGGCCGGCGGTTGTGGCAGGACACCTTGGTGGACGCGGCGGTGTTTCGCGAATGTGTGGTCAACGTCAGCCGGCGCCCGGCCTATGCCCGCATCGCCCACCTGATTTGCGAGATGGTGGCGCGGATGCGCGCCGTTGGGTTGGGGCAGGACCAATCTCCCAGCCTGCCCATCACGGCAGCTGAACTGGCCGACGCCACCGGATTGTCGGTCGTGCACGTCAACCGTGTGCTGCAGGAGCCTCGCACCAAGACGCTGGTCGAGTCGCGTGGAAAGATTTTGACGGTGCTGGACTGGGGCGGGCTGAAGCACGCCGCGGGCTTCGACCCCGACTACCTGCATCAACGCGCGCTGCCTGCGGCCGCATAGGGGCGCAGGCAACAGGGAGCCCCGATGATGGAATGCCGGTAGAACTGCTGCTGCGCCCTGTGCCCGTGCACACCGGCAGCGGTGACCAAGACGGCCAGTTGGTGCTGGCCGACGGCCGGCTGGTGGCGGTGCTGGTGCGCCTTGACGACATGTCGCATGCCGGGCTGGTCGGGGCCTGGTTCCTGGAAGCCGGGTTCGGGCCGTGCTCCCATGTGGTCGCGCCGATCTTCGGCGATCTCGACGCCGCGCAAAGCTGGATACGGCAGCAGTTCGCAGTTTAAGCGCCAGCCTATCGGACAGCCCGACACGCCTGCGCCGTGCAGCGCCATAGGGCGGCGCGGGCCGGCTGAAACAGCCGACATGGCCAACCGCTTCGCCGGAAGCCACCCAGCCAACACAACACGGGCGCCAACGGCTTAGCGCCGCTCGCGTGTGACTGCCTGACGGCCTGCACGGCGGGGAGAACTGCGGACTAGGCTGGCCATGGCAACCCGTCCTTGCCATGTCTCGTTACGAAGATACCGGAGCCAGGTGGCTTTAACAAATGACGTAGTGCGAGATATCAAAAGCAAAAACAAGCAACGTCATATGCATCCTCCAGAACTAATGTTGAGTAGGCCAATTTCCAGCCAAAGTTAGTCGCAATCGTGATCCCGCATCGCACTTACGGGATTGGGTTACGCCATCAACTCACGTATCATTGCTGCATGGCGCAGCTTGAGCCGTGTCGACCAAGTCAACCGCACGACTTGCAAGTTGGGCGGCTGTAATAGTGACGTATTACGTTGATTAATGTTTCTGGAGTATCACTATGAGTGGAACAAGCTCTACCGACCAGACCGGCACCTCCGGTGCTGCGCCGGGCGGCGGCGGCAGCGGCAGCACGTCCGTGGGCGGCAGCACTTCCGGCGTGACGGGTGCCACCACCCTTCCGCCGCAGTACTCGACGGGCAACCTCGGCTTCTTCACCCGGCAGATGGAAGCCGTGCCGACCGCCATCACGACCGGCCCGGACGGCGCGCTTTACGTCAGCGAGCTGAACGGCATCCCCTACCCCGCGGGCTATTCGAGCATCTACCGCATCTCCGACCCGACGGCCACGACGGGCTTTGACGGCACGACGCCCAGCGGCGTGCCCCAGGCCTATGCCAGCGGCTTCAGCGAGGTCAACGGGCTTGCCTTCAACAACAGCACCGGCGACATGTTCGTGCTGGAATACACCAATGCCAACGCGGTCTATGACCCGACGATCGCCCCGGCCGACCTGCCGCCCAGCACGCTGATCCAGGTAAAGCCCGACGGCACCCGCGCAACGATCTCGGGGCCTGAGCTGCATCTCGGCCAATATGTGACGGTGAACCAGCAGACGGGCGACGTGTACGTCGCCATCGACAACCAGGGTCCTGCCACCGCCACCTCCCCGGGCACTGGCGAGATCCTGGACTACAAGCAGGACCCGACCACCGGCGCATGGAGCAACTCGGTCATCGCCAGCGGCCTCAACGGCCCGCGCGGCATGGCGTTCGGCCCCGATGGCAACCTGTACGTGCTCGAGCAGGGCTCCGGCACCCCGTCCGGCGCTCCCGGCGCCGACACGGCCCCGGTCATCCCGTTCATCCCCGGCCTGGTCAGCGAGCGCGGCGGCAACACCGGCTCGATCACCAAGGTGGACATCACCAGCCCCGCCGGCGGCCAGCAGACCGTGCTCACGGGCCTGGCCTCGTTCCGCGAGTTCGACCCGACGACCAACACGGACCGCGTCATCTCAATCGGCATGAACGGCCTGACCATCTCCCCGGACGGCACGGTGTACATCGCCGCGGGCGGCGGCCTTGCACCCGAGACCGCAGCCGCCGTGGGTCCGCTCGCCGACCAGCTCCAAGGCGTGCTCAAGGTCGATGGGCTGTTCGGCTCCGACCCGTCCCAGGCCACCGTGACGCCGCAGTTCAACTCGCTCAACTACGCGCAGACGAACGGCCCCGATGGTGCGACGACGCTGTTCAACACCGAAAGCAACCTGAACGATATCACCACCGGCTCCGACGGCAAGCTCTACGCCGTGGATGCCGCCCGGAATGACGTGTATGGGCTGACGAACGGCGGCTCGACGGTGGACAGCGTCACCGTGCTGCAGAAGCAGCCGCCCGTGCTGACGCCGCCGCAGTACTCGGCGGTGGTCACGGCCGGCGGCAATCCTACGGAGCAGTACGCGGCCGAGATCGCCAGCACCACCTTCAAGGCCTCGAACAGCGTGCCGGACGTGCCCGGGAACGTTCCTGTGGCGTCGCTCGCCGCCGCCGCCGCCGCCGCCGGCCTTACAGGGACCGGCATGACGACGACCGATGCGACGACCACCGATGCGACCGGCGCCTCGACAACAGCCGCCGCCGGCTCAAGCACGACCGATACCTCGGCCACCGCTTCCGGCAGCTCAACCACGCCCGCGCCGCGTGGCGAGGATGGGACCGGAACCGGCGTCACCAGCACTTCGGGCGTCAACTTGTCGACCGACCTGCCTACCCTTCCAATCGGCGCCAGCTTCGCACCCGCCCTTCCCGGGGCGACCGATCCGGTCAGCCCGCCCGTGCTCGCCAACAACGCCTACGCCAACTACTACGACCCGTATTTCGGCAACTACGCGCCGGCACCGTCCGACCCACTCGTCCTGCCAGCCGGGGACAACGGGAGCTACACCGTGTCGAAGCTCGTCGTGTTCGGCGACCGGCTCGCCGACAACGGCAACACGGCGGCGCTTCAAAAGTCGCTCGGCCAGGCGCCGGGCACCGCGGCGCCGCCTTACTCGACGACGGGCAACTTCTCGGACGGGCCGCAGTGGACCACTAACCTCGCCCAGATCTTGGGCGCGACGGCGCCCTCGCAGCAACAGAACTTCGCCTACGAAAGCGCGACGGCACGGGACTTGGGGGTGCCCAACGCGTTCGATCCCGATGCGAGCAAGACGCCTCTCGACACCTTCGCCGGACAGATCCAGCAGTTCGAGACGCAGGACGGGTCTTTCAACTCGAATGATCTAGTCTCGGTGACGTTCGGCGGCAACGACATCTCGCTGCCGAGCACTGAGGCCCCGGAGCAGGGCGTCACGGACAGCGTCAACGCAATCATCTCCGGTCTGGGCCAGCTTGCTGACATGGGCGCCAAGCACTTCCTGGTGTCTAATCTGGCGGACGTCACATTGGCGCCCTTGTTCAGCAATCCGGACTTCCTTGCCGCAACGGGCGCCACGCAGGCGGGGTTCCAGGGCCTCGTGAGCGACTTCAACACCCAGCTTGCGGCCGGGATCAGCACCTTCCAAAGCCAGACCGGCTTGGACGTGAAGACGCTGGACCTCAATACTCTGTTCAACGGCATCTCCGCCAACCCGTCCAATTTCGGCTTCTCCAACACCACCCAACCGGTTCTCGTGAGCACCCCCGGCATTGGCACGACGCCTACCTACAACCCGGCGATCGTCGGCCAGGACCCGCAAGTTCAGCACGGTTCGCTGTTCCTCGACCCCTACTTCGACCCCACGGCGCTGGGCCAAGCGATCATCGCCCAGACGGCGCGGAGCACTCTCACGACCACGCCCACGATCACGGCCTAATAGCGGCTCGTTCGACCGCGGCAGCCTGTCCCCCGAGGGACGGGCGCGATGGTGGCCTTCGGGCCGCCCTCACCGCCGCGGCGGCGCAAAGACAACGAGGACCAGCATGCCGAAGACAGCAACGGACATCACGCTGTCCGGCATCACTGTTTCCCATTCGCGCGGCCTGGCGGCTTCGGCCGTCAGGTTGGGCAATTTCAAGACATGCAAGCCCGCGTGCCCCGGCGCCGGGCAGATCAGATGGAGATCCCGGACATGACGGCTGAGAGCCTTACGGAGTTCGTCGGCGACGTTCTGGAAACGGACGAGATGCCGGCCCTGGCGCCCACGGCGGCGCCTGCCCCGTCAACCGTTGCGGAAGGCCTCGCGTCGTCGCTTCGCGGCTTGGGCGTGGCGCATGCCCTGGGCGTCTGCGGCGGCGCGCAGGCGCTGCTGTGGGCGGCGTTCTCGAAGTATTTGGACGTGCTGCACTTCCGGCATGAGAGCGGCGCCGCCTTCGCCGCGACGGAGGCGCATTTCGCCAGCAACCGTCCGGTCGTGGTGTTCACCACCACTGGGCCGGGCATCACCAACGTCCTGACCGGCACGCTCGCGGCGCGCACGGAAGGCGCCAAGCTGATCCTCGTCACCGCCTATGCCTCCGCGCCGATGCGGGGCCGCGGCGGCATCCAGGAAACCAGCAGCTACACCATGCCGACCAGCGGCATCTTCGAGGCGGGCGCCTGGTTCGACGACGCCGTCGTGCTGGAAACGCCGGAGCAGTTGCCGCAGGTGCTGCGCCGCGTGGCGGCCGGGCTGCAGCGGCCCGGCGCCTACGTCGCGCACATCAGCATCCCCAACGCGATTCAGGGTGCGCCGCTGTCCCAGCCCTTGCCGAGGCTGTCCGTGCAGACCGCCCCGTCGGCGCCGGGCGCCGCGACGCGCCCCGGCGTGAACCGTGCGGCGGTGGCGCATTGCGCCAAAGTGCTCGCCGCCGAGCCGTTCGCCATCTGGGCGGGCTTCGGCGCGCGGGACGCAGCGCCGGCCATTCTCGCCTTGGCGGAGCGCGCCGGCGCCCCGGTGATGTGCTCGCCGCGCGCCAAGGGGATCTTCCCCGAGAGCCACCCGTTGTACGTCGGCGTGACCGGCATGGGCGGGCACACCGCGGCGGCCGTCGCCTATATGCAGGACCATGCGCCGCGCCGTGTGCTGGTGCTGGGCACGCGGCTGGGCGAGCCGACCTCGTTCTGGAACCCGGGCCTGGTGCCGGAGGGCGGCTTCATCCACGTCGACATCGACCCTGCCGTGCCCGGCGTCGCCTATCCGCACGTCGAGACCTACGGCGTGCAGGCCGATGTCGGGGATTTCCTGGCCGACCTGCTCGACGCCTGGCCGGCCGCATCCGCCAAGGCGCCCGCGCCCTCGCTGCCGCGCCCGCACCCCAGCCACCCGGCGCCAGGCGGCGCGGGCCTGGTGCGGCCAAGCGCGCTGATGTCCGCGGTCCAGCGTATCGTCGTGGACGGCTCGGACGCCGTGGTGTTGGCCGAGTCCGGCAACTCCTTCACCTGGGCCACGCACTATCTGCGTTTCGCGCAGCCGGGGCGGTACCGTGTCAGCACCAACGTCGGCTCTATGGGCCACGCGGCGACCGGCGTGCTGGGCGCGGCGCTGGGCCGTGGCGGCAAGGCGCTGGCCATCGTCGGCGACGGCGCGATGCTGATGAACATGGAGGTCAACACCGCGGCCAAGCAGGGCTTGCCGGTGGTCTGGATCATCCTGAACGACGGTCGTTACAACATGTGCTACCAGGGCATGGCCGCGCTCGACATGGCGGGCTGCGCCGACGCCAGCTTCCCGCCCACCGACTTCGCCATGCTGGCCCGCGCCATGGGCGCCGAGGGCCTGCGCGTGGGCAGCGAGGATGAGTTGGAAGCCGGCCTGGCGCAGGCGCTCGCCGCGTCGGGACCGTTCATCCTCGACGTGCTGATCGACGCGGACCAGGTCGCGCCGACCAACGGGCGCAATGAGGGGCTGCGCGTGGCAAAGGCGGGGAAACGGCAGGAAGGCCTGAGCTTCCCGGTCATCGCGGCCAACTAGCACGGAGTCAGATCGCCATGGAGAGCAACACCTTCGCAACCTCGACCTATATCGCGACCAACATGAAGGATGCGTCCGACTACGTCCGCGACCTGCGCAACCTGGATGAGTGGACGCTCTACAGCCGCATGATCGAGCAGATGGATGAGAACACCTGGCGCGGCACAGCGTCAGGCTACCAGCACGACCTGTTCTACCACGCGCGCCCGGTCGAGACGCCGAGCTTCGGCGGCGTCGAGTGGCATTGCGGTTACAAGTACGGCGAGTACTTCCAGTGCTACCCGGCCCTGCTGTTCCCGTCGAGCTATCTCGGCTCCGACGAGCCCGGTGTTTACTTCCACTGGCTCAGCTTCATCGGTCCGGAGCGCCGCACGACGATGCTGATGCAGGGCATCCATTGGGTGCACACCGCCGAAATCCGTTCGTTGAAGGGCGCGCTGGAGCGCCGGGCGGGCCATGACCGCGCCGTGCAGGGCCGGTTCGAGATCCAGACCAGCGCCATCTATGTCGATGCGCCGCCTGACCTTGCCACCGAGTACCTCGGCGATGTCCGCAACCTCGGCGAGTGGGGCTATTTCCTGAAATCTGATGGTGAGGCGGATGCGGCCAAAGGCCAATTCAAGGACGAGTATGGCCAGAAGCTCGAAGTGACGGCCATCAAGCATGACCTTGGCAAATACGTGATCCTGGAGTTCGAGCACCGCTACCGCAGCTCGAACTGGACCCAGCGGAGCCTGCTGGTGCTCATGCCGTGCGACTACGCTTTCAGCGCTCCGAAAGCCCGCGGCTTCATCGCGCACCGCATCGTGTTCTTCGAGAAGAACGTGGTGCCGCTGCACGGCAAGCTGCAGATCGAGGACTACGGCGCGGAAAGCATGAGCCTCAAGCGCGTGCTGGAGAACAAGGCCGGCAACCTGGCTTCGTTCAACCGAGGGATGAGCTACCTGCCGGAGGCCGCAGCATGACCGCCGCATCCGAGGGCCTTCTGGCAGACCGGCCACTTGCCCGCGCTGGGTTCGTCGCGCAATCGGACACCGATTGGCAAACAATCGAACCCGCGGCAACGCGACGGCTTTTTCTTTTGGACAACTACGATAGTTTTACGTTCAACTTGTATCATCGGCTTGGCGAGTTGGGCGCCGAAGTCAAGGTCATCCGCAACGATGCGCTCACGCCGGCGGAGGCGTTGGCGTTCGGCTTCGATGCCGTGGTGGTCTCGCCCGGGCCGTGCGACCCGGACCGGGCCGGCATCTCGCTCGGCTTGATCGAGGCGGCGGCGGCGGTCTGCCCGGTGTTCGGCGTCTGCCTGGGCCACCAGGCCATCGGCCAGGTGTACGGCGGCAAGGTGGTCCGCGCCCCGGCGCCGATGCACGGCAAGGTCAGCCTGATCCACCATGACGACACCGGCCTGTTCGCCGGGCTGCCCAACCCGTTCCCGGCTACGCGCTACCACAGCCTGATCGTGGACCGGAACAGCCTGCCGGGAGCGCTGCGCGTCAATGCGTGGACGGAAGACGGCCTCATCATGGGGCTGCGCCACGAGAGCCTGCCCGTGCACGGCGTGCAGTTCCACCCCGAAAGCATCGAGACGAAGGCCGGGCACGCGCTGCTGCGCAACTTCCTCGACCTGGTGCCGGAGCGGGGGGCGGCATGAGCGACGCGCTCCGTCCGACCCTGGCCCTGCTCGCCAGCGGCGCGCGACTGACCGCGGAGCAGACCGAGGCGGCGTTCGACGTGATCATGGAGGGCGCGGCGACGCCGTCCCAGATTGGCGGCCTGCTGATGGCGATGCGCGTGCGGGGCGAAACGGTCGAGGAGATCGTCGGCGCCACTCGCGCGATGCGGGGCCATATGCTGCGGGTCCACGCGCCCGAAGGCGCCATCGACACCTGCGGCACGGGCGGCGATGGGGCGCAGACGCTGAACATCTCGACCGCGGTGGCGCTCGTCGCCGCCGGGTGCGGCGTGCCGGTGGCCAAGCATGGCAACCGGGCGCTGTCGTCGAAGTCCGGCGCGGCCGACGTGCTGGAGGCGCTGGGCGTCAACGTCGATGCGCCGGCGGACGCGGTCGGCCGGGCCTTCGAGGAGGCGGGCGTGGGCTTCCTGTTCGCGCCGGCGCACCACGGCGCCACGCGCCACGCCGGGCCGGCCCGGCGCGAACTGGGCACGCGCACGATCTTCAACCTGCTGGGGCCGCTGTCCAACCCGGCGGGAACCCGGCGCCAACTGCTCGGCGTGTTCGCGCCGCAATGGCTGGCGCCCTTCGCCGAGGTGCTGCGCGCGCTCGGCAGCGAGCGGGCCTGGATCGTGCACGGCCATGACGGGCTGGACGAGTTGACCACCACAACCCATTCGTCCGTGGCCGAACTGCGCGATGGCGAGATCCGGCAGTTCGAGGTGACGCCGGAGCAAGCGGGCGTCGCGCGGGCGACGTTGGACGATCTGCGGGGCGGGGACGCGCGGGACAACGCGGCGGCGCTGCGGGCGCTGCTGGACGGCGAGGCCGGGCCGTACCGGGACATCGTGGTGCTGAACGCGGCGGCGGCGCTGGTGGTGGCGGACCGGGCGGACGGGCTGGCACGCGGCGCCGACCTGGCCCGCCGCGCCCTCGACTCAGGGGCGGCCGCAGCCCGATTGGAGGCGCTCGTGCGCGCGACGAACGGGGTGCCGGCATGAGCGACCGATTGGCGGAAATCTGCGCGGCCAAGCTGGAGCATGTCGCACGCTGCAAGGCGCGTCGCCCGTTGACTGACATCGAGGCGGCGCTGCCGCCCGAGCCGCCGCGCGGCTTCGTCCGTGCGCTGCGCGCCCAGGCCGAGGCCGGCCGTCCTGGGCTGATCGCCGAGATCAAGCGGGCCAGCCCGAGCAAGGGCCTGATCCGCGCCGACTTCGACCCGGCGACCCTGGCGCGGGCCTATGCGGCGGGCGGTGCTGCCTGCCTGTCCGTGCTGACCGACTCGCCGTATTTCCAGGGCGCCGACGCGCACCTGGCCGAGGCGCGCGCCGCCGCTGCCCTACCGGCGATCCGCAAGGATTTCATACTCGACCCCTACCAGGTGGCGGAGGCGCGCGCCCTCGGCGCCGATGCGATCCTGCTGATCGTCGCGGCGCTGGGCGACGCGCAGGCGGCGGAACTGGAAGCGGCGGCCGAGGGTTTCGGCCTCGACGTGCTGATCGAGGTGCATGACGAGGCGGAGCTGGAACGGGCGCTTCGCCTGCGCTCGCCCTTGATCGGCATCAACAACCGCAACCTTAAGACGTTCGAGGTCGATCTGGCCACGACCGAACGCCTGGCCCGGCTGGCGCCGCCCGGCCGCCTGTTGGTCTGCGAAAGCGGCATCGGCTCGCCCGTGGACATCGCCCGGATGCAGGAAGCCGGCGTCCATTGCTTCCTGGTCGGCGAGAGCCTGATGCGGCAGGCCGACGTGACGGCCGCGACGGCCAGCCTGCTGGGCGCCGCAAACCCACAGGGTCTCGCCGAGGTGCCAGCGTGATCGTTGAAACCACGGACCCCCTGAACCACGAGCGACCAGCTCGCACCGATACGCGAGGACCAACGATGCACGTCTCAACGCAACGAAAGAGCTTTGCCGAAGCCTATGACCGCGGCGTGGCGCAGGTGGTGTGGACCACCTTGGTC
>JAABUS010009195.1_pt1 | contig 10513 bp, 9 predicted proteins | sample 5560161 | NCBI WGS metagenome assembly JAABUS01 (sample SAMN10711885, study PRJNA513376) | rock metagenome | isolation source: Antarctica rocks | place: Antarctica: Victoria Land, Trio Nunatak nord | collected 2016-01-04
GCATGGTGCTGTACGCCGGACGGGTCGCAGCGACACTGACGGGCGACGAGGTCACTGAGGACGCCGTCGTCACGGCCGCGCTCGGCCAGCGTGGGCAGGACGCGGCATGACCGCCGTCGCGCCGGACGCCGGCCGCGGCCCCGATCTGCTGGCCCAGCAGCGGGCGTCCCGCGCCGCCGCCGCCGAGAAAGCCGCTCGGGTCGGGACGCTGGTGGAGCGCTACGGCGTCCTGGTGCCGTTTGTCCTGGTCGCCGTCGTCGCCGCCGTCTTCGCGCCCAACTTCGTCTCCGGCGCCAACCTGCGCAACGTCGCCGTCGACGGCTCGCTGCTGGCCATCGTCGCCTACGGCATGACGCTGGTCATCGCCCTGCGCGGCCTGGACCTGTCCGTCGGCTCGACGCAGGCGCTCACCGCAGTTGTGACCGGCACGTTCGTTAACTCCTACGGGCTGTTGCCGGGCATCGTCGCCGGGCTCGCCGTCGGCGCCCTCGTCGGTCTGGTGAACGGGGTCCTTGTCGCCTACCTGCGGGTGCCGGCCTTCGTCGCGACGCTTGGCACCCTCGGGATCGCCCGTGGCGCCGCGCTTGTCGTCACCAACGGCGGCTCGGTGCTGCTGAAGGACGACAGCATCGGTGGCCTCGCCAACGGCCGGCTGCTGGGCGTCCCCGTCCCGCTCCTGCTCGCCCTCGCCCTGCTCGTCGTCATGTACCTGCTGCTCGAGTCGACGCCGTTCGGCCGGCACGTCTGCGCCGTCGGGGGCAGCCCCGAGGCCGCGGTGGAGAGCGGGATCGGCGTCCGGCGGGTGACCGTCCTGGCCTTTGTGGTGGTGGGGACGGCGGCCGGGCTGGCCGGCGTACTGCTCACCAGCCAGCTCGGCTTCGTCGACGGCACCTTGGGCGTCGGGCTGGAGCTGCAGGCGATCGCCGTCGCAGTGCTCGGCGGTACCAGCCTGGTCGGCGGCGCCGGGAACATGGCCGGCACCTTCGTCGGCGCGCTCCTGCTAGCCATGATCGCCGCCGCGCTCAACCTGCTCAACATCGCGTCCTACTACCAGTACATGGCGACCGGAGTGCTGTTGCTCTTCGCCCTCTCGCTCGACACGCTGCGCCGGACCGTCCAGCGCTCCCGCCTGGAGATGGGATGACGACGTGACCGCTGCGACAGCCGAGGCCGCCGACGGCCGGACCAGCCCCCTGGGCAGCGCTGGCCGGTACGCCGGGCGCTACACCCTGCAGCTCGTCGTCGTCGTCGGCGCCCTGCTGTTGGTGGCGGTCAAGCCGGGCTTCGCCTCGGTGAGCAACGTCCAGGCGATCCTCACCGGCGCGTCCTTCGCCGGGCTCATCGCGTGTGGGGAGACGCTGCTCATCGCCTGCGGGATGATCGACCTGTCGGTGGCCGGCCTGCTCGCCGTCTGCGCGGTCGTCGCCGCGACCGTCGTCCCGCACACCCCCGTCGGCGTCGCCGCCCTCGTCGCGATGCTCCTCGGCGCCCTCCTCGGCGCCGTCAACGGGCTGGTCGTCACCCGGCTGCGGATCCCGCCGTTCATCGCGACCCTCGCCACCATGAACGTTTTCCTCGCTCTGTCCTTCATCTGGAGCAGGGGCAAGGTGGAGGCCGTTCAGTCGGTCTACTGGCAGCAGATCGGCACCGCGAAGCTGCTGGGTGTGCCGGTGACCTTCCTGGCCTTCCTTGTGGTCTGCGTGGTCAGCTGGGTCCTGCTGGCCCGCACCCATTTCGGCCGGAGCCTGCGCGCTCTTGGCAGTAACGAGGTAGCGGCGCGGATGGCAGGCATTCGGGTGGAGCGGACGCTGCTCACCGCCTTCGTCGTCGCCGGGCTCTTCACGGGTGTTGCCGCGGTGATGCTGAGCGCGGTCCTGTCCTCGGCGGGCGGCACCATGGCGACCGGCATCGAGCTCAACGCGATCGCGATCGCGGTCGTTGGCGGCACGTCGCTGCGTGGTGGGTCCGGGACGCTGCTCGGCACCTTCACCGCCGCGCTGCTCTTCGCCGGGCTGGACAGCGGCCTGAACCTGTTGGGCGTGCCGTCGTACTGGCAGTACGTCGCCGTCGGCGGCGTCCTCGTCGCCGCGCTCGCGCTGGGCGCGCGCCGCCAGGGGACGGGGACGGCGACGTGAGGGTCGCCGGGTCGCTGTTCTACCGAGCGGAGGGCGAGGTGGCGCCGGCCACCCTCCGCGGCGGCGGGCCGGCCGGGGCGCTGGTCGCGCCGGTCAGCGCGGGCCGCCCCGAGGAGGTCGACGCCGCCCGGGTCCGCCCCGTCGACGGCCGGGGGCGAGCGACCGTGCTGGACCGCTCCGGCGCGGCGAAGCTGACCGTCGACTGGGACGCCGAGGCGATGCAGCTGCTGGTCGCGTGGAAGCACCAGCAGCACCGGGTCAACGTGCTCGGGCTGGAACCGTCCACCCATGACGACGGGGGGCGGGCCGCGACGCACCGCGCTGGCACCCTCGTCGAGCTGGCGCCGGGCGCCCAGCGGCGCTTCGCCACGAAGATCACGGCCCGGCCGGCTGAGCCACCGAGCGAGGGGACAGGCACGTGAGCGACACCAGCAACCGAGTCCTCGCCGCCGTCAAGGGCGGCTCCGGTGTCCTGCGGCTGGACCCCGCGCTGGTGGCCCGCGACTGGTTGCCACCCGGACGGCGGCTCGGCCTCGCCGATGCGGACTACGACCTCGGCGAGCGCGGCTTTGTCTGCGAGCGCTGGCTGGGCTCAACCACACTCGCCGACAACGAGGTGGGCCCAGCCGACGAGGGCGTCAGCTTCATCGTGGCCGGCGACGGCGAACGAATCAGCCTGCGCGACGCCGTCGCGGACGCCGCGGACGTCGTCCTCGGCGCCGAGTACGCCGCCACCCACGACGGCCTCGGCCGGCTGGCGAAGATCTTCGACTTCGGGGCCCGCATCCCGTATCACGTGCACCCGCCGCAGCGGGAGGCCGACCGGGTGGGCCGCCGCTCTAAGGACGAGGCCTACTACTTTCCGCCAGGCGTGGACATGGGCGCGCACCCGGAGACGTTCTTCGGCATCCACCCCTACATCGCCGCCGGTCCGCGCGGTGAGGCGCTACTGCCCTACCTGCGCTCCTGGGACGACGACGGCATCCTGTCCAACGCCTTCGCGTTCCGCCAGGTCGAGGAGGAGGGCTTCTTCGTCGACTCCGGCGTCCTGCACGCCCCCGGCACCGCGGTGACCATCGAGCTGCAGGAGGACTCCGACACGCTGGCGATGTTCCAGGCGCTGAACGCCGGCTGCGTCATCAGCAAGGAGCTGCTCTTCAAGGACGTCAGCGCGGCGGACCGCGCCGAACTGGGCGAGCGGGCGCTGCTGCGCTGGATCGACTGGGAGGCCAACGGCGACCCCTGCTTCTACCAGCGGCGCCGCATCCGGCCGGTGCCCTTCCTGGTCCGCGACGGAGCCGAGGAGGCCTGGATCTTCTGCGGCACCACCAAGTTCAGCGGCAAGCGGCTCCGGCTGGCGCCGGGCGCCCGGGTCACCACCGCCGAACGCGGCGTCTACAACCTGCTCGCCTGGTCCGGACGCGGCACCGTCGACGGCGTCGAGGTGGTGGGCGGTTCGCCGGGTCGCGACGAGCTGCTGCTGGTGCACGAGGCGGCCACCCGGCCGACGGAGTTCGTCAACACCGGCGACGAGGACCTGCTGGTGGTCAAGTTCTTCGGGCCGGACGTCAACCCCGACGCGCCGGCCGCCGGCGTCCGGGAGCAGTGATGGGGCAGCGCTGCGTCGTCGGTGTCGACTTCGGCACTCTCTCCGGCCGGGCGGTCGTCGTCCGCGTCGCCGACGGCGCGGAGCTGGGCAGCGCCGTCTACGAGTACCCGCACGGCGTCCTGGACACCGAGCTCCCGACCACTGGCGAGCGGCTGCCGCCGGACTGGGCGCTGCAGGTGCCAGCCGACTACGTCTCAGTGCTGCGTGAGGCGGTGCCGGGCGCGGTCCGCGCCGCCGGAGTCGACCCGGCCGACGTTGTCGGCATCGGGACGGACTTCACCGCCTGCACCGTCCTGCCGGTCCTGGCGGACGGCACCCCGCTGTGCGAACTGGTGGAGTACGCCGGTCGACGGCATGCCTACGTCAAGCTCTGGAAGCACCACGCCGCCCAACCGCACGCGGACCGGATCAACGCGATCGCCGAGCAGCGTGGCGAGACCTGGTTGGGCCGTTACGGCGGCCACATCTCCAGCGAGTGGGAGTTCGCGAAGGGGCTGCAGCTGCTGGAGGAGGACCGCGGGGTCTACGACCGGATGGACTTTTGGGTCGAGGCGGCCGACTGGATCGTCTGGCAGCTGTGCGGCCGCTACGTCCGCAACGCCTGCACCACCGGCTACAAGGCCGTCTACCAGGACGGCAAGTACCCCTCGCCGGACTACCTTGCCGCGCTGAACCCGGACTTCGGGTCGTTCGTCGAGGACAAGGTCGAGCACGAGATCGGGCGGCTCGGTGACGCAGCCGGCCGGCTCACCGCGCGGGCAGCCGGCTGGACCGGGTTGCCCCAAGGCATCGCGGTCGCCGTCGGCAACGTCGACGCGCACGTCAGCGTGCCAGCGGCGGACTCCGTCGCGCCCGGCACCATGGTCGCGATCCTTGGCACCAGCACCTGCCACGTGATGAACGGCGACCACCTCGCCGAGGTGCCCGGGATGTGCGGCGTTGTCGACGGCGGCATCGTCGACGGCTTGCCGGGTTACGAGGCGGGCCAGTCCGGCGTCGGCGACATTTTCGCCTGGTACGTCGAGAACCAGGTGCCGGCTCGATACGAGCGGGCGGCGCGGGACGCCGGCGTCAGCGTGCACCAGTACCTGACCGACCTCGCTGGCCGGGAACCGGTCGGCGGCCACGGGCTGGTAGCGCTCGACTGGCACTCCGGGAACCGCTCGGTCCTCGTCGACCACGAGCTCAGCGGCCTCGTCGTCGGCCTCACGCTCGCTACCCGGACTGAAGAGGTGTACCGGGCGCTGCTGGAGGCGACTGCCTTCGGCACCCGCACCATCGTCGAGGCGTTCCGCGATCGGGGGGTTGCGGTCACCGAGTTCGTCGCGGCCGGCGGCCTGGTGCAGAACCGCGTCCTTATGCAGATCTACGCCGACGTGCTGCGGATGCCGCTGTCGGTCCTCGACAGCGACCAGGGCCCGGCGCTGGGGTCCGCGATCCACGCCGCCGTCGCCGCCGATGAGCACCCCGACGTGCGGGCCGCCGCCGCCGCAATGGGCCGGGTGCGCCGGGGCGTCTACCGGCCGGACGAGCGCGCCGCCGACGCCTACGACGAGCTGTTCGCCGAGTACCGGCGGCTGCACGACCACTTCGGCCGCGGCGGAGACGACGTCATGCACCGGCTGCGGCGAATCCGGGGCGCGGCCGCGGCCGCGGCCCGTACAACAAAGGAGCCACGATGAGCACTCCCACCCTCAAGCTAGAGGCGGCGGTCAGCGCGGTCCGCGCGCAGGTCGCCGCACTCCACGCCGAGCTAATGCGCTACGGCCTGGTGGCCTGGACCGCCGGCAACATCTCCGGCCGGGTGCCCGACACCGACCTGTTCCTCATCAAGCCGAGCGGGGTCAGTTACGACGAACTCACCCCCGAGGCGATGATCCTCTGCGACCTCGCCGGCAACGTCGTTCAGGGCACCGCCGGGGGACACCGGTCGGCATCCAGCGACACCGCCGCGCACGCCTACGTCTACCGTGAAATGCCCGACGTCGGCGGCGTCGTACACACCCACTCGCCGTACGCAACGGCGTGGGCAGCCCGCGGCGAGGAGATCCCGTGCGTCATCACCGCGATGGCCGACGAGTTCGGCGGAGCGGTCCCGGTCGGGCCGTTCGCCGTCATCGGTGACGACTCGATCGGCCGCGGCATCGTCGAGACGCTCACCGGCTCGCGCAGCCAAGCGGTGCTGATGCGCGGGCACGGACCCTTCACAGTCGGCCGCGACGCCCGCGACGCGGTCAAGGCCGCGGTCATGCTGGAGGACGTCGCCCGCACTGTCCACCTCGCCCGGCAAGGCGGCCCTCTCGAGCCGCTCCCGACCGACATCGTGCGCCGCCTCTTCGACCGGTACCAGAACATCTATGGACAGCGCTGACCAAAGGCCCAGTGGCTGGCGGGGACGGCTCGCATCTGCCAGCGAACGGCCCAGGACGAGCGCGCTTCGGGCTTGACGGACTGCCACGTCCGGACTCACCGGCTCCCCAGCCTGGCCAGCTCCAGCCACTGAGCCCACGATGCCCTGGCATCGCTGACCCGCAGCTTTGAGATCTTCGGCTACCACAATGAGCGCCTCGCCGGCGAGCGTGTCAACCGAACCAGAGCGCACGCGAGGATGACATGGACGCGCATGCGCTGTCCCCCCAGGGCTGGACGATCTCGGCGATCGCCCGGCACCTGGGCCGTGACACTGGGCCATTACCGCAAGACCATCCGCAGCTACCTGACCGGCAGCCGCGGTCGAGGCGGTCAGCGCCGCCCTCGAGCACGCCGCCGGCCGCGGACCGGATGCACGGGGGATCGCCGACGTAGAACGGCCTGCCGCCCAGGACGCGCCCGCACACGAGGTCCACGGCGCCATCCGCGCCACCTGGGCCGCACTCGGCTGGGAACGCAGCCGGCTCGGCTACCTCACCAGCAACGGGTACGCCGTCGATGCCACCACCACGTCCCCGACCGGCTCTGGCCTGGTCCACAGGCCCGGCTGGGCGACCGTCCGGTGAAGCCGACGCCTTCCATTGCCACGTCCAGGTGGGAATTGTCCGTCAACCGGCTCCGGTCACTACGAGAGTGCCGTTCAAGGAGTGAGCGGCGACGCTGAAGTCAGCGGCCGGATGCGGTCGGCGGTGGGGGAAGCCGAGCCGCCCGGACCTCCCCGGCAGCTCGCCGCGTCTGGCGAGGGGATCACCGCCCGTGGCGGCCCCAGTGCAGGAGACACTAGAGAGGATTGCGGTAGACCAGCACCACGCTTGATGGCCAGCACAGTGCCGGTGCACGATAACGGTCATTATCGTGCACTCTCGGGGCTGGCGGTAGCGTGCCGGGCACCCTCGTTGTGCCTGGTCAGTGGGCGCATACTCGGGCTCACCATGGCCGCCAAGTTCGCTGAAGCGAATCTCTTCTCCTTCGCGGAGTACCCGCGGTTGGGCATACAGTCAGCGCTGCCTGGCGCGTTGTCTGCAGGCTCACATGGGGCCTGCAGAAGTGGCGCACTCTGACGAGGGGATACGGAGAATGCGGCATTCCCTCGTTCCAATAGTGTTTTTTGGGGCCGTTTCGGCGCTTGCGCTGACTTCGGCCATCGTTACGGGTTCCGTCATGCACCGGGTGCTCGGACTGATCGCAAGCGCTGCACTTTTCGGGGTCTGCGTCCTGCGTGTGCGGTCCCTCCGGAAGTAGCCGGCCTCGGTCGCTGACTCAGGGGCGGTGCTGCCGCGCCGTCGCTGCGCGCCGGGTTGCCCCCGATTCGATTCGGTCCGGGGGACCATGTAGTCCGGCACGTCGCCCGACCGCCACTGTCGGGTGACGTGCCTCACGCAGCTGCTGAGGTCGACGCCGATACCGAAAGGTCGGAGCATGTCTCGAACGAGAGCCCAGCGACCATCGGAAGGACGCGGATGGTTTCGCGGTGCGCGGCGGTGGCTCGTCTTCAGCGTTGTCGGCGTCGCGTTCGTCGCCGTCACCATCGTCCTGCGCGCCGTGACCCCCGGTCCCCGGAACGACTACGACATCCTGTTCTCGCTGGGAACACTCCTGATCATCTTGGGTGTCTTCCTCACCGGCTGGGCAGCCCGTCGCCAGCACCACAAGTAGCCGCATACTGCCCACTGCCTACCGCCGGTCTCCCTGCACAGTCCACGTAAGCCAGCCCAGTGCAGATATCGCTCCGGCGCACCCTCGACACCCCTGGCCTCATGTAGTTGTCCTGACTACACTTGGGGAGTGAGGGTGCGGTGGACTCGGAGTCGGGCCGAGCACATCGCTACCCGCTCGGAGCGTTACCCCGATGCGGTGGACATCGCCGTGGCGTGGACCAAGGAGGCAGCGGCTGATCCCCACGCGAGGATCAGTGACCCGGATCCGCGATCGCGCACCGGGGCGATACGGGTCGTCGGCTACTCACCGGCCGCCGGGTTTGTGCTCACCGTGATCGCGGACCGCCTCGAGGGCGAGTTGTGGGGCGTCACGGCGTGGAAGACAACAGGAGCGGAGCGACGCAGCTACCAGGAGGCAGACGATGACGACGCGCACTGAGGCCGAGATCGACCGGCGGCTGGCCGCGACCGCCGCCGAATATGTCGAGGAAGAGCAAGCGGCCGCCGAGGAGGATGCGGCCGCGGCGGCCGCCTCGGCGGTGTTCTCCGTCCGTCTTCCCCCCGCCACCTACGACGCGGTCCGGGCGGCCGCCACCCGGGCCCATCTGACTCCTTCAGCGCTCATCCGCCAGTGGGTCAGTGAGCGCGTGGAGGAAACCGGCACCAGCGACCTGAGCACCGCGGTCGCAGCCTTGCGCCGCGACGTCGAGCGGGTCGCAGACCTCGTCCGGCCCGCATAACTCTTCGCAGGAGTGAGTGCCGTGGCGTCTTGGAGGCCAGAAGGACCGGCTGAAGTGTCGGGTGACTTCCGGCCTTCAGCGGCGCGGCCCGCCTCGGCCGCGGTCGGGTTTTTTCCCGCCCTGCCCTCGATCCGCCCGGGTAGTGCTGGTAGCGGCGTGGTCCACGATTTGGCGGATCGTTTTGGTGCGCCGCCCGGCCATCACGTCACGGACGTTGCGTTCCGCGTCGGTCAGCCCCTCGTCCGGTGCCGGTGCCGGTGCGGCGGGCGGTGGTGCCGCGGACACGGCCGCATCCATTCGCCCGGCGTACACGAGTACCTTCTCCGCGGCCTGGGTGGCTGCCTGGGTTTCCCACGCCGCCCCGTGCTGGCTGCGTTGCGCCGCAGCCACCGCCTGGGCGGTGCGGGCCAGGGCATGAAACACCGCGACCCACCCGGCGTGCTGCGCTTTGCCGGTGGCCGCGTTCAGCAGCGCCGCACTCGTCAAACTCATCCGTGGGGCCGCCCGGGCGGGGATCACCTCCCCCGCCGCCGGACCGCCGCGCGGGTCCTGGGCGCAGCGTGCCATCCGCCGCGCCGCCGACCCGATGGCCCCACCCGAGGGGCCGTGGGCCCGCAACGCCGCCGCCGCGAGAACCCCGGCTGCTTGCCGGGCGGCTTCCCGCGCCGCCGCCGGATCGTCGCCGCCGAGTCCGGCGGCGTACGCGCCGAGGGTATTGATGTCCGCGATCGCCTCGGCGAAGTCGGGCTCCGCGTTCTTTGGGCGGTTGCCTGCTGGGTCAGGGGCGGTGCTGTCGGAGGGAAGTTTCCCGACCGCGCCGAGCTGCCGCCAGGCGTCCACGACGGCGGCCTGCTGCTCCGGGCTCTGCCCCCACCGCTCACGCAACGCGGGCAGGCTCAGGTCCTTCCCCAACTTGCCCGCCCCGTGCCAGTCGAGGTTGTTCCCGGTGTCGCCGGTGGGCAGGGCGACGCTCATCCCCACCACGGTGGTGGAGTCACCGGTGGCGAAGCGGGGGCGTACCACCACACCTTGGGAGTGGAGCTGCTCAAGGAACTGTGCCTCGCCGGTGGCGGACGCGGCGGCGGTGCGGACCCGGCTCTGCAGGTCCGCCGGCGGCGCTTCGCCGACGGGTGCCGGGGTGAGCGCCGCCGCAGGCTGCACCGTGTCAGCCGTGTCTGTCTTCGTCGTGCCCCCGACTCCGAGCTGATGCCACACGTCGACCGCCGCGCTCTGCTGCTCGGTGGTCTGGCCCCACTGCGTACGGATGGCGGGCAGGGTGAGGTCCTTCGCCAGCCGCCCACCGCCATGCCAGATCAAGGTCTGCCCGTCGCCGGTGGACAGGGCCACACTCATCCCCACCACACAAGTGCGGTCACCGGTGGCGAACCGCGGACGCACCGCCACCCCCTGCTCCTGGAGGTGGCGGAGGAAGTCCGACTCGTCGGTGGCCGCGCTCGCCGCGGCCCGCACCCGACGCTCCAACCGCACCGTCTCCGGTTCCGCGGCCTTCACGGACTGCACGGGCACGGCCTCCTCGGCGACAGTGTCCTGGCGTTGCTCCTCGACCCGTCGGCTCTCCGCCTGGCTGTACGGGCCGAGCCCGTTGCCCGTGTCGTGCCCGACAAGCTTCAGGCCGTGTTTGAGTTCGAGGTCTTTGCGGACTTCGCCCATCATCACCCCGGGTGGGCGGATGAACTTATGTTTGCGCCCGTCGTCGTTGATCAGGTTCGCGACGAGGTGGACGTGGTCGTTGCCGCCGGCGCTGTCACCGTGATGGACGGCGATCCACCGCACGCTGGCCTCGCTGTCGGTGTTGAACCCGAGGTGGTCGGTGACCGTGGTGGCAATGTCGGACCATTGCTCGGCGGAGAGGTGCCCGTCGTCGGTGTCCACGCTGATCACGCCGTGCCAGACGAACTTCTCCTTCACCTCCGGGCGCAG
>JAABUS010009197.1_pt1 | contig 10511 bp, 12 predicted proteins | sample 5560161 | NCBI WGS metagenome assembly JAABUS01 (sample SAMN10711885, study PRJNA513376) | rock metagenome | isolation source: Antarctica rocks | place: Antarctica: Victoria Land, Trio Nunatak nord | collected 2016-01-04
ACACTGCATCAGGTCTCTGGTTTGCTAAGGAAATGCTTGTGTAGGTGCAAGCAGGAAAGGTAGTAAAGGAGGTCATCCCCGAGCCTCCCAAATGCTTACATCAATCACATCTCATTCTGCACCTCAGATGATTGTCTCCATAGACTGCCCAGCAATTCCCCGCAGATCCGCTTCATTTTCTCCTAGAGAGGCAGATGATGTGTCTGCATCTGCATCACGACGCTCAGGCTCATCCTATGGATTGATTGGCATCAAAGAAAATCCTCCAGATGAGCCTGCTGGCACAACACTCAAGACATCGCTTGCGGCACATAGCAGTGAGCCCTCAGCCTTTGATCCAAAATCCCCAGATCATTGCGGCTTGGTAACAGCAAGCAGTTCTTTTTCAGCAGTGCCTCATGCCCAGTCCAGAAGGCTTGCGCGGCCACCTCAAACAGCAGCAGACTTTTGTACAAACTCCACCAGGACCTCGATCAGTTTCACCCACGATGGTCAAAGGCCGCAAGCAGACATGATGCTGCTGTCAACGAGAGGTCATACCTTTCCTGAAGGCGTGATCACACGCTGTAATGTGTCTGCTCTGCACCGACCTCCAGAAAGATCATCTCGTCAGCTGTCAGCCCTCTACACCATCCAGAAAGCATCTTCTGTGAGTAGGCGAGCATCGCTTGCCAACCTGCTGCACAGAATGTCCACAGGCACTCACCCTCCAAGTGACACAGCTTCAACCCAGCTCAGTGACACTACTTCACAGCCATCACCGGCTGCCAGTTCAGACTGTGCTCAAGCTCTGGACTCAGTGGGTAGGCTGTTGTTCAGCAATGTCTCAGCTCAGCTGCCGCCTCCTAGCAGGCGCCTTGGCCAGCACACAATGGTATTGCAGCCACAGGTAGCCTCTGAGCAAATTCCATGTGTGGCTGCTGTAAGTCAAACGGCAACCCCCAACAACTCTCCAATGCTTAGTGGATCCACTGCCATCAGTGTGAGCCTTGGGCGCCATCACAGCTTGCCCCTTACCAATGATGTACTGCGAGCCAGCAGCAGTGCCTCACAGCAGGGTCATATACGCCCTTTGAAAAGAACAATCAGTGATGTTGCCTTGGAAGCCTTGGAGTCTGTAGACAGCCTCAAGTGTCCAATCATAGAGTACAGCCAATTGGATATCAAGCGCAAGATAGGAGCAGGCTCAATTGGGCAGGTGTGTACACTGATAAGTGGCAGGTTCTGCCTGTTGTTTGTATGATCCACATACCTAGGAAGTGGCGTAAGTTTCTGCAGTGTCTGTTCTGTAAGCACAGCACATGTCCTTGACAGTGATGAGTAAAAAACCTCAGCTACATGCATGGTGTGTAGCCTCACACAAGTTACCAGCAGCCCATAACAGCCTCCTATTATCCTTGACACATGCTTGCTCAGACCATGCACATAGCCTGTATGTACTGCTTACGCATCAGCATTACTGCAGGTGTATCTAGCCAAATGGCAAGAGACAGATGTGGCTGTGAAAGTCATTACCCAGATGCAGAAGCCGTCGGCCCTGAGGGAGACCCAGGTCCAAGGCCAAACTAGCATGCAGCCCTACCATGTTTGTGGCAAGCAAGCCAAAGCTCAGGCAGCTGGTCAAGCAGAAGGGTTGGGCAATCAGCATGGCTTGCAAGGTCAGTGTCATTCAGTTGGTCACAATCTGGCTGCTTCCAATGAGTCCAAGGTGAACATCCCAAGTTTAACCTCAAAGCTTGGTTTATTGGACCAGCAATCTATACATGTGTGCGTGTGTCTGTGTCTGGACTGCTCTGCTTGGACTTGCTTTTCTATTCACCAAAGGCACAACCAGGTATATGCTTCAAGTGTACACACAGGCTTTGGCAGCCTTTTGTTGAGCATGGACGCTGCGTAATTTGTCATCTTTGTAAAGCACTCCGAGCAGCATGCTGTTTGAGAGCTGCACCGTTTTGTCTTGCTTAGCTGTCTTCAGGTGAAATCTATTGTTGCTGTTGGACCATGCACCCAGCCTGTATGCCTGTAAGCTTGCTATGCAAAACAGCCTGTTCTTCCTTGTGCAGTGGGGCTTGACACTCAAGGGATTGCTGTGTCTAGCATGGCACTCAACCACGAGAATGGAGTTGGCTCGCTCCTTGACACAGCTCTGAAGTCACCCATATCTGACAAGGAGTTGACAGCCATCACCACCTTAGAAAGAGAGGTGCGCATCTGCTACATTGTCTATGCCTATTTCACACACATGCCTTGACTGATTTGTTGTGTTGATGTGTTGCTTGCATGATGCTGACATGTACTCAGTCCCAGCAAATCAGTCAACAAAATGTGCAGTCAGGTTGACTAACACAACATGTGCACAGTCTGATGGCCATGCTATCTTACGCCTATGCACTTCTGCTGGTTGCACATACACAGCACAGCGTCTACTCTACACAAGCCTGCTTGACAAACGCTTGACGCAACTCTTGCAATGCTGCAACGTTCACAGCAGGCCAGTCAAGCTGCGATTCATCTCGCAAGCTGTTCTCTCTGCATCACTTGCGACCCGCAGCTGACGCTCTGGTGGTCTGATGTTGCCAATCTGTGGAGATGAGATTATGCTCAGCAAAACAAGACCTCAGGCAGCACCAAACTGCTGTACATCAGGGACGGCCTGGCAATGTGTGCAGGTGTCCATCATGGCTGCCATTCGCCACCCCAATGTTCATGGGCCTGTGCCTGGCCCACGTCTGTGTGGTCACTGAGTTCTGATAACACCACATGTGTCAATGTGACACAGGTGTCCATCATGGCTGCCATTCGCCATCCCAATGTGGTCATGTTCATGGGCCTGTGCCTGGCCCCCGTCTGCATCGTCATTGAGTTCTGCTCCAGGGGCTCCCTTTCTGATGTCATCCAGAAGGCAGCCTCCGATGGAGCCTTTGCCCAACAGCTGCCCTGGCCCAAGCGCCTTAGCATGGCTTTGGATGCTGCAAAGGTCAGGTCACACCTGGCCCATCTGGCTAGCAGTCATCTTCATTAGAAGTCTACCTTACAGTCTGGGCTGTGGAGCCACTGGCGACGCATGAGACATCCTGGCTTGAAAGCACAGGTGTATGTAGTGTGCATCTTCATTCTGTTTACTACCTTACAGTCTGGGCTGTGGAGCCAGTTGCGACGCATGAGACATCCTGGCTTGAAAGCACAGGTGTATGTAGTGTGCAATACAACCAAGCTGGTGGGAACCAGCTTCAATTATGTGCCTGGATTAGGTTCACCAACAGCAGTCCTGATCTTATGGAAGTATCTTGTGCATGGCATGCCTTGCATTTTCGGCAGCTGCAGAAGCCTGAGTACCCTTTCTGCTCAATGTACATGTGTAGGCCTTGGTCTGCTGTCTTCATTCCTTATGTACTTTTTGCATAGATAAAGTTTTGACATTGGAAACAGCAACGCCGAGGTTGTGTCATACAGGGCATGCTGCAGCTTCACAGCCACAAGCCCCCCATTCTGCACAGAGATTTGAAGTCTCCCAACCTGCTGGTGGACAAGCACTGGCGGGTGAAGGTCACTGACTTCAATCTCAGCAGCAAGCTGCATCTGCAAGCAGACTGCGATGGACTTGACTCTAGCATTGCCAACAACCCTCGCTGGCTGGCTCCTGAGGTATGTGACACGGGTTACGCCATCAAGTGTTGCTGTGGATGCTTGTGCCTCCTCAGATGTCATTGCACCATAGCCAAATCTCTTGGTTCACATGGCTGACAGGACTCATTCTTCCATGTCATTGCACCCGCCAAAATGGTGCTGTTGTCAGAAGTGTTTGTTGCGCTTTCAAAAAGCACCGGCTCCTGTTCAGCAGGGTGTGCTTCCTTTGTTCTGTCAAGCATTGGCTTCACTCACTGTCACATGTCATGCATACGCACTGATGCGAGCCTGCTACAATGCAGGTGATTGCTGCTCAAAACTTTAGCAAGGCAGCAAATGTGTACTCGTTTGGGATTATCTTGTGGGAGCTGATGACTTGGCAAGTCCCCTGGGATGATCTCAACCCCTTCCAGGTAGTCACAGACCAAACAAGCAGTAGCTGAGACACTGTCAAAACGGCCCATTGCTGGCTGGACATCATGCATTTCCAGTCATCACACCAATCATGAGGCACTCATTCTTTTGTGAATGCTACTTTTGCGTCTGTGCTGTTGTTGTGGGTACCTTGAGCAAATGGTTGCTGTGCAGATCATGATGCTGCTGACTCAGCAGCATGCAAGGCCAGACATACCATTTGTGGGTAGCCTGCCAGGAGGGTCCTGGCCTGGAATGCAGGAATACATACTGCTCATGCAGGTATGCAGGCCTGACGGCCCCTGCTCCTCCTCCAGCGTTCTTATGCAACGGCTGGGAACTGTACTGTCAAAACTGCCCATTTGATGTCTCTGTTTGTGCAATGTGTATGTCTGTCCGTATGTGTGTGTGTCTCTGTCTGTGTGTGTGTGTGTATGTATGTATGTAAGCACTGTTTCAGTTTGTTCATGTGTATTTGTGTATTCGTGTATGTGCAGACGTCTGCTGTTCTCATGTCTCATGCTCTGCTGCGAAAGCACTGTCACAGTGCATGCTTGCATGGGCAGATTGTGGGCAGCAGAAGCTTGCACTACAATGCAAAACTGCTGGCATCTTGTCAGCCCTGTGCATACATGGGCGCCTATTGACCTGCAGGCCTGCTGGGCAGAGGAGCCTGACAAGCGCCCTGACTTTGAGAACATCATTGCAGACCTGCGTGGCATGCTGCGCTGCACAGCTGCCACTAGGCAGAGGTCTCAGGCCTTGACAGGTACTTCCGACCTTGCTCCAAATGTGTTCTCAATGCATTGCCTGTGACTCACCTTGTGCTCTGTTATCAGCAAATGAAAAGTACCATATGCAGCATGAGCACAACAGTCAGTGGGCTGTTTCTACTTTGCATGCAATGCATGCATGGATTGGCTGCACGATCTAGAATGCCATCCATTTACGGCCCTGTGTTTTGCTGCACCCTGGTGCTCTGAGCTGTCACAAGACACAAGTCATCACTCACATGCCTGCCCAATGCCCTGCAGATCTGCCAAGCCAGATGAGCTCAAGCACATGGCCAGACAGCCCTCGCCAGCTGCCTGAGCAGTCACTCACACCCTCGGGGGTCTCACGTCTCCCACCACCCCACCCCAACCCCTTCACCAGCATCCCTGCTGGCTTCAGCTCAGCTCCCCACAGCTCAGGCTTACAGGCTCAAGACCCACGTTTGACATCTGTGGGTTCTCTGGCAGGGCTGCACAGGCTAGCTTCAAATCTCCACAGCCTGGCCTCAGACCCCAAGGTCCTGGGATTGGATTTCAAGCTGTTGGGATCAGGCCCCATGGGGGTAGAGCCAAACCCTGACACACCAAGCCTGGAGTTTCAGGGTGCAGTTCCTGACCACCAACATGCTCAGCCTGCCCTCTCAGGGACTGAGTCTAGGCAGAGCTTGAGTCTGAGTGAGGGTAGTCCCAAACTGCCGCGACTGCAGAGCCCTTTCAAGGGCTTCGCACAGACTGACAGCTTGCCTGTAGTCGTTTCCCAAGGTCCACGCAGAAGTTCCTTCAGCTCTGCCCACGGGGCAGTTCCACGGCAGAGCCCCTTTGACACCAGGGCCAGACCAGCAACCCAGCAGAGCCCGTTTGCTGATGCGCCTATGTTGCGCACGCTGAAGGCTTCATATGGGGGCGCTCCCAACACGGAGCCCCATGATATCAGCCGTCATGCTGGGAACAGCCCCAAGACAGGGCTGATTCAAAGTGCCCTGCAGGGCTACCCCAATGCTGGGCCTGCCTCAGATGGCCCTCAGCGTCACAGCAATATTTCACCTCACCCAACCGCCCTTGAGGGCTCCTTCAGCCTGGAGCCTCATGCAGGCACCCCTCGGCCCTCTTCCGACACTGAGCCTTCCCCAGGTCCCCTTCAGAGCCCAACCAAAGCACCGGCCCCACCGCCCTCCAATGCCAAGCCCCCACACCCGCCAGACATGGAGAACACTTCTGCTTCCCAGCCAGTCAGAACTGCCTCTGGAGGTTTGACTCGCATGGGCTCTCAGCAGAATGGCTCAGGCTTGCACACGTCACAGATGCCTTCAAATGCTGCCACCGCAAGCAGCCCAAGGCGTAGGTCATATGAGGCTACCGCAAGCAGCCCAAGGCGCAGGTCATATGAGGCTACTGCAAGCAGCCCCAGGCGCAGGTCATATGAGCCTCAGGGCTCTCAGCGCTCTGCCAGCAGACTACAGTATGTCACAGGTAGGACATGCAGTGAGTACAGCCAGGGGACATAGTATGCAGTCCCTGTCCTACTCTGTTCACTGTCCTCTGTGAGAGTATAGAGCCACTCACTGACATACAGGTGCACAGCACAGTGCATGCTTATCACACATGAAGCAGGAGTGATGCGTGCTGTGTGACTGCTGGCTCAGAACATCAGTGCCTTCTGTACAGTATGTAGTCCTGCAATGTGAGGTTCTGGGTTGTTGCACAAGTGCTCTGTCAAGAGTGTGCTTCAGGTGACATTGCATTGCATGTCACGCTTTTATCAGAGAGAGCTGAAACCACGTATGTGACCACGTGTGACAGAAGGTTCATGTGCAGGTGCTGATGACAGCAGCAGCTGCGGTGAGGTTGTTGGTGGTCTGGCTGACAGAACATCACAGCACGCAGTCTGATGTGCCCATTGCCTCACTATCTTGCAAGACAGTTATTGGAAGAGCTGGGTCAACAGCATGTACCATTACAAGTCAAAAGCAGCAAGGGCATGCATTGCTTGCAAGCTTGTGGTCAAATAAATTTCCAGATTGCAGCTACAATGCTGCATCTGTGCAACAGGAAGACTCTGTGTCATGCATGATCAGGGATGATGAAGAGTATATCCCTCTGTTAGGACTTTGAAGGTCCATCATGATGATCACAATTGTACATCCCAATGCACCGGCATGTTTGTGTAACTGTGGCAGCCTTGTTTGACTGTTTGTTTCCATCAGAAGTGCATTCTTTTGCTGTTACTCAATTTGCTATACTCATTTTTTTGGGTACGCTAGCACAGCTCAGCTTGTTAGGTCTCAATCCCTCCAGCCTGAACGTGTACAGTATGAGCAAGTGAACATGTGGCTCATCCAGAATTTAGGTCCTAGAACGATGTTTCTTCTGCAGAAGGTGATTACAAAGTACGGTAGTAAGACGAAGTAGATGTTGTATGCAGTGCTTGCCAGGCAAATTGGCTGAAGAGCCACAGAAGTGATTTAGAACGGTATAGACAGAGCTGTAGATGCTGCTGATCTCTAATGTGCTTGCATTGAACTGGTGCATGACAACAGCTGACCTGGTCATTTGGCAGCGTTTTGGGGACAACACGATAAGTAATGGGTCACTCGGACCCTGCAGCGGCTGCATGCTGAATGGCTCAGGCAGGGAATTCCCCTTTACGCATCTCGCAGGACAGCAAGGTAACAGGTTGTCCCAATGCTTTTATCTGATCAGTACATTTTGAGCTGGACTGCAATGCTTGCATTCAAAGAGAAAAACGACGCCAAAGTTTGGGCTTGATGCGTTGCCTCGGTTTGAACTTGCGTGCATGATGGTGACAGGCAAGCGGGATGGGTGTTTCATGAACTTGGCCGTCAGTATTTACCAGGCCAGTCGTTTTGCTACCTAAATTTCCCAACTCATATATCAGTACAGCAGATACAAGACTCTAAGGCACGTACCATGCCAGCATTTGCAGAGACACTGAGACCTAAACTGTAGACCAGTTGATCTGGAGGGACGCAAGCAACCTGGAGATTGATGACTGTCACAGGAGTCTGTGGGGCATAACGTGCACACGTTCACGTGATGCTTCTGCAGAATGCAGTAAAAAGAATACATCAGCTTGACTGCAGCCCTGGGAGTCAGAGCAGGAATCTGGACCAATGCACATCTCATGAATCTTGGATGTGAGGAAGCCAGTGTATACCGTATACTGTGTAATGTACCAAGTGTGTACTGTACACTGTGCTCGTCATATATCTGCTGCATTAAACATGGAGTCAACGAAATGTGAGATGGCAAGTGCACATGCATGTGCCCACTCCCTCCCTATTCACCTGAGCCTCCACCAACAAGCTGGATTACTTCATCAGAGTTGTTGTAAACTGACTTGGATCATCTTCATGACAATGCTCAGAGGAGGTCCCTCAGACAGGACCAGCCAACAAGCATCGCAGCCCCAACCTTCAGAGGCACACCACCCTTGTGCTCTATCCATGAGGACAGTGCTGTCTGAGTCACTAACAAGGCTGCAGCCAATGCTGAGTTTTGATGCATGGGTCACACTCTGGCCATCAGCAAGTGACAGTGGTGTAGGTCTGATCAAGGGGGTTACGCCCTGGCGATTTGCAAGTGACACTGGTGTAGGTCTGACCAGGGGGGTCACTTAGCAAGTGACACTGGTGTAGATCTGACCAAGGGGGGTCACACCCTGGCCATCAGCAAGTGACACTGGTGTAGGTCTGACCCAGGGGGGTAAGTGTCCCATTGCCTTTCCCACCCACACTCTCATTCACCATGTAGCTGTTCTGGATGTTGGGGTCAGTGCCCTCAGGGGGTGTCTGCAACAGATGCTACAGCTTGCCAGCTTGCTGTTGTTTTGCCTACTGATGAGCACCATGTAATCAGCAAATGTAACCAGTGCTACATGCAGAACGCAGGTGTGTTGCACCAGCATTGCCATGCTCAAACTATGACATGCATTTTTCCCAAGGCTGATGCTGCAGGCAGCTATGACATCCATCACACCAGAGGCAGTTGTAGCAACCCACCAGTGGAATCTCAACATGCAAGTAACCTAAGCAACAGACTGCCATGCAAGTGACTTCTGAGAATGAGGTATGTTCAGTCCATCAACACAAATGCCCTTGTCTTGCAGTTTGGGTCAGGATCCAGGAAATGAAACAGCACCCCCAAAACACCATGGGACCTCTAGACTGCCTACCGCTTGATTCCAAAAGTAGCGCTCAATCCAAGACTGATTATTTGCCCATGGGACAAAAGCCTCCATCAGTTGGACATTAGTTTCCATGGTGGAGTTGGAGCCAGAAGCAATCTCAGTGACCCAGATGGGTTTACCAAACTGCTCATACAGGCTGGTTGTCTCATTCACGATGGACTCAAAGTTGGTTGTGTAGGTGTGGTAGCTCAAGGCGTGGATAGTGTCCCATGCACCTGATGTGGATGCGTTGTTGTCCAGGGCCTGCACACCATTCAATGTGAAGAAGCCATGCTAGCCTGCCCACAGTTGTTGGAAAGGGCTCTTATACACCAACTAGTGATGCAGGCTGTGCCAGAATGCAAACAATGCATGCATGCATGCATGCACAGCACCTCCATGGCAGCCGCTCAATCCTTCTGCACTACAGGCGTGAAGATTGTGGACTGGTGATGCTGAAGTTGAAGTCACACATGCTGCTTCCATCAATGAATTATACCTTCACACAGCAACAGGTGTTGCTGACGTGCAGCTTCCATTACAAGCACAAGCACTATGCTCTCTCCACACATAGGAGCGACATAGGACTAGCACAACACAGATCTCAGGCAAACTGCAGAGGATGCAGAGCATAGAGATGCTGACTCAGCAGGACACATCTGCAGTCATCTCACCGTTTGAAATGCACTGAGCCAACCTGCAGCTGTCGGCACATTCTGACAGTTGGGGTCCCCTTTGCAGTTGATGGCACTGGGAGCGATTAGCTTGATCCCCAAGGGATCAAAGTAACTCACCAGCTGTGGCCACAGCCCGGCAGCGGTGGCAGGATCTAACACATTTGTGTCGTCATCGCTTGTCCCATAACTGTAGATGTAGTTGGGCTCATTGAACGTGAGTAGGTAGGCTGGCATGGCGTAGCTGGGTAACAACGTAATGGTGTTGTAACTGGAGTGAATGCGGTCAGGGCTTACTACCATAGGCTGATGCCTGGCAATGACATTTGGGTCTGCATCATACAGTAATGACTGCCGTTGGAAACATGCAGTAATCAAGCTCACAATGCTCAACAATACATCAGCAGGGGCATGCAGACAACATGCATACAATGTCAGATAGATCATGCATGTCTTGCAAGCCGATAGCTGCACTCTACCATCAAGCTGCATATGCATTTACGATATAAACAGTTGCACAAGCATGTGTAGCGTCATCAGCAAGCATCACACATTGAGGCCAGGCAAAGAATCTGTGCCCACACATTCAGCAATGCAGACTCAGCCTTGCATGAAGCAGCAAAGCATAGCAGGCAGAGTTTCCATCCCTGCATGCAAGGGCGAGTGACTGTGTGTCTGAAGCCAACCTGTGCATGAGCTGTCAAAGCCAGCATCAAAGTTGAGCCAGTAACTGGAGTTGGTCAGCGTGACAGAAGGGCAGTACTGGTAGAAGTAGTCATAGACCAGGCCCTTCTTGCTGCAAGAGCCCTGGGTCTGCACGCACACACAATGAGACAC